>Ga0207702_10000104_pt1 | contig 98370 bp, 77 predicted proteins | sample KBSCornC62_FD_184302 | JGI IMG/M metagenome (GOLD analysis project Ga0207702, IMG submission 184302) | Corn rhizosphere microbial communities from Kellogg Biological Station, Michigan, USA - KBS Corn C6-2 (SPAdes) (version 2) | ecosystem: Host-associated > Plants > Roots > Rhizosphere > Soil ...
GCGCAGCTCGTCGATGCGCGTCCGGTTGATGTCGAAGCCGAGCGTGTCGTAGTGCTTGCCGAACTCCACCGCCAGCGGCAGGCCGACGTAGCCGAGGCCCACAATCGCGAGCCTGGTGTTTTCCAATTTCCGCATACGGTCATCCGAGATGTTTTGGGCACGTCTTGCAACGCATGCAGCGTGCGTCGGCGTTTCGACGGGACTACACGCTTGCGCTTGGGCAGACGCGGCGCCGACCATGCAAAGGTATATCGCGCATGGGCATGCACGTTCCTTCGCGGCGAGGCGGAGTCATCTCGAGTTAATGTGCAGTGTCGTTGTATGACACTCCAATTGTTTGAACCTGCAGTGCGCGCCACCGCAGATCTCCGTGCCGCATGCTTGCGGCCACTGCGCACCCCGGTCACCGGGTCGGATCGATGATTCAAGCCACGGCTTCGGCACTTGGCGCCGGGGCAAATTCCGATCGGCAGCGATTCTGCGGTCGGGATTCTGGGATCAATGGAGAATATCCACGTGAAACATCACCCAGCCAGCCAACGCGCTGATCGTCAAGCAAACAATGAGCCAGAATCCCGGGGAATTCTTTCCCCAGAATGGTTTGTTCTCGTTGTTTTCCATGCTTGTTTGCATCCGTAGCAGTTGGCTGGACAGGTGGTCGGGATCCTCAATCCAAGCCAGTATCGTGCCAAATGGAAGCGTCGGTGCGATCAAGCTTGGGATGGCTCGACCCGAGGCACGAATTTGCGATGGATATCGCAAGTCCGGCCTTGGCTCGGTGGCTGGCGCAAGCGTCATCTCGCGCTGCAGCGTCGCACGCCCGACGCCAAGGACGCGGCGGGCAGCACGGATGCCGGGCTCGTGGCAACGCAGCGAGTCAGTCAAGGACAAAATTTGTCAGCGGCATGCGCCGGTGCGGAGCATCGGGCAGTCATCCGGCCTGGCCCGTGGCGCGGTGCCTGACGATGCTCGAAGGCCGAGCAGCTTCCCGAGAGTTCCGTTCGGTAATTCGAGTGCCGGTGGGCTACAAAAAACATGATTATGGAGTGGGTTGCAAGGATTTTCTAATGCATATACACCAGGTTTGATGCGGGGCGGCCTGCAACCGATGAGGTGATCACGTGTACGGTTTATAAATGAGGCTATAAATAGTGATGATTCTTTCACGCCATGTATGGCATGAAATTCTGTCCGCTTTTTCAGTTGGCTGATTTTGGCGGCGGTTATTAAACGGTTTGGTTCAGTTGTATTGTCTCGAAAGGCGAATATGCGCCTCGCGGGCGGCGATCATGTGGCCGAAAAAGCACGAATCATGGAGTCATGACGTACCGTCAGGGGGCGGTTTCAGACATTAACGGCAGTTACGAATCCTTAGAGGACCTGTTGACCATGAAAAAGACCTGTGCCTTTGCCATTCTTGGGTTCGTGATGCTTGCCAGCGGCTGCGTGTGGTCGCCGGGCCAGGAAATGTCCGGGAAGGGGCTGGTTCGCGGTACGCCAAGCGACAGCAGCCAAGTCCAGCTGGTGACGATTACCCCGCAGCTGCTGGCGGAGAATCCCGCGCCAGTGTTGACCGCGACGGTGCCGCAGGAACTGTTGTCGTACCAGCCGGGCCCTTACCGCGTCGGTCCGGGGGATTCGCTTTACATCACGGTATGGGATCACCCGGAGTTGACATCGCCGGCCGGCACGCAACAGCAGACGGCAGCCAACGGGCGCCTGGTGCGGTCGGACGGCACCTTGTTCTATCCCTATGTGGGCGGCATCAAGGTCGCGGGAATGACGATCGAGGAAGTGCGCCAGACCATCGAGCAGAAGCTCGCGAAATACGTGGAGCGGCCGCAGGTGGACGTCAGCATTGTCGGCTACAACAGCCAGCATGTGCTGCTCCAGGGCGCCTTCATGAAGACCGACCCGCTGTCGATCACCTCGGTTCCGCTGACCTTGGCGCAGGCGCTTGGCACGGCGACCGTCAATGCCGATCAGGCCAACATGTCCGACCTGGTGCTGAGTCGCGACGGACAGAACTATCACCTGGATCTTGCTGCGTTGTACGACAGCCGGGGACTGGCGAAGGACATCTATCTGAAGCCGGGCGATCGCCTGATGCTTCCCTACAACGACTCCGAGGAAGTGTACGTGATGGGTGAGGTGATGCGTCCCCAGGCGGTTACTTTCAGGACGCTCCCCTCGATCTCGCTGACCCAGGCACTGGGCCGCGTCGGTGGCTTGAATCCGGTCACCTCCAACGGCAGGGCGGTTTACGTGATACGTGGTGCGAACAATCTGAAAAATGCCCCGGCCAAGGTCTTCCAGCTGGATGCGCGTTCGCCGGCCGCATTCGCGCTGGGAGACGATTTCAGGTTGAAGCCGGGCGACGTGGTGTTCGTCGGGGCGGCCGGCATCACGCGCTGGAACCGTTTCCTGAGCCAGTTGCTGCCTTCGGCGACCCTGGTCAGCAGTGCGGCCGCCGCAAATTACAGCGCAAACCATTGATCCGATCCTGAAACTGAAACCGATCCACGATTGCCACGGACGGCTCGAATCCAGGCCATCAACGCGATACGTGCGTTGGCGGCCTGGATTCGAGCGCCGCACGCTTGTCGCCAGCGGCTGCTGGAATCGCGATGGCAATGATGCACAGTACGGCGAGTGCGTTTCGTCTCGGTTATATGGAATGTCATCCGACACTCCTTTTTGGAGAGAGCGCCGAACTGATCGCGCGTGATGCTCTCTGGCACATCAGATCATTTCGCCGGCGTTCGGCGCGACGCCCCCCAAGTGTCTCGTCCCGCGATATCTCGGAATGTCGCCTTGCCTGCATGACGGATTCATGCGCTTGCGCCGCACGGTCCGTGCATGCGCGTATTTCACGGAACGGTTACTTCTACACTCGGTTCATGTTGCGCTCATATAAACGCGTCGTGGCTGAATAAGGCATGGGCGCTGTACCGAAATCGACATCCAAAGGTGTTAGTTTCAGAAGCCTGGCGTTAGCACCATGTGCATTTGTCACGCAATCATTTCGTACCAATTATTGGATCAGGATTGATCCAGCCAGGCGGAAGTATCGGTCTGGTGGATCCACGGTTCGTGGGCACGGATCAGCAAGGTTTGCCGTTCGTCGGCCAAGCCACTCACTGTGAACTCGTTCGGACCTTGGGGGACCGCTCGAGACAGCTTTAGAGGCGGAGGTCCCATGCAGGAACTGCGGTTGCTCCTCGATGGCTTGGTTGCCGCATGCACGTCCGCGGTAGTCATCGTCGTCATGCGCCGGTTCGCTCTGGTGCTGGGCTTGGTGGATCGTCCTGATCAACGCAAGCAGCATCTTGGTGAGGTACCGCTGGTTGGTGGCCTGGCGATTTTCACGGGAATGATCGCGGGAGCGATCTGCTATGGCGCCTTCGATGGATTCGAGCGGGGCCTGCTCGGAACCGCTGCAGTGCTTGCCCTGCTCGGTGCGCTGGACGACCGCTTCGGCCTCAGCGTGCGGGATCGTCTGCTAATCCAGACCATTGCGATATTGACCGTGATCGCGAGTAGCGGCGTCTACATCCACACGCTTGGCCACATCTTTGGCCACGACGTGGTGCTTGGCTGGCTTGGCGTGCCGATGACGGTGCTTGCGGTCATCGGGCTGGTAAACGCGTTCAACATGATGGATGGCATCGATGGCCTGGCCGGCAGCTTGACCCTGGTCAGCATTGCTTCCGTCATCCTGTTTGCGTCCCCTACGCCCTTGCGCGGGGTCATCATGCTGCTGGCTCTGCTGGCCGCAGCCACGTTGCCCTATCTGGTCGTCAATCTCGGCTTCGTGGGCGGCAAGGTTTTCCTGGGCGACGCAGGCAGCACGCTGATCGGCTACCTGCTGGCGTGGGTACTCATCCGCCTGAGCCAGATACCTGATACGCACCTGTCGCCCGTCGATGTGCTGTGGTGCGTGGCGCTACCGGTGTTCGACACGCTCGCGGTGATGTATCGACGCATGCGCGCGGGTCGATCGCCATTCAATCCGGACCGCGGGCATATCCACCACATCCTGCTTGGCGCCGGCCTGCGGCCACGCGCCACCCTGGTCGCGTTGGTGGCGCTCGCCGCCAGCCTGGCATCCATCGGCGCGTTCGTCAGCGGCGTGGTCCATTCGGCGGGGGCGAACCTCACGGTGTTTTGCCTGATCCTGGGCATATACGTGACAACGGTGATGCGCATGTGGCAGCGCCAGGAGGCGCGTCGACAGGCCGCGTTCGGCCCGCAGCGCGGCGTCGGTGCGATGAACATTTCGCCGGGTACGGGGCGATCGGCGCTTCCGGCCGATCTTGCTGCGCGTGGCAGCGGGAACGACGGGGGCGGAGCGGGTGACCGCAAGACCGAGGCATACCGCTCCGCAGAACGCTCCAATCGCCGTTAGATCCCGCGCGGCCGTCCGCCGCCGCGAACCCGCGGAAATTCAGGAGCCGGTTGCAACCAGGCGGCGGTGGCATGCGCGTGCCGGGATCGCGATCACTTGAGTCCCACGAGCTCGATCGTCGCACCAGCCGCAACGCGCTTGATGCCGTCATCGATGTCGTTGGCGTATTCGATGGAACGGTTCACCACGAGATGGCCCCTGGTGATGCGCATCTGCTCGCTCGTGCTGAGGAAGGACATGGCGGCGGCGCCTGGTGCCGCGTGAGCGCTGCGGCTGATCCTGTTGCCGGAGATGATCACCGCCTCTGTGCGCCTGGTGTGGTCGGGGGTGTTGCCTTCGGCGAAGTTGATGCAGGAACCGTGGATGTCGACGAACACGTTGCCCGCGCACACCATCCGGTCGGCGCCCAGCACGCCGATCGCGCCCATCTGCGGGCGTATGCCGATGAAGGTGTTGCCCGTGATCACCGTGTCGATGGCGTTCTCGCTGGTCCCGTAAGCGAAGGATCCCAGCCTGATCGCGTCGCCGCCCGGGCCGGAGCCCGGCGGCGAGCGCTGGAAGGTGCAGCCGCTGATCTGCGTGCCGCTCAATCCGTTGACCGCGATGTCGACGCGGATCGAATTGAGGAAGTGGCAGTTGAGCACGGAGAGGTTGTCGGCGACGTCCGCGGCGGTCTTGGGCCGCGCCGCGGAATCGATGCCCCAGTAGCAGTTCGTGAACTGGCAGTCCGACACGACCCAGTCGTGGATGTTGCTTCCCGTCTGGTGGCCGTTGAAGAACGTGATGCCGGCAGTGTTCACGGTATCGATGTCGATGAACTTGCAGTGGCTGATGGTCACGTTGCGATACACGCTCCAGTTGTGGTCGGGCTCGAAATCGATGCCGCCCACCGAGTGGGAGAGTTTCGCGTTGCCGATGTTCCGGAAGATGCAGTTCGCGACCGTCAGATGGTCGCAGTCGATGATGGACAGGCCGTTGCGGTTGTCCTTGACCGCGCCGTCGAACACGCAGTCGCGCACGACGATGCGCTGGTTGTGGCGTTCGGTGCCGCGGAGCGTCCCCGATCCGACATACATGCCATCCCCCCGAAAGCCGTGGAACATCACCCGCTCGACCGTCAGGTCCGAAGTGGCGTTGACGGCCAGCAGATACCAGAACTGCTGGTAGCCGAACTCAGCCACGCGCCCGTTGAGCTTGAGGTCGTGCAGGTGGATGTTCCGCATGTTGTCCGCGACATCGGGCGTACCGCCGTCGCGCACGTGGGTGACGAGCATGAACTCGCAGGCGAGCGTGTCGTCGCACGCCTTCAACTCGCTGGCCTGCCCGTCGCCGTATAGCTCGATGTCCGACCTGAGGTTGAGCTGCTTCACGGGATAGACCCCGGCGGGCACGTATACCCGGGCCCCGGCCCGGTCGATGGCCGCCTGGATGCCGCCGGTGCAATCGTACGAGCTGTTGCCGGCGCGGATGGCGGCATGTTCCGCCGCGGGCAGGAAATCCAGGACATTCGTCAGTTGCGGTGAGGATCGCATGGCAAGGCCTCCGGTCGTGCGTGGCTCCGGGAACGGCTGTCGCGGTTCCGGCGAAGCCCGTCAATGATTCTTTCGCGGGCGAATGCGGTTCTCCGAACGGCACATGGGTCGTGTCATGGCGGGGTGCGCATGACGCGGGAAAGGACGTCTACAGGAGCGGCTCGGTGGACACCGCCGGTGATTCGCACAGTTCCGCGTAGACCTCCAGGGTGCGCTGGATGACGATGTGTTCGTCGAATTGGGATCGCGCCTTGAGGCGAGCCGCCTCACCCAGCCGGCGCGCAAGCTCCGGGTTTTCCTGCAGTCGCCGGATGGCCTGCGCCAGCGCCTTGCTGTCGCCCTTGGGAACCAGCAGGCCGTCGACGCCATCGGAAACCACCTCGCGGCAGCCGGGGACGTCGGTGGTGATCAGCGGCAGGCCGCAGGCCGCCGCTTCGACCAGCGTCCGCGGCAAGCCTTCCCGGTGACTCGGCAACACCACCACGTCGACCGAACCGAGCAGGCCGGCCATGTCGTCGACGTGGCCGAGCCAGGTGACCAGTCCTTCCGCCACCCACTCCCGCACCGTCGTTTCCGGGACGGTGGCGGGGTTGCCGGGATCCGGGGTGCCGGCGAGCAGGGCATGGACCGTGCAGCCCTGCAGGCGGAGCTGCCGGAGCGCGGCGACGAACTCGGCCAGGCCCTTGTCCCAGAGCAGCCGGCTGGCCAACAGCACGCGCATGCGTCCATCGCCGGGGGGGCGTGCGTGCGTTCCAGCAGCGAACTGCGCGCAGTTCACACCGGAGCCGCGGATCAGGCGGATGTGCGCCTCGTCGACGAGTCCGGCCCGCCGGAACAGCGCCACGTCGTCCGCGTTCTGCAGGATCAGCCGCGCGCCGCCGCCGCCAAGCGCGAGGCGCAGCAGGCTGCGCACCACCGGCCGCAGCAGCCGCGCCTTCAGCTGCGGACTGGTGAACACGTAACCCATGCCGGCTACGGCATTCACCCGGGCGGGCACGCCGGCCAGCCGCGCCGCCAGCGAACCGTACACGGCGCACTTGATGGTGAAGCCGTGCACCAGCACCGGCTGCTCGCGGCGCAGCAGGCGGACGAGATGCCAGAGCAGCGCCGTTTCCCGCAACGGATTCAGGCTGCGCCGTGCCATCGGCAAGGACTCCCAGCGCAGGCCGAGGGCGCGCAGCTTGTCGCCATAGGGGCCGGCCGGGGAGATCAGCAGGACCTCGTAGCCTTGCCGTTGCAGGGCCAGCGCCAGCGTGCGGCGGAAGTTGTAGAGGTACCAATCCGTGTTGGCGAACAGCACGGCTTTCATGCGGCGGTCTCCTGCAAAACGGCGAGCGGTCCGCCGGTGCGACATGCGTGCGGCAGCGTCATGCGGGTGCTCTCCGGCTTTCATCCAGCCAGGCCTGGAACATCAGCACGCTCCACAAGGGGTGCTGCCAGTTGCGACGGCCGTCCAGGTGCTCCTGCCACTTCCGCCGGATCGGCGCCGGGTGGAAATAGCCTTCCTGGAGCAGGCGGCGCTCATCGAGCAGGGTTTCCGCCCAATCGCGCAGCGGACCACGCAGCCAGCTGTCCAGCGGAATGGCGAAACCCATCTTGGGGCGCTCGATCAATTCCCGGGGCACGTGCCGGTACAGCACCTGGCGCAGGAGCCACTTGCCTTCGCCGTCGCGGATCTTCTGGTGCAGCGGCACGCGCCATGCCAGCTCGACCACCCGATGGTCGAGCATGGGCACGCGGGTTTCCAGACTGTTGGCCATGGCGGCCCGGTCGACTTTCACCAGGATGTCGTCGGGCAGGTAGCTCTGCGCATCCATCGCCATCATCCATTGCGCCAGGTTCCCGGTGTGCGGCCAGGCATCGGAATCGGTCAACAGGGTCGCGGGCTCGCGGGCGCCGATCACGATGTTGCTCGGGTGCTTCCACTGGCTGGCGAGGTGGAGGAAGAAGGCGTGGCCGCTGGCCAGCGGCAGCACCTCGGCCAGCTTCTGCGCCTTGTCGCCGGGCGTGGCCAGGTGCCAGCGTTTCGGCAGCAGCGGCTTGGCGCGTTCGAACCATCGGTTCCATGCGTCGGGCGACAAGGAGCGCAGGACGCCGGCACCGACAAGCCGCGCGAACTGCGGCAGGCGATGCATCCGCTCCCAGGTCGTGCGGGCGCCGAGATAGCGGTTGTAGCCGCCGAACAGCTCGTCGCCGCCGTCGCCGCTCAGCGCCACCGTCACTTCGCGGCGGGTCAGCTGGCTGACCAGGAAGGTGGGGATCTGCGAACTGTCGCTGAAGGGTTCGCAGAAGATCGACGGCAGCTTCGGGATGACGGCGAGGGCATCCTCGGGGCGCACGTAGAGTTCGGTGTGCTCGGTGCCGAGATGCCGGGCCACGGCCTTGGCGTGCGCGGCCTCGTCGTAGCCGGTCTCGCCGAATCCCATGGTGAAGGTCTTGACCGGGCGGCGGCTGCGCGCCTGCATCAAGGCCACGATCGTGCTGCTGTCGACACCGCCGCTGAGGAACGCGCCCAGCGGCACGTCGGCCAGCATCTGCGCGCCGACGCTGGCGCCCAGCCGCCGCTCCAGCGCATCGATGGCTTCGGCGTCCGAACCGTCGAGCGGATTGCCGAGGCCGGCGCTGACAGCATCGTTGTAGCGCCAGTACGCCACCGCTTGCGCGTTGCGCGGCGCATCGGCGCCGATGCGCAGCAGATGTCCGGGGCGCAGCTTGAGAACATCGCGATAGATGGAATAGGGCGCGGGTATGCAGTCGTGGCGCAGCAGCAGCGCGAGCGCGTCGCGATCGACTTCCGCATGGAAGGCCGCATGCGCCTGCAATGCCTTGAGCTCCGAGCCGAACAGCAAGGTGTCGCCCTGCCACGCGTAGTACAGCGGCTTCTCGCCCATGCGGTCGCGCGCGAGCGTGAGCGCGCGCTGCCGGCGATCCCACAGCGCGAACGCGAACATGCCCACGCAGGCGCGCAAGGTCCGCTCGACTCCCCAGGCGACGAAGCACGCGAGCAGGGTCTCGGTGTCCGAATGTCCGCGCCACGCCGGCGCCGCGCCTTCAGCGAGTAGCTGCTGGCGCAGGTCGAGGTGGTTGTAGATCTCGCCGTTGAACACCAGGACGTAGCGTCCGCAGGCCGAGGGCATGGGCTGATGGCCGGCCGGCGAGAGGTCGAGTATGGACAGGCGCCGCTGCGCCAGGGCGATGCCGGCGGACTCGTCGCACCACGCGCCGTCGTCGTCGGGGCCGCGATGGACCAGCCGGGCCGACATGGCCTGCACCTGTCCCAGCAGCGCGTCGCGCGCACCGCCGCGCCATTGCCAGAATCCGGCCACGCCGCACATCAGTGCCGCCCCGCGCCGTGCAGCACGTCCGCGAGCCGCGAGGCCTGTACACCCACGTTGTATTCGCGCTCGACGCGCGCGCGGCCCGCCAGGCCCATGCGCGTGCGCAGGGCGCGATTCCGGATCAGCTGTTCGAGGTCGTCCCGCCACGCGGCCGTCCCGTCAGCGAGGAAGCCGTTTTCGCCGTGTTGCACGATGTCGAGGTTCGCGCCCACCGTCGAGGCGACCACCGGCAGGCCGCAGGCCATGTACTGGATGATCTTGTAGCCGCACTTGCCGCGTTCCCACGGGCCGTCGCGCAAAGGCATGATGCCGATGTCCATGCGGGCGATCGTGGCGGCCTCGCTGTCTTCGGACCATGCCGCCACCTCCGGCACCACGCTGCCGAATTCGCCGGCGACCTCGGTGCGCGGCCCGACCAGCAACAGGCGCGCGTCGTGCCGGGCGCAGACCTGCTCCAGCACCTCGCGGTTGTCCAGCAGGTACTCCTCGGTGGCCGGCGATCCGATCCAGCCGATCACCGGCGCTTCGGTGTCCGCATGGTCCACCACCGCGTAACGCTGCTCGTCCACCACGGTCGGGATGATCTCGATCCGTGCCGCGCCGGCCTGCGCGGCACGTGCGGCGAGGTAGCGATTGCCGGCGATCACGCAGGCGGACCCGCGCATGATGCGGTCGATCTTGCGGCCCAGCAGGCGCCGCACCAGCGGGCTGGACGACAGGTCGTACTTGTGGAACAGCGCATCGTCGTAGTCCACGACGTACGGCCGGGCGGAGCGCGCGAGCAGCGATTCCAGCCAGTGCGGCAGGTAGGGGAACAGCTCGCCCTCGATCCAGGCGAGGTCGTGCGTGCCGCGGCGCAGGGTCTGCATGACACGACGGGCGCAGGATTGCCATGCGATGCAGCGGGCGGCCGCGGAGCGGTTTCCGTACAGGTTCTCGAGGTAGGCATCGGGGAACAGCGCATGCACCTCGACGTCGATGCCGCGATCCCGCAGCAAGGGCAGGTACTGCAGGCTGCGCAGCCGGGTGCTCGGGCCCAGCCTGGAATACCTGGAAAACAGCAGCACCTTGAGACGTGTCATCCAGGAGCCTTCCTCAAGCAGTCCGGATACTCGATGAACAGCGCCACCAGCGGGATGACGTACATCCACTGGAAGGCGAAGGCTTCGATGTAGGGGTTCGTGTTGGTGGCGAGCAGGGCGCAGACCAGTCCGCTGAACATGAACTTGTGCCGCGTCGGAAGCCGGTGGCGGTACGCCAGCCGGAGCGCCGCGAGGATGTAGAGCGCGAACGGCAACGCATAGATCACCGTGCCGAGGATGCCCACCCGGTAGAGCGTGGCCAGCCACACCAGTTCGTAGCGCCAGGGGTGGATGGGGTCGCTGACGTATTTGACGCCGACGCCGTGGCCGGAGCCGAAGCCGCCGTTGTCGAGGATGCCGGCGAGCAGCGAATGGCCCATCTGCACGCGCGCCTCGCCACCGCCCGAGGCGAGCTTGTTCGTGACGACGTCCAGCACCGCGCTCAGGCTGATCTGTGTGTAGGCCTGCAGCAGGAACAGCGCCATCGCCGTCGCGACCAGCACCGGCAGGCCGTAGCGGATGACGCCGGTGAACATCGAGCGATTCGGGTGCTCGGTCGTGCGCGACGTCAGCATCAGGCCCAGCAGCCAGCCCATCGGTACCGAGAGGATCAGCGCCGAACGGCCGGAGGTGAGCGCACAGACCAGCAGCGCCGCCAGCAGGACCAGCCGCAGCAGCCGGCTCCGGATGAGTTCGGGCGAACTGAAAAAGCCTCCGCAAAGGAAGATCAGCGAGCCGTACACGTGCATCGTGGCGCCGGAGAATCCCTCGTTCTGGTTGATGTTGGCGCCCTGGAAGAAGAACGCCACGGCCGCCGCGCCGCGCGAGAGGTACAGGTAGAAGAACAGCGCGACGCTGATGGCGCACAGCAGGCTGAGCACGACGAACCAGCCGACCAGCCGCTCGGTCCCCAGCCATCGCAGCAAGGCCTCGGCGATGATCGTCCACAGCAGGGGCGACACGATGTAGATCGCCAGCACCTGGGCGAGAGCGATCAGCGGCGCATCGTGCATGCCGCCCACGACCATGTAGGCGATCGTCACGATCACCGTGCAGACGTACATCCCCAGCAGGTTCCGGAAGCCACCGCTGATGCGCAGTCCCGGCAGCGCCAGCAGGAAGGCCAGGCCCATCACCGCCGCGGTGGGGATTGGCAGGGAATTCGGGATGACCACGGCCAGGAACAGCAGTAGGAACGCCGTGCCGAGGAACATGTGGCCCACGGTGAAGCGGTATTTGCCCGCGTCCAGCAGTGCCGGCGGCGGCAGCAGCAGGTCCGCCGGTGCGGTCGACGACGGGTCGTGGCCGTGCGTCATGGCTGCACCATGTCGGTGATCCAGCGATCGAGCATGCCGGCCTGCGCCAGCTTGCTGTAGGGGCCGATGTCGCGCTGCGCGTCGGCGGTGCCGCGCGCCAGCGCGGCCCGCAGGGCGTCGCCGGCCGCCGCGCCATCGCCGGTCAGCAGGCTGCGTCCCGCGCCCGTCTCGGCGAGGATCGCGGTGGCCGCGTTGCGCACGCCGGAAACGCAGACGATGTCCGCCCCCGCGGCCAGGTATTCGAACAGCTTGCCGGTGGCGCAGCTGGCGCGCGAACCGGTCAGCAGCAGCAGCTTGTCGCAGCGCTGCATCAGTTGCAGTGCCAGCGCGCGTTCGACCGGGCCGAGCACACTGACGGAAAACCGGGCGCGTTCCAGCGTGCTCCGTTCGGCTTGCGTCAGCTCGCCGACGAACATCATGTGCTTGTCCGCCATGGTCGCGGGGGATGCGTTCAGCGCGTCGACGAGGAAATCGAGGCTTTGCGATGCCGAACCGTCGCTGGCGCCGATGCGCCCGAAATGCCCGATCAGCTGCGCGCCGGCCGGAACCCACCGGGCGAGGATGGCGGCGACACGCGGATCGTCGGCCGTGGCCTTGTCGGGTGCGGCGAAGTCGGCCGGATCGTAGCCGTTGGGCAGGGTCGCCGCCGCCTTGCGCGGATAACGCCGCTGGAAATCGGCGACGAGCGGGGGGCTCACCGAGGTGACCAGGCTGGCGGCGGCCACCACGCGCCGCTCGATCAGCGTGCGCATCCAGGTCCGCAACCGGCCTGGCCTGCCCAGCGGCTCGAACACCAGTCCGTCGCGGAAGTCCTGCAGGCAGCCGATGTGGCGCCGGCTGGCCAGGCTCGCGGCGGCGACCAGGGAGTCGATCGGCGAATACGTGCCGATGGCCACGCAGCGTTCGCCCGCGGCAAGTTTTTCGGCGCACAGCCGGTCGGCTGCGGCCAGCGCCCGGACCAGCCACGGCTGCTCGCGTCCCGTGTCCCCGGCGAACAGGAACGGCAACGGGCGCAGGAACGCCGCCGCCATGGTCAGCAGCGATGCCGCGGCGGAAGACTCGCTTCCCACGCAGTGGCCGGGCAGTGGCAGGACGGTGATCCCCGGCGGCGGTGGCGAGGCGGCCGCGGGCGCCTCCGCTGCCGCCTCGCGGGCGAACACGAAGATCCGGTATTTCGCCGGGTCCAGGTACTTCAGCAGGCCCTTGAAGCGCTGCGCGGCGATGTTACCGGACAGGTGATGCGCGGCGAAGACGAACAGGTTGATCTTCGTCATCGCCGCAGCCCCGGGTGGCGCGCGGTGGCGCGTGGCGTGGTCTTGCTCATGACAGGGTGCCGGGCTCCTCGTCGGGTTCCGGGTAGCGGCGCCGGGACTTCAACGCCCCGAGCAGCGCGCGGTGCATGCCACTCCATTCGTGGCGGAAGCACCAGACGACGACCGGCAACAGCGCCAGCCAGATCAGGCTGAAATGGAAGGGTACGCGCGGGCCGTACACCAGCGTGGCGATTGATAGGCCCACGCCGGCCGTGACGAACGCGTACAGCCGGGCGCGCGGGAACGGCCGCCAGACGTGGGCCGAGGCCTCGGTGCGCGCCACGAAGAACACCAGGAAAGCGATGGCGTTGGCCACCACGGCCCCGGCGGCGCCATGGCCGGGCACCAGCCACACGCTGAGGGCGACATTGACGACCAGCCCCGCGATGGTCGACCACAGCGACAGCATCGACCGGCGCGTGATCCCGATGCCGACGCAGGTCACCTCGGAGAGGGTGTACAGCAGCGGCTCGCCGATGCAGCACAGCATCAGGTACTTCACCTGGACGTAGTGCGCGGGCAGCACGAAGTCGATCAGCCACGACAGGGCGCCGCTCACGACCCAGATCGCGCAGACCACGGCCAGCGCCTGCTGGGCGACGTGGTCGACCCGCCGCATGTCCGCGCCGTGGGCCACCCACTTGTAGACCATCGGCGCCCACAGTACGGAGAAGATCGTCTGGAAGACCACGCCCACGCCAGCGAAGCTCATGGAGACCGAGTAGATAGCCAGCTCCGGCAGGGTCGACAGCGAACGCAGGGTCAGCGTGCTGGTGGCATCCAGCCCCCAGTAGGCCACGCCGGCGAAGATCAGCGGCACGCCGTAGTCGAGCAGGCCGCGGATCTGCGGGCGGGAAACCGGGGCGCGCAGGGCCGGGACCCATTCGCGCCAGGTGTTCCAGCTGTAGATGAGCAGCACGGACAGCAGGGAAGCCAGGTAGGCCACCTCCAGCTCCCCGAATGTCCGCGAGAAGGCCGGCAGCGCCAGCGCCGCGACGGCCAGCAACAGGATCACCTTGGGCAGGATCTGGCTGGCGGAGAACGCCAGGCCACGGTCCTGCATGCGCAGGATGAGCGAGAGGAAGCGGGAGATGAAACTCGCGACCACGCAGGCCACCAGTATCCAGTAGTACGCGACGTGTCCGAGGCCGAACAGCCAGCCGGCAAGGCGCCGGTCGATCGGCAGCGTGACCAGCATCGTCAGCAGCAGCAGCGCGAACCCCGGCGTGAAGCAGGCTTTCAGCAGCGCGCCGCGATCGCCCCACTCGTGGTATTCCCGCACGTAGGCGCGGTCGAGCCCCAGGTTGAACAGCAGCACGCCGAACGACACCGCGATCTGCACGATGTTCAACCGGCCCACGTCGGCAGGCGGGAAGACCCAGGCGATTACCGGCACCGTCACCAATCCGAGCCCGGCGGTGACGATGGGGCCAAGGGCAAATGCCAGCACGGTTCGTATGTTCACCCGTCGACCTGTCTAGTTGGATTCTTGTCATGCTCACCGTCGTGTTGCCTGGCGGAGCGGGTAGGTCGCCCGGGATGGAGGTCGCGCCGGCTCCCGGTCGCCGGCTGCGCCGATGGCGACGACGCTGGTGACGAAGTCGCGGTAATTCCGGGCGGCGTCGAAGCCCGATTCGATCACCTGCCGCGCATGCACGCGCAGGCTGTCCCGTTCGTCCGCGAAGGCGACCCGCTCCATCGCGTCGGCGATTTCCCGGGCATCGGGGTGCGCGCTCAGCAAGGCGCCGCAGCGGTCGGACACCAGGCTGGCAACGCCGCCCACGTCGGGAGCGACGGCCGGCACGCCCGCGCTCATGGCCTCCATGATGGAGACTGGAACGCCTTCGGATTCGCTGGCATTGACCAGCATGTCCACCGGCACGCCACGGTAGTACGCCTTGACGGCGTGATTGGGCAGCTCGCCGGCGAAGGTGCACGTGACGTTCGCCAGCCCCGCCAGCCGCAGCCGCGCCAGCGCCCGGATCTCCTCCAGCAACGGGCCGGCGCCGATGTGCGTCCAGCCCACGCAGACGTCCGGATGGCGACGGGCCAGCAGTTCCAGGGCTTCGACGATCCGGTCCAGCCGCTTCACCGGCAGGCAGAAGGAAACCGACACCACGTGCAGGCATCCGGCCGGGCTCGGGCGCGCGAGCGTGGCGGCCAGCGGCACGCCCAGCGGGCAGATGCGGATGTTTTCCGGCGGCGCGTCGTAGGTCTGCCGCAGATAGTCCCGCGCCTCGCGCGAGAGCGCGAAGATCGCGTCGCAGTCGGCGACGAACTGCCGTTTGAGCGGCATGTAGCCATGCCTGCGGCGCGCCTCGTACAGGTCGTAGCCGTGCACGCGCGAGACGACCTTGCGCACCGCGCCGGCCCGCTTGGCGAGCACGGCGGCGCAGGCCTGCGTCTCGTTCCAGTAGCAATAGGCCACGTCGATCCGGCCATGGATGCCGGCGTATCGCTGCAGTTGTGCGGCCTGTTCGAGCACCTTGGACACGTGCAGCACGGCGCGCATGACGGTGCGCGGCTTCAGCTTCCGCGCGCGCCGCAGATAACCCAGCTCGCGCCGGAAGATCGCGGAACCCAGCGCTCGCAGCACGAACCGCAGCCGCTCGAATCTGGCCGAGCGCGCCATGCCGAGGTCGACCGCGATGCCCGCGGGTACCGGGCGCGGCGTGCCCGCGGCCAGCGCAGGCAACACGGTGACGTCGACGCCGTCGTGCGCGACCCAGTAGCCGATCTCGTCCTCGATGAATTGCTCGCCGGGGAGGTAGGGATAGGCGTTGGTCAGGATGGCGATCCTCATGGCTGCGCCGTCATGTCCGCGACGACGAGGTCGCTCACACTGTCCTGGTAGACGGCATGTTCCACCTTGAACGGCACGCTGATCTTGAAGCAGCCCACCGTGGCGAAGCTCGCCGCGAGCACCCGCCGCCAGTTCGCGGTCACCTCCGCCATGGTCAGCATCGCGGGGCGCGCGGTGGCCAGCGCGTTGTACTCCTCCCAATAGAGATGGTCGTGGAAAACGCTGTATTCGGCGCTGATGACGGCGATCGTCATGTCGACGGCTTCGGTCAGCCCCAGCGCGGACACGCGGATCTCTGGCACGTCCTCGCGCACCACGTAGTACACGCGGGTCAGCGGCACCGACGCGGGCTCCACGCGGCGGTACAGCCGGTCGGGCGACATCTTGCGCCGCACGTTGGCGGAGTTCAGGTGGTTCTTGATGTTGAAATGGGCGCGGTCAATCCATCCGCGCCCGGCGAGGATCTCGCTCTTCATCGTGTTGCCGATGCAGTTGTAGCCGTAGATCTTCGGCCACGCCATGTTGCCGTTGACGTGGGCGGTATCGGTCATGATGACGATGTCGTCGCTGACGAAGGCGACATCCTCGTTGCTCCGCAGCGCGAGCATGGCCGACGACTTGCCGGCGCCGCCGGTGCCGGCAAGCAGGCAGGCGCTGCCGCCGATCGTCACGGACGCCGCGTGGATCGGCACCACGTCCTTGAAGAAGTAGACCGACGGCACCAGCACGAACTCGTGCAGGATCTGCTCGAACGCCTCGGCCCCGCGCGGATACTCCATCGACAGCAGCTTGTGCACGGTGCGCCGGATGCCGCGTCGCGGCTTGATGACGGCTTCCACCCGCAGGTGGCCGTCGCCGGCGCGCTCCCAGTAGATGTCGACCCGCGGGAACGAGGTCAGCATGCCGTGCGCGAAGGTCTTGTGCACCGTGGGGTTGATCGAGGACGGCGTGTGCGTGCTGGCGGCGTGGCCGATGCGGATGCTCACCTCGGGCTCGCGGTCGCCGGCGTCCGCGTACAGCTGCAGGCTTTCCGCGAGCATCGGCTCCAGGCTCTCGTCGCCGGAAAACGCGTAGCACTTGCCGAAGATGATCTTCTTCATGCGCGCCGGCCCCGCATCGGACGCAACCGCGGATGGATCACGCCGGGCTTGCGTGCCTGCCGGCGCGGCGCGAGTGCCCGACCGCCGGGGAAATGGCCAACGAGATCGTGGGGGTCGCGTGGATGCCGCGATGAGTCTGCCAATGCATGCATGTCACAGTTCCTTGATGACGCGCGCGGGTACGCCGGCAATTACCTGGTTGTCCGGTATCGACCGCGTGACCACGGAATTCGCGCCGACGATCACGTTGTTGCCCAGCGTGACGCCTTCCCGGATGTAGACGTTGTCGCCGATCCAGCAGTTGTCGCCGATGACGATGTCGCGCTCCAGGTGGATGATCGGGCCGGCCTCGTTGTTGGTCGGCTTGTGCAGCGAGTGCGTGATCGCCTTGATCGACACGTTGTAGCCGATGGCGCAGCTGCGGCCGATGACGACTTTGGAATGCGGGCCACAGGACAGATGCGCCCGATTGAGATAGCTCTGCTCGCCGATCAGGAAGTGCTGCTTGGGACCGATCAGCTTCGACTCCAGGCCGACCGTGGCACGCGGCGAGATGCCGCTGTATTCCCGCATGCGACGGACGTGGCTCCTGCGCTGCGCCCAGTTGACGGAGCCGCTTATCAGCCTGGCGAGGAGATCGAGCATGTCTGGACCGGTTGCATGGATGCCGCGACGAGTTCTTTCACGACCAGGCGGACCTGCGACTCCGTCAGATACGGGTGCATGGGCAGGCTGAGCACCTGCCTGGCCGCCTCGTCGCCCACCGGCAGGCGCGCGCGCGCATCCGCCACCGCTGGTTGCCGGTTGATCGGGATCGGGTAGTGCACCACGGTGGGGATGCCGGCTTCCTTCAGTCGCGCCTGCAGCGATTCGCGGCCGTCGACGCGGATGGTGTATTGGGCATAGACGCTGGTGTTGTGCGGCTCGACGTGGGGCGGGTCGGCGATGCCGGCCTGCGCGAGCAGCGCGGCGTAGCGGGTTGCGACCTGCTGCCGCAGCTCGATCTCGTCCTCGAATATCTCCAGCTTGGCCAGCAGGATGGCCGCCTGCAGCGTGTCCAGCCGGCTGTTCACGCCGACGCGGACGTGGTGGTAACGGCGATCCTGGCCGTGGCGCGCGATCTGCCGCATCACCACGGCAAGTCGGTCGTCATTGGTGAATATCGCGCCGCCATCGCCGTAGCAGCCCAGCGGCTTGCTCGGGAAGAAACTGGTGCAGGCGACCGTGCTCAGGTTGCACGAACGCCGCCCCTTGTAGAGCGCGCCGAAACTCTGCGCGGCATCCTCGATCACCGGGATGCCGCGCCGGTCGGCGATCGCGTTGATGGCGTCGAAATCCGCGCACTGCCCGTACAGCGAAACCGGAATGATCGCGCGCGTCCGTGGAGTGATCGCCGCTTCGAGTCCGGCCGGGTCGAGGTTGCAGGTGCGCGGGTCGATGTCCACATACACCGGCCTGGCGCCGAGCAGCGCCACCGTCTCCGCGGTGGCGATGTAGGTGAAGCCGGGCATGACGACTTCGTCGCCAGCGCCGATGCCCAGCGCCATCTGGGCGATCTGCAGCGCGTCCGTGCCGTTCGCGCAGCCGATGCAATGCCTGGCGCCGACGAAGGCGGCGAGCCTCGCTTCCAGCTCGGCCACTTCCGGGCCGAGGATGTACTGGCCGTGCGCCAGCACGCGCGCGATCCCCGCGTCGAGGCGATCCTTGATGCGCGCCTGCTGCGCCTTGAGGTCGACGAAAGCTATCATCCTGCGGCCTCCTGCCGGCACAGCACGCGGCCATCCAGCACATAACGGGTGCCGGTGTGCGCGCAGACGGCCTCGCCGTGGCCTTCCGGGGGCAGGTTCAGCCGTTCGCCGAATTCGCTCATCCAGCCGATCTGCCGCGCCGGCACGCCCACCATCAGGGCATGGGCCGGCACGTCGCGGTTCACCACGGCGCCTGCGCCGACGAAGGCGAATTCGCCGATGGTGACGCCGCAGACGATGGTGCAGTTCGCGCCCAGCGTGGCGCCCCGCCTGACCACGGTGTCGCGGTATTCGTCCTTGCGCTCGATCAGCGAGCGCGGGTTGTAGACGTTGGTGAATACCATGCTGGGGCCGCAGAAGACGCCTTCCTCCAGCGTCACGTTGTCGTACACCGACACGTTGTTCTGGATCTTGCAGCGGTCCCCGATGACGACCCGGTTGCCGACGTACACGTTCTGGCCGAGCGAGACTTCCTTGCCGATGCGGGCGCCGCCGCAGACGTGCACGAAATGCCAGATGCGGGAGCCGGCGCCGATGCGGGCGCCCTCGTCGACGATGGCGGAAGGGTGCTGGTAGTGGTCCATGTCCATGTGGTTCGCTCTTCAGGCCGTTCGTTTCAGGAAAGGGTGGCTGTCGCTTGCAAGGGGGGCGACGCTGCCGGTGCGGATCGCGGCCACGGTCTCGATCGCGATACGGTTTTCCTCCAGGCCGAAACCCCGGCCTGCGAGGATTTCCTCGTAGCTGCGGTTGTGCAGGTCGGCGAAGCCGCCGGAGAACTCGATCTCCTCGCCGTCCACGGTGATCGAGCGGTAGGTGCGCTGCCCGCTTTCCCGCAAGGGAACCGGCACGTCCTCGATGTCCACCGACAGGAACCAGCGCACGCGGGCGTTCTCGTACTCCAGGTAGCCCGCTGCCTTGGTCTCGCTGTGCAGGTGCACCTGGTTGATCTGCAGCGCGCCGAAGATGTAATGCAGCATGTCGAAGAAGTGCACGCCGATGTTGGTGGCGATGCCGCCGGACTTCTTCGGGTCGCCCTTCCAGCTCTGCAGATACCAGTGGCCGCGCGAGGTGACGTAGGCCAGGTCAACTTCGTGCTTGGTCTCGTGCTGCCCGCGCCGGACCCGTTCGCGCAGCGCGACGATCGCCGGATGCAGGCGCAGTTGCAGGATGGTGTTGACGCGCTTGCCGGTCTCGCGCTCGATTTCCCGCAGGCCGTCGATGTTCCAGGGGTTGAGCACCAGCGGCTTCTCGCAGATCGCGTGCGCGCCGGAGCGCAGGGCGAAGCGCATGTGCGAGTCGTGCAGGTAGTTCGGCGAGCAGATGGAGACGTAGTCGATCTGGCCGCCATGGCCGGCGCGGCGGCGCAGGTCGACATGCCGGTCGAAGCGCTCGAACTCGGTGAAGAAGTCGGCGTCGGGGAAGTGGCTGTCGATGACGCCGACCGAATCGTTCGGATCGAAGGCGGCCAGCAGCCGGTTGCCCCCGGCCTTGATGGCCTGCATGTGGCGGGGCGCGATGTAGCCGGCGGCGCCGATGAGGGCGAAGTTCTTCGGCAAGATGGTCATGGAAACTGGTCCTGCTCCTGTGCGGCCTTTGCCGATTGTCGTGTGGTTGCGGGTCCCGTCTGCACGTGCCGCTTGGCGGCCGGCGTCGTTCGTCCGATGGCGTTCCGGTCAGGTTCCGTGGTGCGTGCGGCAAGCCGTGGCCGGAGCCTTCCTGTCGCTGCCCGGGGCCGTTCGCTCATCCGGTGGCCTTGCCGACGCCGTAGTAGGCGTAGGAGTAGTAGCCGCTGCTGCGTTTCTCCACGGCGTTGAAGATCGCCCCCCTGAGGGGGATGTTGTTCTGCTCGAAGCGTTGCCTGGCCAGCGCGATCTCGCGCGCCTGGTTGAGGCCGAAGCGCACCACCATCAGGGCGGTGCCGACGTGGTGGCCGATGATCGCGGCATCGGTCACCGCCAGGATGGGCGGAGTGTCGATGATCACCAGGTCGAATGCCTTCCGCACGTGGTCGATCAGCGTGGAGAAGCGCGAATTCATCAGCAGCTCGGAGGGATTCGGCGGAATCTTGCCGCGGCTGATGAAGTGCAGGTTCCCGGACGAGGCGATCGGACGCACCACCGCATCCAGATCGGCCTGGCCCGCGATCAGCTCGGAAAGGCCGGTTTCGGCCGGACAACCCATGACCTTGTGCAGCGTGCCCATGCGCATGTCGCCGTCGATCAGCAGCACGCGCTGGCTGCCCTGCGCGACCAGCGTGGCGAGGTTGGCGGAGACGAAGGTCTTGCCGACATCCGGACTGGAGCCGGTGATCATCAGCACGTTGTTCTTCGCTTCCAGGCGGGCGAAGTGCAGGCTGGTGCGCAGGCTCCGCAAGGCCTCGGTGGCCATGTCCGCCGGCGCATCCATGACCAGCAGGCGCTGCTTGCCGTATCCACGCACGCGCTTGTCGTGCAAGGCCTGCTCGCGCAGGCTGACCGGGATGGAGGCGTACACGGGCAGGCCGAGGTTCTCGATGACGGCGGGGTCCTCGATGCCGCGGTTGAGCGCCTGGCGGATGAAGACGCAGAGCAGGGCCACGAAGCCGCCGAGGAACGCGCTGCCGAGCACCACGATGGTCTTCTTCGGCCAGATCGGCTGCGTGATGTCCACCGCCGCCTTGTCGATGATCCGCACGTTGCCGACCGTGCCCGCGCGGGCGATGTCCAGCTGCTGGGCCTGGTTGAGCAGGCCGGTGTAGGTGTCGTTGCTCACCTGCACGTCGCGGGTCAGCTTCAACAGTTCCTGCTGGGTGTTCGGCAGGTTGCCGACCTGCTTGTCGATCGCACCCTTCTTCGCCTCCAGCTGGCCTATCTGCTGCATCAGGGCCTTGTAGGCCGGGTGCGCCGGCGTGTACTGGCGCTGCATGTCGGCCTGCTGCAGGCGCAACTGCTGGATGTTGGTCTGGATGGCCACTTCCTGGTTCAGCAGGCTCTGGGTCTGCATGCTGATGTCGACCGAATGCGCCTTGAGCTGATAGGCGTTGAGCGCCGCCGTGGCCTGTTCCAACTGGCTGCGCACCTTGGGCAGCTGCTCGCGGACGAACTGCAGGCTGTTCGCCGCTTCCGCGGAATTGCGCTCCACGTCCTGGCGCACGTAGAGCTCGCCGACATCCCCCAGCACCGCCGCCGCCAGCACCGGATTGGTGTTGTCGTAGGTCATGTCGAGGATGCCGGAATCCTTGGCCTGCTCGTTGACCTTGATCGCCTTGCGCAACTGGTTGGTCACGGTCAGCCGGCGGTGACGGACGACGCGGAAGCGGGTGCCCGGGTTGGCGGTCAGCGTCTGGACCTGCATGGTCACGCCATGGCCGCTGGCCGATTCCCCGGCCTTGCCGGTGACCAGGATGTTGTCGTCCTCGTCCACCAGCACATAGCTGCCGTGCTCGCCCGCGAGCAGGGTCAGCGGCTTGTCCAGCAGGTTGTCGGGCACGTCCAGCTGGAAGATATCCAGCTTCGCGCCGCCCCAGTCGTAGCCGATCATCCCGAACCAGGGAGCGGCCAACTGGCCGCGATTGTGCGAGGCGTAGAGGTGGGCGATGAAGTTGCCGAACACCGGAAAACGTTCCGGGCTGCTTTCGATCGTGAGCTTGAGCTTGTCGACCACCGCGCCGACCACCATGCGCGAGGTGATCAACGCGGACTGGGTGGATGCCTCGGGGTCCGACGCCCCTAGTGTCTGGCTGAGCGCGCTCAAGCCGGGCAGATCCGGGACTTTCTGTTCCACCTGTGCCGTCGAAGTGGCCTGATAGACGGGCGTGGCCGCTATGGCATAGATGATGCCAAGCACGACAAAAAGCGCGGTAATGCGGACGATAAACCATTTGTGATCGCGAAGCGTGCCCAGCAGTTCGCCGAGGTCTATCTCGTTGTCGCGTTGCAATGGGGCAAGGGTACCGGTCATATGGATTACCGTCTCATGACGTGAAAACATGAATCACAGATAAAGTTGCCAGCTATCGACCCCTTTCGCGATCATCTCGTGTACATATTCGAAGGCGGTGCGTTGTTGGCGATAAGGGTCGGGAATGTCATTCCCGTTCAGCCATTTGTCGAGCAGATAGACCTTGCCGCGGGTTTCGGGTGCAAGTTGCATCATCGCTTCGACCTGGCTTTTCTCCATGCCAAGCACCAGGTCGGCTTCGCGCAGCATCAACGGCGTCAGTTGACGGGCACGGTGCATCGTGCCGTCAATGCCGCTTTCAGCAAGCAGCTGCAGGGCGGTCGAATCCATGGGCCTTCCAGCCGGCGCGCACAATCCCGCACTGCTGAATGAAACGCGATGCGATTTCGAGTGCTGTCGAAACAGGTACTCGGCCATGGGGCTGCGGCAGACATTGCCCATGCAGACGATCAGTATCCGTTCGAACACAGCGACGTCATACTCCCGAATCCCGAATCGGCGTTGATCCCGGGATGCTAGAAATGGCGGTCATGGCCTCCTGTCACGATCAGGAAAACCCGCGGTTGGCGAGTTTCGTGGCCCTGTTTTGAGATATGAAACGCGTGCCTCGCGAAGAGGCTCAATGGTGATCGGCCAGCAGGCGTTATACCTGCCGATTATTTCATTTCCGGCATTGCACGAAGCATTGCACGATGATGCCGATGTTTCGAATACAAGCCGTGGATGGTTTGTCGATCAAGTGATCGAAATGAGCCCCGATGATTGCACGTCCGGATTGCCTGTCAGTGAACAACAGCCAAATGCTCCCCCGGTTGCCGCGAGTCGCTCATGGGCAGTGGACGCAACGTGAAATTTCACGGCGCCTTGTCTCGACCGGGTGGATCATGTCCGGTCACGTTTGTGCGGATGGTGCGAGCCGTCGGTTGCACGTGCATGTGATCGCCTGCGCGACCATCGCGTGCCCGATGCCTGCGTCGGGTGCATCGCGTCGAAGCATGGCAAGGCTCGGCGGCGCCGCTCGATCACGCGTCTGTTCCCGCTCATGATCCGGGCGAAGCCGGTCGCGGGGCATCGGTGGAGTCCATGCGCATGCATGGGACGTGGTGGAAGCCGACGCTCGCCGCAAACGTTGCGGCGAGCGGTCAGCTGCAGCAGTTCCGTCCCTTGGCGGCGTGCATGCTTTTGCTGTTCCCGGCGAAGCGTTCCCGAGACTCAGTTCGCCTGCTGCAGCTTCCATTGCTGATTGGCGGTGCCCTGGCAGGAGTACTGGATGAGCGATGCGCGTGCCAGGATCGAGCCGTTGGCCACATCGAGGCATTGGCCGCTGTTCTGGTTGACCAGTTCGTAGCTGCTGCCCTGGGGCTGGAGTTGCCATTGCTGTTCGGCTCCGCTCGTGCAGGTCGCCTGGACCACGGGCGCGCGAATGGATGTCGAGGCATTCTCGGCGGCCACGCACAGCCCGCTCAACACGTTCTTGAGAGTCCACGAGCCGTTGGCGGCCGGCGCAAGTATCCATTTCTGGTTGTCGTAGCCGGTTGCCGGATACTGGATCAGCTGTGTATTGCTGGTGGTCGAGCTCCTGGGGTCGTCCATGACCATGCCCGACTTGGCGCTCGTCACCCAGTACGCCACGCCGGCAGGCGCGTTGACGGTGAGGTTGATGGGGCTGTTGTGGGCGAGCGAGCCGGCGGTGCCGGTCACGGCAAGTGTCGCGCTGCCGATGCTGGCCGTTGGCGATGCGGAAAGCGTCAGCACGGAGCTGGCGCTTCCGCCGCTCGCGGGCGCCAGCGATGCGGGGGAGAAGGTTGCCGTCACGCCGCTCGGGAGTCCGGAGATGGACAGGTCGACCGTGGAATCGAAACCGTTGAGGCTGGAAACGGTGATCGTGTCGGTGGCCTGCGCTCCCTGGCTCATGCCGACCGAGGTCGGCGACGCGGTGATGCCGAAGTCGAGTGCTCCCGCACTCCAGACGTCGGTGATCGGAGTCGCGGCGGAGGCATTGCCGAGTGCGGGCAGGCCGTACATGTCTTCCAGCGTACGCAGCACGCTGTAGTGATTGATCTGTTCTCCGTAGCTGCCCGGCTCGATGTTCGCGCCGGCGAACAGCGTGATGATCCGGTTGGCCTGCGTGAGGTCGTCGTCCTCGTCCCAGGTGAGGATCAGCAGGCTGTTGTGGGTCCTGGCCCAGGCGATGTAGCTGCTGATGTGCGAGCTCAGCCAGCTGTCGCCGGTCGACACGGGGCAGTCGTGCATGTCGTTGCACAGGTTCGGGATCACGAACGACACCGTCGGCAACTGGGTGTAGTCGCCCGGAAACAGGGTGTAGGGCAGGTTCGTCGACGACGGAAGATTGCTGAAGTCCACCCACGGGTTGTGCCGACGGGCATACCCGGATGTCCCGTACGCGCAGCCCGTGTATCCGGTCGACGGCATGGTCTCCGAGTAGCCGGCGAAGCTGTAGCCGGCGGCGATCAGCTGGTGGCCGAGGTTGTCCGTGCCGAAAGTGTGTGGGCAGCTGTCGTCCGTGATGCCCTGGGTGGAGCCGGAGAACAGGGCCAGGTAATTCGGCTCGCTCGGGTGCGTCACCGCGTAGGACTGGGTGAAGTACACGCTGCTGGAAAGCAGCGAGTTGATGTAGGGCGCCTCGGTGGTGTTGCCCACGATGCTGGCGATGCTGGCGTTCTCCATGACGACGATCACGACGTGGTCGTAGCGGGGAATCGCGCCGCTGGTGGCCGCCATGGCGGACAGCGAACGAAATTTCCCAATGCCGTCGGGTGTGGTGGCCTGGGTGGCTGCCTTGTTTGCCGCTGTCGTGTCCTGATGCCCGATGGGCCTTGCCCAAGACGCGGGAGCGTTGCCAAGGGCGCTGGCGGCCACCGCAACGGCCAATGTGCAGAGAAGGGTTCTTGTCAGTCGGCGTGCTTTCATGGCTATGGCCTCCCCGTGACTGGGCGGATTTGGGACGCACTGGCCCGCACGCTGCAAGCGTGTGTCGATACGCCTCGGTTCAACTCAAGGGGCAGTGGTGTCTGGTAGTTCGACAGGTGCCAGGCTGAGGGAAGAAGCCTCGCGCGCTTTGGAGCGATGTCCGGACCGGACTGCCGCCCGGGTTCAGTATGCTGCGATTGAGCGCTCCAGCAGAAATCGGATGTGCCAAAGTGTGATGCGAACCGGAAGGAACGATGAAGACGGCCCGCATCCTCCCTTTGCGACGGATCGTGTTGCGTGGCAGGCGATGGACGTCTCGGAGTTGCGCCAAGCCCCCGGCTTGGTTCGCCATGTTTCCGCAAATTTTCGTCGGTTGAACTTGCGCCCGTATTCATTCGCCCGTAACACGCCCGATCACATGCTCGGTACTCCAACCAACGCGGGAGGTCGTCATGGGAATTCTGGATACCCTGGGTGAAGTCGCCGGTGCCGTGGCTGCGGTCGAAGGCGCCGAGAAGCTCGATCCGAATGCAGGGCTGCTGACGAAGGGCCTCGCGGCTGTCGCCGGTTTCAAGGGCGCGGGTGCGCTGGAGTCGGCGCTGGGCAAGAAGAAGGAAGACGAGGCCGAATCGAACGACGCGGATGCCGCGCCTGCCGACGACAGCCAGTCCTGAGTTTCGCCGTCGCCACACGCAAGGGCCGCCCGATGGGCGGCCCTTTTGTTTGCGAGATGTCGCGGCGCGGACGTGCTACGGCATGTCGGCGTCATCGTCGCCGTCGGGTTGCGTCGGCTTGGCCGACGTCAGCGCCACCGCGGGCAGATGGGCCGCCTGCAACTGGCGGTCGAGCTGCGGCAGGTCGGTGACGCGGATCGACTGCCACAGCGCCAATGCCTTGCCGAGGTTGGCGTCGTATTCGGCCAGCGCCTGCTGCTGTCCTTCGGTGGGTGCACGATCGGCGCCCTCGACGTCGGTGGCGATGGCGGTGAGCGCGTCGCTCATCGCGTGCAGGTTCGAGGCGTACTCGCCGCTGCCGCTGACCAGCGACTTGGCCTTGGCGTCCAGTGCGTCGACTGCGGCCAGCAGGGGTTTGTGCGCGTCGTCGTTGGCCAGCTTCGCGTGCAGCGCACCCAACTGCTTGCGCAGCGCCTGCACCTCGCCGTAGTTGCTCCAGACCCGCTGCAAGGTGTCGCCGATGCGGCGCGAGAAGGCGAGGCCGGCGGCGAGGTCGGCGGTGGCCACATGCTCGCGCGGGTCCATCGTCACCGTGAGCGGGGCGCGGTAATCCTTGCCGTCGGCATGCAGCACCACCTGGTACTTGCCGGGCAGCACCAGCGGGCCTTCCGGCGTGAGCGGGGTGTCGCTGTCCCAGGTCGCGGCGATGCTGTAGCCGTATTCGATGGCGTGCGGGCGCGGGTAGCGCAGATCCCATACGAAGCGGTGCATGCCGGCAGCGGCCGAGAGCTGCTGCGGCGAACCCAGCCAGCCCTTCTCGAAGTAACGCTCGGCGTCGAGATGGGCGGGTTGCCCGTCGCTGTCGTAGCGGCGCACCAGTTGGCCCTTGTCGACGCCGAGGCTGAGCGTCACCGGGCCGTGCGCCGCGTGGGCGAGGCGGTAGTCGATGACCGCGCCGGTGGGCGGGTTGGTACCCAGCGGGGTGCCGGGCGGCAGCGGCGTGTCCTTGTTCTCGTTGGCGCGCACGCGGATCGCCGTGGCCGGCGAGTACAACTGCACGGCGGCGTTGGTACCGGCTTGGCGCAGCGGGCTCACGTCGTCGAGGATCCAGATCGCGCGGCCCTGGGTGGCGGCGACCAGATCGTCGCCATGCACCAGCAGGTCGCGCACCCAGGCAGTGGGCAGGTTGCGCTGCAGCGAGGCCCAGTGCGCGCCGTCGTCGGCGGAGACGTACACGCCGCGGTCGGTGCCTGCGTAGAGCAGCCCCGCCTTCCTGGGATCGGCACGCACCACGCTGACGAAATCGTCCGCGGGCAGGCCGGCGGCGATGTCGGTCCAGTGTGCACCGTAGTCGCTGGTGCGCCACGCGTGCGGGTGGAAGTCGGCCTGGCGATGGTTGTCCACCGCGATGTAGGCGGTGCCGGGCTGCAGCGCGGAGACGTCGATGGAGGCGACCTTGCCCCAGTTCGGCAGGCCCTTGGGCGTGACGTCGTGCCAGCTCTTGCCGCCGTCGCGGGTGAGCTGCACCAAGCCATCGTCGGTACCGATCCAGATCTCGTCGTTGTCGCGCGGCGAGGGCGCGATGGTGAAGATCACGCCGTAGCCGCAGTCGCGCGCCTGCTGCGGCGTGGGCTTGCCCTTGCAGTTCTGCGCATTGGCGATCTTGCCGTTCAACTCGGGGCTGATCACGCTCCAGTGCTGGCCTTGGTCGGTGCTGCGGAACAACACCTGCGCGCCCAGGTACAGCGCATACGGCGGCTTGGCCGAGAACGCGATCGGGGTGATCCAGGTGTAGTGGTACTTGAAGTCTGTGGCGCGCTGGCCGTAGCTGTTCACCGGCCACGGCGTGACGTTCTGCACCACGCCGGTGCTGCGGTTCCAGCGCGACACGCGGCCGCCGAGGCCGGAGCCGAACACGATGCCCGGGTCGCCGGGGTAGGGCAGGTCGTAGTCGCGCTCGTCGCCGCCGACGGGGTTCCAGTCGCGGAAGGAGATCGAGCCGTAGTCGCTGCGGCTGGCGATGCCGACGGTGCCGGAGTCCTGCTGGCCGGCGTAGACCCAGTACGGGAACTGGTTGTCCGCGCCGAGGTGGTAGAGCTGGGCGGTGGGTTGGTTGTACCAGCTGCTCCAGCTCCTGCCGCCGTTGACGGTGACCACCGCGCCCTGGTCGCTGGCGGTGATCATGCGCTGCGTGTTCGTCGGGTCGATCCACAGGTAGTGGTAGTCGTCGCCGCCGGGCGCGCCCTTGAAGACGTGCCAGCTCTTGCCGCCGTCGTCGGAGCGGCGGATCGACTGGCCGGCCGAGTACACGCGGTCCGGATCGGTGGGATCGACGGTGATGCGGCTGAAGTAGTCGTTCGGCAGCCAGCCGGCGTGGCTCTGCGCCTGCCACGTCGCGCCGCCGTCGTCGGAGCGGTAGAGGCCGCTCTGCTCCGGATGCGCGGCGTCGTTCACCACGGCATAGACGCGGTTGCCGCGCGTGGTGGCGATGCCGATGCGCGCGAGGTCGCCGCTGGGCCAGCCGCGACCGTCCAGGCGCTTCCAGCTCGCACCGCCGTCGGTGGACTTGTACAGGCCGCTGCCCGGCCCCGCGTTGGGCAGGTAGTACGACAGCCACGGCCAGTTGCGCACCTGCCAGGTCGCCGCGTAGACCACCTGCGGGTTGGCGGGATCGGCGGCCATGTCCACCACGCCGGTGTCGTCGTCCACGCGCAGCGTCTGCTTCCAGGTCTTGCCGCCGTCGGTGGAGCGGAACACGCCGCGCTCGTGGTTCGGCCCGAAGTAGTGGCCGAGCGCGCCGACCAGCACGGTGTCCGGATGCTGCGGATCGACCAGGATCTTGCCGATGTGCTTGCTGTCGTCCAGGCCCAGGTGCTGCCAGGTCTTGCCGCCGTCGTCCGAGCGGTACACGCCGTTGCCCGCGGCGACGTCGTAGCGTGCGGCCACCTGGCCGGTGCCGGCGTAGATCACGTTGGGGTTCGACGGCGCCACGGCGATTGCGCCGATCGCGGCGGCGGGCACGCGGTCCATCAGCGGGTGCCAGGTGCGGCCCGCGTCGGTGGTCTTCCACACGCCGCCGCCCGCGGTGCCGATGTAGAACGTGTCCGGCTGCGAGGGCACGCCTTCGGCCATGGTGGCCCAGCCGCCGCGGAACGGGCCGACCAGGCGCCATTCCAGCGCGCCGGCAGCCGGCGCCGGCGGTGGCGCGTCGCTCGCCGCGAACGAGGGAATCGCCGGCGACAGCAGGCAGGCGAACACGAGCAGCGGACCCACGGCACGGCGCAGCGACATGGCAAGACCCCTGAAGAAGGCAGGCGGCGAAGATAGCGCCGATGCCGCGCGAATGCAGGTGCCGGGCGACATACACGCCGCGTGCGTGAAATCTTGCGCGGCGCAGTCGGCTTCAATCTGTCGCCGCGTGCTGCGCACAGGCCGTGGCGCGCGTCCGCAAAAGCTCGTGTTCGCGCGCGTTGCGGGTGAGCATGGCGGCGCGTTCGAACTCCGCGCGGGCTTCGTCGTGGCGATCGAGTTTTTCCAGCAGGTCGCCGCGCACGGCGGGCAGCAGGTGGTAGTTCGCCAGCGCGGGTTCGTCGCGCAGCGCATCGACAAGGGCCAGGCCGGCGGCCGGTCCGCTGGCCATCGCCACCGCCACGGCGCGATTGAGCTCCACCACCGGCGAGGGCGCGACGGCGGCGAGCGTGGCGTACAGCGCGGCGATGCGGTTCCAGTCGGTCTGTTCCGCGGTGTTCGCGCGGGCGTGGCAGGCGGCGATCGCGGCCTGCAAGGTATAGGGCTCCGCGTCGCCCCCCAGTTGCCGCGCGCGCTCCAGCGCCGCGAGGCCGCGCTGGATCAGCAGCCGATCCCAGCGCGCACGGTTCTGTTCCAGCAGCCGGATCGGTTCGCCGCCCGGGCCGCTGCGCGCGTGCGTGCGCGAGGCCTGCAATTCCATCAGCGCGAGCAGGCCGAACACCGGCGCCTGCCGCGGCATCAGCCCGGCAAGGATGCGGCCCAGCCGCAGCGCTTCCTCGCACAGGGCGGGACGCATCCAGTCGTCGCCGGCGGTGGCGGTGTAGCCCTCGTTGAAAACCAGGTAGATCACGCCGAGCACGGCGTCCAGCCGCTCGGCCAGCTCCTCGCCGCGCGGCACCTCGAACGGCACCTGCTTCTCGCTGAGCGTGCGCTTGGCGCGCACGATGCGCTGGGCGATGGTCGGTTCCGGCTGCAGGAAGGCGCGGGCGATCTCGACCGTGCTCAGGCCGCCCAGCAGGCGCAGGGTGAGCGCCACGCGCGATTCGGCGGGCAGCGCCGGATGGCAGGCGGTGAAGATCAGCCGCAGCAGATCGTCGCCGATGTCGTCGTCAAGCATGGCGTCGAAGCGGGGCATGGCGTCGGCTTGTTCGGCCTCCAGCTCGCGGGCGATCTCCTCGTGCTTGCGCTCCATCAGCTGGTGGCGGCGCAGGCGGTCGATGGCGCGGTGTTTCGCCGTGGTCATCAGCCAGGCGCCGGGGTTGTCCGGCACGCCGGTCTGCGGCCATTGCTCCAGCGCGATCACCAGCGCGTCCTGCGCCAGTTCCTCGGCCAGGCCCACGTCGCGCAGCATGCGCGCGAGCCCGGCGATGATTCGCGCCGATTCGATCCGCCAGATGGCATCGATGCTGCGATGGATGTCGGTCGCCGTCATGGCGACCGATCAGACCATCATCGTTCCGTGGCGGCAAGGGGAGCAGCCAGGGGCAGGTGTTCACGGACGATGTCGAGTCGTCGGCCTAGCCGGTCTTCAGTGACCCGGTGGCCGTGTAGGTCGTGAGGATGACGCCGGACGGCAGGGCTTTCGAGCCGGCCAGTTCGAACGAGCGTGGCGGAGCGCCCTCCGCAAAGAAGCGCTTGCCGGTGCCCAGCAGGACCGGATAGACGACCAGCAGGACTTCGTCCGCCAGCCCGTGTTCGAGCAGCACCGAGGTCAGCGTGGAGCTGCCCCAGAGGATCAGGTCCGGGCCGTCCTGCGACTTGATGCGACGGACGTCCGCGACGATGTCCGGTCCGAGGCCTTCGAACGGGCCCCATTCGAGGCTTTCCGGCCGGTGGGTGGCGACATGCTTGGTGGCCGCGTTGAGGCTGTCCGCCATGGGACTGCTCGGCGCCTTCGGCCAGAACCCCGACCACATGTCGTAGGTCCGGCGACCGAGCAGCAGGTCGAAGCGCCCGCCGTGCGCGGCGAAGAGTTCATCCCGGCCGGCCGGTGTCCGGTAGGGCGCGGTCCAGTCGGCGTAGGGGAAACCGTCTTCGCCGGAGGCCTGGATCACGCCGTCCAGCGAGATGTGCTCCATGATCCTGAGCTTTCTCATTTCCGTCTCCATGTTCCGGGAAAGGGCGGCATCATTGCGGGCGCACGCAGTTGACCATCCACGGCACGCCATAGCGGTCCACCAGCATGCCGAAGCGCGCGGACCAGAAGGTCTCGCCGATCGGCATCTGCACCGAGCCGCCCTCGGCCAGCGCGTGGAAGATGCGTTCCGCTTCCTCAGGAGCGTCGAGCTGGATCGCGACCGAGCAGCTCCTGATCGGCTCGTAGGGACACTGCGGCGCCATCGCATCCGAGCCCATCAGCACCTGGTTGCCCACCTCCAGCCGGACATGCATGACCTTGTCGCGCACCTCGGGCGGCATGGGCATCTCGGGCGGCGCTTCGCCATAGCGCGAGAGCTGGGCGACCTTGCCGCCGAGGCAGCGGGCATAGAAATCGAAGGCTTCTTCGGCGTTGCCGTCGAACATGAGGTAGGCGACGAGTTGCACGGGGGTTCTCTGCTGGATGGTGAAAGGCGTCAGTGGTTGTTGCCGAGCTGCGCGCGCTGGCGTTCCCACCGCTCGCGCAGATCGGGGGTGAGCGTGTCGCCGAGGTCCTCGACTTCATACAGCGGGCGGATCTCCACTTCGGTGCCGCCATCGAACGGGGCGCGCTTCAGCCATTCGACCGCCTCGGCCAGCGACTTCACCTGCCACAGCCAGAAACCCGCCACCAGCTCCTTGCTCTCGGCGAACGGACCGTCGATCACCGTGCGCTGCTTGCCGTCGAAGCGCACACGCGCGCCGCTGGAGCTGGGCTTCAGCCCGTCGCCGGCCAGCATCACGCCGGTCTTCACCAGCTCCTCGTTGTACTTGCCCATCGCCTCGAACAGCGTGGTGTCCGGCAGCACGCCGGCTTCGCTGTCCTTGTCCGCTTTCACGATTACCATGCATCGCATCGTCGTCTCTCCCGTGAATCGAGCTTGCCGCGGTGGCGCTCTCACGGGTACGACGAACGGCGGGGCGCAGGATCGACACGACCCGCGCGGATTTTTGCGACCACCATCCTGGCGATCACCCCTTGGGCCATCGCTGACGCGATGTCAAAAATTGCTCCCGGCGATTTTTCAGCGATCAGAGCTTCAGCTGCACGCCGGTATACCAGGAGCGCCCGTAGGCGGGTTCCAGCCCGGTCTGCCACACGCGGTCGTAGTAGCGGCGGTCGGCGAGGTTGCTGATGCCGGCCAGCAGTTTCACGTGTGGGTTGAGTTGCCAGTCGCCGGCCACGTCGAGCACGGTCCAGGCGGGGATGCGCGCGGGCAGGTAGCTGGCGCCGCCGCCGAGAGGTTGATCGGAATCCTGCCAGTACTGCGCCGCCGACGAGACCGCGGTGAGGCTGAGCTTCACGCGCTGCTCCACGCGCCAGGTGAGGCCGGCCTTGGCGAGGTAGCGCGGCGCATAGGCCGGCACCTTGCCGACCTGGCCGGGAATCGTGCTGGCGGTGAACTTCGCATTGAGCAGGCTCACGCTGGCGAAGGCCTCCAGATGCTCGCCGCGCGCGGCGAACGCGGTGGGCGCGAGAAAGTCGTAGCTGAGCAGGCCTTCCAGGCCGCGGCTGCGGGTGTCGCCGGTGTTCACCTCGATCACGTCGGTGGCGTTGATGTGCTGCGCCTCGATGCGATTCCGGAAGGCTATCCAGAACAGGCTGACGTCGTAGTACAGCCCGGTGATCGGCACGCCGTGCACGCCGGCTTCCCACGACAGCGATTTCGACGGGTCAGGCGCATGGCCGGGCACGATGTTGGCGAACGGCGAGGCCATGTCGAAATAACGCAGCGGCCGCCAGCCCTGCGACACGTTGAAGTAGGTCTCGTTGCCGTGGCCGAAGTCGTTGCCGATGCCGAGGCCGAACAGCGGCACGGTGCGCGCGTCGGCCTCGTGGATCAGCGGGCGGCTGAGGAAGGGCGGGCGCACCGCCTCGTCCACCGCCACGCGTTCGCGCTCCAGCCGTACCGAAGGCACGATGTGGATCTCGTGCGGCAGGCGGAACACGTTCTCGGCGAACACCGCGTAGTAATCCGAGCTGCGCGCCTGGCGCAGGCGCGGCGTGCCGCTGCGGTCGAAACGGTCGACGTAGAGGTCGGGACTGCTCCATTGCCGGAACGGGTCGTTGCCGTGGAACGCCACCATGCCCGCAGTGAACGCATTGCCGTGGCCCCAGGCCTTGCGCACGCGCACGTCCAGACCCTGCGTACGGAACTGCTCGTCCTGCAGCGTGGTGCTGGCCGGCGGCGGTTGCGGTGCCAGCGCGCCGTTCGCCGCGCGGCTGGCGAGATCCTGCCAGGCGAACCACAGCTTGCCGGTGAGCCGCCAGCCTTCGCCGAATTCCTGCGTATGCCCAAGCACCAGCTGGTCGCGGTCCACCCAGTCGCGGTTCCATGGCGTGGGCGTGGCGCGCGGATCGGCCTGCCATTGCGGGTAGCTCAAACGACCGGCATCGCCGGAATCGGCGGCGATCGCGTGCAGGTCCAGCCACCAGACGTTCTTGTCGCTGGGTCGGTATTCCAGATAGAAGTCGTCCTGGCGCATCCGCGACTGCGCGTTGGGCCGCGTGCCGTCGCTGCGCACGTAGGCGGCATCGGCACGGAACGTCCACGCGCCACGGCTGCCTTCCAGCGTGTTGTAGGTGGAGTAAAGGCCGTGGTTGCCCACCACCTGTTCGGTGCTGGCCGAGAACGGCGCACCGGGTTTCGGACGCTTCGTGACCAGGTTGATCACGGGCGCGGGCTCCGGCCCGTACAGCAGGCTGGAGCCGCCGCGGATCAGCTGCACTTCGGACAGGCTCTGCGCCAGCGGCATCGCGTACAGCGTGGGGAAGCCGATCCAGTCGCTTTCCAGCGGGATGCCGTCCTGCATCACCAGCACGTATTCCGATTCCTGCGGATTGCCGAGGCCGCGATAGCTCAGGTTGAACTGCGTGGGCGTGGGCTGCTGCGACACCAGCACGCCCGGCGAGCGCGCCAGCAACTGCTGCAGGTTGTTGCCGATCACGGTGGGCTGCAGGTCGAGGTGGGTGACCGTGGTCTTCTTCGTCACCGTGATCTTGGTGCCGGCCACCTCCGCCATCTGGTGCTTGAGCTTGGCCGCCACGTATTGGCGCCAGTCGTAGCCGCGGACGTCGATGCGCGGCAGGTTGGTGACGGACTGCGGCACGGGTGCGGCGATGCCTGGTGCCGTGTCGGCCTGCTGCGCCGCGGCCGTGAAGGCGGCGAGGGTGAGGGCAGTGGCCAAGGCAAGGGGCGGGGCGGCGCGACGTGGCATCGTGGACCGGGCGCGATGGGGGAATTTCGAGTTATCGCGCATTCCCGGCCATGTCGCCATAGGCCAGGCGTTTACCCATGACGCGGCGTCGACACCATCGCGTGCCGGCGGGAGTAGGCTCGGATGTTCCGCACCGGGAGGATCGCGTCATGCTGCATCGAACCTGCAAGCTGATGGTCGTACTGGCCGCGTTGCTGCTGCCCGGCCTGGCTGTGGCATCTCCTGCCGCCAGCTCATCGCCCGGAGATACCGCCGCCTTGCTGCAGAAGGCGGTGGGCGGCAGCTGGCGTTCCGCGGCGAACAAGGCGCGCGACCGCTACCGCCACCCGGACGAGACGCTGCAGTTCTTCGGCATCAGGCCGGACATGACCGTGGTCGAACTGGCGCCGGCCGGCGGCTGGTACACGGAAATCCTCGCACCGTTCCTGCGCGGGCACGGCCACCTGGTCGAGGCGCCGTCGCCGTCGCCCGCCTTCATGAAGCGCATGCAGGCCGACCCTGCGGTGTTCGGCCACTTCGCGCGGGTGTTGCCGTTCAAGCCGCCGGCGCCGGTCGCGCTTGGTGCGCCGGGTTCGGCCGACATGGTGCTCACCTTCCGCAACACCCACGACTGGCTCAACCGCAGCCCCGAGGCCTTGGCCGCGGTGTTCAAGGCCGCCTACGACGTGCTCAAGCCGGGCGGCGTGTTCGGCATCACCGAGCATCGCGCCAAGCCGTTCGCCGATGCGCAGGAAAGCAGCAAGGCCTTGCATCGTCTGCCCGAAGATTACCTGATCGCGCTGGGTCTCAAGACCGGCTTCCGCCTTGGCGGCGTGTCGGAGATCAATGCGAATCCCAAGGATCCCGAGGACGTCAACGTGCACCGCCTGCCGCCCGATCTCGCCGGGCCGGCCAGCGAACATGCGGCGATGCAGGCGATCGGCGAGTCGGACCGGATGACGCTGCGGTTCGTGAAGCCATGAAGAGGGTCGCACATGCATTCCGCCCGGTCGCGGCATGCCGGATCGCGGCTTTCCTGCTGCTGGGCGTTGGCATGTCCACGGCGACGCCTGCCCAGAACCTGCCGGCGCAGGACTGGCCCATGTTCGGCGGCAACGTGGAAAGCACCAGCGCCAACCCGCAGCCCACCGGCATCACCGCGGCCAACGTCGCCGGACTCGTGCGCAAGCAGGTCAGGCTGGATGGCATCGTGGACGCCAGTCCCATCTACCTGCACGGTGTCGCCATCCGCGGCGCACGCCACGACACCATCTTCGTCACCACCACCTACGGCAAGACGCTGGCGCTCGATGCCCACAGCGGCGCGGTCCTGTGGGAATACACGCCGCCCGGCTATCAGGCGCTGGCCGGCACGCGGCAGATCACCAATTCCACGCCCGTGGCCGATCCCGGCCGGCAAGCCATCTATGCCGCCTCGCCTGACGGCTACATCCAGAAGCTCGCCGTGGATGACGGCCATGTCGTCTGGCGCACCGCCATCACCGAGTTGCCGTTGCGCGAAAAGATGGATTCGCCGCTGAAGTTCTTCCGCGGCCACGTGATTGCCGTCACCGCCGGCTACATCGGCGACCGGCCGCCTTATCAGGGCCATGTCGCCGCGCTCGACGGCAGTTCGGGCAAGCTGCTCGCGGTGTGGAACTCGCTGTGCAGCCAGCGCGCCGGCCTGCTGCAGCCGGACTCGTGCCCGCAAAGCGACTCGGCCATCTGGGGGCGTGCCGGTGCGGTGATCGATCCCCACGATGGCGGCATCTTCGTCGCCACCGGCAACGCCGACTGGAACGGCACGACCGACTGGGGCGATGCGGTGGTCGAGCTCGATGCCGGTGCCACGAGGATGTTGGGCAACTACGCCCCGGCCAACACCGATGAACTGAACGAGCAGGATCTCGACCTGGGCTCGACTTCGCCCGTGCTGCTGGGCGGCGACCTGATCGCCCAGGGTGGCAAGGACGGCAAGATCCGCCTGCTCAGCCGCAAGGCCATGGCCGGCACCGCTCCCCACAGGGGCCATGAACTGCAGATCGTCGCCACGCCCAGCGGCACCGACCTGTTCACCCAGCCGGCGGTATGGCGGCACGACGGCCAGACCTGGATGTTCGCCGCCGACAACGGCGGCACGGCGGCCTGGGCACTGGAAAACGGCAAGCTCCGGGAAAAATGGAAGAACGGCAGCAGCGGCACCAGCCCGTTCGAGGCGGACGGACTGTTGTTCGTCTACGCTCGCGAGGGCGGGCTGAACGTGTACGAGGCCGCCTCGGGCAAGCGCGTCGCCACGCTGCCCTGCGGTGCGGGCCACTGGAACAGCCCCATCGTGCTGCAGGGCGAAATCATCCTGCCCGAGGGCAACGCCAACGACCACGCCACCAGCGGTGTGCTGGATATCTGGAGCTTGCCTGGCGGGGCACCGGATCAGGCCGGTTCTCCGAAGGCCACCTGACGAGGTTGCCACGACGCGGTCACCATGACTTCCGGCCCTTGAGTCCCGCGCAGCATCGCACCCAGAGTTTTCCCTTGGCCATGCCCATCCCCAGGGGAAACCGATCATGCGTCTGCCGCATCGTCTCGCCGTGCTTGTCCTCGGAACCGTGGTCACCTGGGCCGCGCAAGCCACGGTGGCACCCTCGTCGTACCAGGCGCTGCACTGGCGATCGATCGGGCCGTTCCGTGGCGGGCGCGTGCTGGCGGTGTCCGGCGTCCCGGGCGACGCGCGGCACTTCTATTTCGGCGCGGTGGACGGTGGCGTGTGGGCCACGCAGGATGCGGGGCGCACCTGGCAACCGATCTTCGACAGCGAGCCGGTAGGCTCGATCGGCGCGCTGGCGCTGGCGCCGTCGGACCCGAAGGTCATCTACGTGGGCAGCGGCGAGGCGGACATGCGCTCGGACATCGCCCACGGCAATGGCATGTACAAGAGCGTGGACGGCGGCCGGCACTGGACGCACATCGGGCTGGCGGACAGCTACCAGATCGGCAGGATCCTGGTCGATCCGCGCCATCCGGACGTGGTGTACGTGGCGGCGCTCGGCCATGCCTACGGACCGAACGCCGAGCGCGGCGTGTTCCGCAGCAGCGATGGCGGCAAGACCTGGGCCAAGGTGCTGTCCAGGAACGACGACACCGGTGCGATCGACCTCGCGTTCAAGCCCGGCGACCCGGACACGATCTACGCCGCGTTGTGGCAAACCCGCCGGCCGCCGTGGAGCGTGTACCCGCCCTCGAACGGTCCGGGCAGCGGCCTGTACGTGTCGCACGACGGCGGCACGCACTGGAGTCAGGTGCAGGGCAACGGATTCCCCGCACATCCCGGCCGCATCGGCCTGGCGACGTCGCCGGCGCAGCCGGACCGCGTCTACGCGCTGGTCGATGCCGCGGGCGGCGAGGGCGGTCTGTATCGCTCCGACGACGGCGGCGCGCACTGGAACCACGTCACCGGCGACCAGCGGCTGTGGCAGCGCGGCTGGTACTTCGGCGGCATCACGGCGGACCCCAAGGATGCCGACCGCGTGTACGCGATGAACACCATCGTGTTGCGCTCGGATGACGGCGGCAAGCAGTTCATCGCACTGAAGGGCGATCCCACCGGCGACGATTTCCACAGCCTGTGGATCGACCCGACCGATTCCGATCGGCAGATCCTCGGCGTGGACCAGGGCACCCTGGTCACGCTCAACGGCGGCAAGACCTGGAGCAGCTGGTACAACCAGCCCACCGCGCAGATCTACCACGTCAGCACCGACAACCGCTTCCCGTACTGGGTGTACGGCGCACAGCAGGATTCCGGCGCGGTGGCGCTGCCCAGCCGCAGCGGCAGCGGCGACGGCATCACCATGGAGCAGTTCCGCGAGATCACGCCCGGCGGCGAGAGCGGCATGATCGCGCCCGACCCGGACGATCCGGACATCGTCTATGGCGGCACGGTGGACAAGCTGGACACGCGCACGGATCAGACCCGCAGCGTCGATCCCACGCTGGCCTATCCGCTGGCGCATTATCGCGGCGCATGGACGTTGCCGCTGACCTTCTCCAAGCGCGGCACCCGGACGCTGTACTTCGCCAACCAGCGCCTGTTCCGCACCACCGACGGCGGCGACCACTGGACGCCGATCAGCCCCGACCTCACCCGCGAAGACGCCGGCGTTCCGTCCAACCTCGACGCGCCCACCGCGGCCGACGACGACCACGTGAGCAAGCGCCGCGGCGTGATCTACAGCATCGCGCCCTCGCCGCTGGATGCGAAGACGCTGTGGGTGGGCACCGACGACGGGCTGGTCTGGCGCAGCACCGACGACGGCGCGCACTGGCAGGACATCACGCCGAAGGCACTCACGCCGTGGTCCAAGGTGGCCGGCATCGAGCCCTCGCATTTCGACGCGAACGTGGCCTACCTCGCGATCGACCGCCACCGCCTCGACGACGACACGCCCTACATCTATCGAACCACCGACGGCGGCAAGAGCTGGACGCGCATCGACAGCGGCGTCCCGCGCGACAGCTTCGTCAACGTGGTGCGCGAGGACCCGCAGCATCGCGGGTTGCTGTACGCCGGCACCGAGCGCGGCATGTACGTTTCCTTCGACGACGGCGCGCAGTGGCAGCCGCTGCAGCAGAACCTGCCGATGACCTCGGTGCGCGACATCGACGTGCATGGCGACGACCTGGTGATCGCCACCCACGGCCGCGGTTTCTGGATCATGGACGACGTCACCGCACTGCGGCAGCTGGCCGACGCGCGCGCGAATACCGCCACCCTGTTCAAGCCCGCGGTGGCGTTGCGCGTGCGGCCGGCCGGCTTCACCGGCACGCCGTTTCCCAAGGACGAGCCGATGGCGGCGAACCCGCCCGACGGCGCGATCATCGACTACCTGCTGCCCGCCGGCGCGCGCGGTCCGGTGACGTTGACCGTGCGCGATGCGCAGGGCCAGGTGGTGCGCGTCTTCAGCAGTGCGGAAAAGGTCGCCAGGCCCGATCCGGCCAAGCTGCCCATCGCACCGGAATGGGTGCCGGTGCCGGAGCGGCTGTCCGCCGCGCCTGGCATGCATCGCTTCGTGTGGAACCTGCGCTATCCGCGGCCCGCTGTCCACGAAGCGGGGCAGCAGAAGAAAGAAGAGGGCGTGTGGGCGCCGCCGGGGCAGTACAGCGTGGAGCTCGACGTCGACGGCCACAGCCTGCGGCAACCCCTGACCGTGCAGCCCGACCCGCGCGTGCATCTGCCGCCGGCCGCCTACCAGCACCAGTTCGCGCTGGCCCGCCAGGTCGAGGATGCCGGCACGCAGGCGATGGAAGCCACCCAGGCCGCCACGGCCCAGCTGAAGTCGCTGGAGGCACGGGAGGCGCATGCCGATGCGGCCACCCGCGCCCGCATCGAAACGGTGGCCGGCAAGATTGCCGACGTGTCCGGCGTGGTCGCCCATCCCGATCCGCGCAACTCGATGGGCGCGCCGCCGAAGCGCGTCGACAGCCTGCGCGCGCTGTCGATGAACCTGATGAAGCTGGAGCAGGCGGTGGATGGCGGGGACGCAGACCCCAGCGCGGATGCGCAGGCTTCCTGGGCGCTGCTGTCGAAGACGCTGGGCGCCACGCTGGCCGAATGGCACGCCCTGCAGGCGGGGGAACTGGCTGCCTTGAACGCCAGCCTGCCGAAGGCCGGGCAGAAAGCCGCCGACGCGCATTGACGAAACGCGCCGGCGAGGCTCTTGCGCCTCGCCGGCGCAGTCGGGGCAGGAACGCCTGGTTCCGGACGTGCAGGGCAGTCCTTTCAGTCCTGGCTCAAGCCTGGCGATTGTGCGAGCGCATGGTGCGCTGCTTCTCGATCTGCCAGTCGCGTTGCTTCTCGGTGTCGCGCTTGTCGTGCTCCTGCTTGCCGCGCGCCAGGCCGACTTCCACCTTGACCTTGCCGTTCTTCCAGTACATCGCGGTGGGTACCAGGGTGTAGCCCTTGCGTTCCACCGCGCCGATCAGGGTGTCGATTTCCTTCCTGTGCAGCAGCAGCTTGCGCGTGCGCCGGTCCTCGGCAATCACGTGGGTGGAGGCGCTGATCAGCGGCGGGATCGAGGCGCCGACCAGGAAGATCTCGCCCTTGATCACGATCGCGTAGCCGTCGCCGAAGTTGATCCGGCCCGCGCGCAGCGCCTTCAGCTCCCAGCCCTGCAGCGCGATGCCGGCCTCGTAGCGCTGGTCGATGTGGTACTCGAAGCGCGCGCGCTTGTTCAGCGCGATCGTGCCGGTGCCCTTGGTGGTGTCCTTGTCCTTGCTCTTGGCCATGTCCGCTAAACTTCCGGCCTCAAGGCGGCCGTTGCCCGCCGCCCCATCGAAGCGACGCATTTATTGAAAGTGCGCCCATGGATGGGCGCTTCTTGATCTTGGCATTCAAGGACGAATGCACAAACAATGAATGCAAAAACCAAGGAATACCGTGATCGAGATACGCCGCAGCGCGCTGGTGCGCCACTCGCCGGAGCAGATGTTCGATCTGGTCGACAGGGTGGAAGCATACCCAAAGCGCTTCCCATGGTGCTCCTCGGCCAGCGTGATCGAGCGCGCGGACAACGTGCTGGTGGCCCGGCTCGACCTGCATTTTGCGGGCCTGCGGCACAGCTTCACCACGCGCAACACCGCCGAGCGGCCGCAGCGCATCGATATTTGCCTGGTCGACGGCCCGTTCCGTTCGCTCGACGGCCTGTGGAGCTTCACCGCCTTGGGCGAGGATGGCTGCAAGGTGGCGCTGGCGTTGGATTTCGACTACGCCGGCATCGGCGGCAGCGTGCTCAAGCTGGGTTTCCAGGGCCTTGCCAACCGCATGGTGGACGATTTCTGCCGAGCTGCGGACCAAGTGTATGGTTGAGCCGACGATCGCAGTGGACGTGGTGCATGCCGGCGTGCTCGGCTTGTGGCGCTGTCATGTCTCGTTGCCGGTAGGCAGCACGGCGATGCAGGCGGTCGAAGCCGCAGGATGGCTGACGGAACTGCCGGCGGAGGTGTCGGAACCGCTGCGGTTGGGCATTCATTCGCGCCGGGTCGAGGCGGGCCACGTGCTCCGCGATGGCGACCGGGTGGAAATCTACCGGCCGCTCGCGCTGGACCCGATGGCCGCGCGCCGGCGTCGCGCCGGCCGGGGCTGAGTCACGCGGCGGCAGGAGATCAGTGGCTGTCGCCGCTGCCGGAATCGCCGCCGGAATCCTTGTCGTCCTTGCCCTTGATGTCCTTGTCGCCTCCGGATTCATTGACCGGATAGTCGACGTGGTACTTCTTGCTCTCCTTGAGCAGGTTCTTGTTGTTCTCGAGGAACGGGCTGCCCTCGACGCGCGCCAGCGTGTCGTTCTCGAAATACAGGCTCATCGTGCCGACCTGCATCGGGCCGCCGCGGTGCGAATAGGTGGAGACGTAGTCCCAGCGGCTCTGGTCGAACGGCGTGGCCACCGACGGCGTGCCCACCAGTAGCAGCACCTGACGCTTGGTCAGGCCGGGCTTGAGCTGATCCACCGCCTTCTGGTCGATGGTCTTGTCGAGCAGGTTGCCCTGGCGCACGTCCGGCGTGTAGACCAGATGGCAGCCGGAAACGGCAAGCGCCAGCAGGGCGACAACCGGCAGGGTGATCAGCTTTTGCATGCGTGTCGCGTCCAGATCGTGAAGGTGTCGGATGATACACTACCGGTTCGGCATCGCCGTGCCGGCGTGAGGTGCAACGATGGAACAGGAAACCAAAGAACTGCGCCGGGTCGGCCTCAAGGTGACCCATCCGCGCATGCGCATCCTGCAAATCTTCGACGAGGAGGAGGGCAAGCACCTCACCGCCGAGGACGTTTACAAGTTGCTGCTCGCCCATCAGGAAGACATCGGCTTGGCGACGGTGTACCGCGTGCTGACCCAGTTCGAGGCAGCGGGCATCATCATCAAGCACAACTTCGAGGGCGGCCAGGCCGTCTACGAACTCGACCGCGGCCGGCACCACGACCACATGATCGATGTGGACAGCGGAAAGGTGATCGAGTTCGTCAGCGAGGAGATCGAGCGCCTGCAGCACGAGATCGCGGCGCGCCACGGCTATGTGATCGAGGACCACAGCCTGGTGCTGTACGTGCGCCCCAAGCATCACGCGCGCAAGAGCTGAATCCGGCGATCCGGGGGCACTCCCTGCTGTCGGAACCGGTTCACGACGCAAGAAAACGCCCGCGGCGATTCTTGCCATCGCGCCGGCGGCGGCCTGAAGGGCGATCGCCAAGGAATATCGGGCACAAAAAAATCGCGAGGAAGGACTCCTGTCCACCTCGCGATTGCCTCGGTACCTGACTGGACATCCGGCGGGGGCGAGTTGCTCGCTCGGGCCGTGCGTGTCCAAGGTAACGACCAGATGGCTTCCTGCCATCTCTCCGGAGCCACCGTCCCCACGAGGACTCCGGTACGCCATCTCACGATGGCGGCTCCCCCACATCGATGAACTGATCGTAACGAAGCCTTTACGGTCTGTGTATCGGAAAATTTCCTAGACGCCCCGATTTGTGACCGGTGATTCGATGTTGCTACGCAGCAATACGCGCAGGTGCACGCCGCGCAGCACCGGGCGCAGCCGGAACAGGCCGCCCAGCGACGTGACCCGGTCGCGCATGCCCTGCAGGCCGCGACCGCCGCGCGGCAGGCGCTCGGGCAGGCCGATGCCGTTGTCGCGCAGGTCGAGCAGGGCCAGCGCCGCGCCGTGGCGCTCGCCGATGCGCAGGCGTACGCGGAATTCGCTGGCCCGCGCATGCTTGACGGCATTGGTGGCGCTTTCCTGCGCCAGCCGGTAGATCGTGGTGCGGGTGTCGTCGTCGAGCAGGCGCGGGTCGCCGCGCAGCTCGGTGTGGTAGCTGATGCCGGCGGCGTTCAGCAGGTCGCGGATAGGGCCCTCGTCCAGTGCGCGCAGCAGGCCGAATTCGTCCAGCACGGCGGGGCGCAGGTCGTCCAGCAGGCGGTGCAGGGCGCGCCGCATGTGGGCGAGGATGCCGTTGATCGAAGTGCCGATGTCCTCCAGCCCGGCCTGCTGCAGGCGCGCCTGCGCCAGCTTCACGTGGGTCTGGATCGCGGTGATGTTCTGGCCCAGCTCGTCGTGCAGCTCGGCGGCGAGGTGCCGGCGCTGGTTCTCGTCGGCCTGCAGGTTGCCGCGAGCGGCGGCACGAAGTTGCCGCGCCAGCTGGTCCAGGCGGCGGTTGACCGCGGCCAGGTGGGTATTCTGCTCGGCGACCCGCAGCTTGCTGCGGCGCAGGGCGTCGGTGGCCGAACCCAGCATCAGCGTGCCGGTGCCGGCCACGGCCAGGAACAGGTAGCCGGCCGCCGAAGGTATGTGTCCGAGCCGCTGGTCCAGCACCGTCATGCCGAAGCTGGAGATGATCATCGCCAGGCTCGCGCCGCGCCAGCCGTGACGGAAGGCGAAGAACAGCACCGGCGCCAGCGACAGCGCGCGGGCGAATTGCGGTTCGGAGGTGGCCTGCTCGGACAGCAGCAGCAGGAGGGCCATCGCCGGCAGCATCACCTGCAGGCCATCCAGCAGCAGGCCGGCCGTCGCGCGGCGGTCGGGCGGGGTGCGCAACAACAGGACCATCACCGGCACCACCAGCAGCACGCCCAGGTAGCCGCCCAGCAGCTCGTTGCCGAGCATGTGGATCAATGCGTCCTCGGCCGCGGCGGTGTGGATCACGGTGAGCAGGCCCACGTCCACGGCGGTGGTGGAGAGCACCACCAGGATCGCGGCCAGCAGCAGGCGGGCCGTCTCCTGCGGGTTGTGCAGGTTCGCGCCTGCATGCGGGTTGAGCCGGCGCAGCAGCCACAGGCCTGCCGCGGTCACCAGTGGCTCGGGCAGTTCGCCGAGGAAGTAGCCGCCCCAGCCCATCGGCAGGCCTTCATGGAGACTCATGCCGGCGGAGGCGACCAGTTCCGCTCCGATCAGCCAGCCCCAACTGCGCATGGGCAACAGCAGCAGCGCGCCGAAACGCAAGCCGTAGGGCAACATCCAGTACGGCTGCGCGGTAGGCCACAGCAGCAGCCACAGCAACAGGTAGAGCACGCCCAGCAACGGGCCGGAGTGCAGCGGACGGAACGGTTTCGGGCGCATCCGCGGATGGTACATGGGCACCCGGCAGCGCTGGCGCAGACCAGCGCTGCTCCGTATACAGTAGGCCCATGTACAGCATTGTCCTGGTCGACGACCACGCCATCGTGCGCGAAGGTTTCAAGCGGTTGATCGGGCTGGAACCCGATTTCAGGGTGGTGGCCGAGTGCCGCAGCGCCGACGATGCGGTGGAGGCGGTAGCCCAGCAGCGGCCCGACCTGGTGGCGCTGGACCTGTCGCTACCCGACGGCAGCGGCCTGCCGCTGATCGAACACCTGCGCAGCGTGGCGCCGGACACGCACATCGTGGTGTTGAGCATGCACGACGGCGAACCCTACGTGTCCGAAGCATTGCGCCGCGGCGCCAGCGGCTACGTGACCAAGGGCGTGGCGCCGGAGGAACTGGTGGCGGGCCTGCGCGCAGTGATGCAGGGCGAGCAGTTCCTGAGTTCCGACCTGCGCCAGCGCCGCGCCGAGCAGCCGGAGTCCGCGCTCGATCCGCTGCACCGGCTGACCGCGCGCGAGCATGAGGTGTTCCTGCTGCTGGCCTGCGGCCGCACGCCGAAGCAGGTGGCGGCTGAACTCGGCATCGGCCAGAAGACCGTCTACATCCACCGTGCCAGCGTGATGGGCAAGCTCAACGCCGGCTCGGAACTGGAGCTGTACCGCATGGCCAGCGAGCGGGGATTGCTGCCTGCCAGCAGTTAGGCCTGTGCCCGTTCCAGCATCTGTTTCGCGTGGGCGCGGGTCTCGCGGGTGATCTCCACGCCGCCCAGCATGCGCGCCAGTTCGTCGCGCCGACCCTCGGCATCCAGGGGCTGGATCTGCGTGCGGGTGTGGCCGTCGTCGCTGTGTTTGCTCACATGAAGATGCGCGTGGCCCTGCGCGGCCACCTGGGGCAGGTGGGTGACGCACAGCACCTGGCGCCGGCTGCCCAGCGCGCGCAGCTTCTGGCCCACCACCTCGGCCACCGCGCCGCCGATGCCGCTGTCCACCTCGTCGAACACCATGGTGCCCACGCTGTCCTTGCCCAGCGTGGCGACCTCGATGGCGAGGCTGATGCGCGCCAGTTCGCCGCCGGAGGCCACCTTGCGCAGGGCACGCGGCGGCTGGCCGGGATTGGCGCTGACCAGCAGCTCGCAGCGTTCGCGGCCCTGCGGATCGGGCTCGTTGCCTTCGGCCGCTTCCAGTTCCACCTGCAGCACGCCGCCGGCCATGCCCAGCTCGGCCATCAGTGCGCCGACTTCCTTGCCCAACTGATCCGCGGTCTTGCGGCGCGACTTGCCCAGTGCGACGGCAGCCTTGTCGTAATCGACCCGTGCACGCTCGCGCTGGGCTGCGAGTTTCTCCAGCGCTTCACCGGCGCCTTCCAGTTCGCCCAGTTCGACGCGCAGCGCGGTGAGCTTGTCGTGCAGTTCGGCGACCGGCAGGCGGTGGCGGCGACCGAGTTCGTGCAGGCGGGCCAGGTGGGCGTCGACTTCGGCGAAACGCTCAGGATCGAGGTCGACGTCCTGCGCATAGCGGCCCAGCGTGTCGGCGGCTTCGCCGAGTTGGATCGCGGCGTTGTCCAGCAGTTCCAGCGCGGGGTTCAGCGCTTCGTCCAGCAGCGCCAGCTTGCCCAGTTCGGCATGGGCACGACCCAGCGCTCGGCGCAGCGCGAACTCGCTGTCGCCATCCAGCAGCTCGACCACGCCGGCGGCGCCCTCGGCGAGCCGGCCGGCGTTGGCGAGGCGCTTGTGGCTGGCTTCCAATTCGGCCAGTTCGGCCGGCGGCAACGCCCATTGTTCGAGTTCTTCCAGTTCGTGGCGCAACAGTTCCAGCCGCTGCTCGCGGTCCTCGCCGCCGGAGAGCCGGCGCATGCGCGCGCCGAGCTCGCGCCACTGCACGGCCAGTTCGCGGACTTGTGCCGCCAGCGCCTCGTGACCGGCGTAGGCGTCGAGCAGGGCGAGCTGGTGGGCACGGGAGAGCAGGGCCTGGTGTTCGTGCTGGCCATGGATTTCCACCAGCAGCGTGGCCAGTTCGGCGAGCTGGCCGGCGCTGGCGGGGCGACCGTTGATCCAGGCGCGCGAGCTGCCCTCGGCGCGGATCACCCGGCGCAACTGGCAGGCTTCGCCATCGTCCAGTTCTTCCTGCGCCAGCCACGCGCGGGCCTCGGGCAGCGCGGCGAGGTCGAATTCCGCGGACAGCTCGGCGCGGTCGCTGCCGGCACGTACCATGCCGCTGTCGGCGCGCTCGCCGGCGAGCAGCAGCAGGGCGTCCACCAGCAGCGACTTGCCGGCGCCGGTCTCGCCGCTGACCACGGTGAGGCCGGCGCCAAGCTCGACTTCGGCTTGTTCGACGACGGCGAATTGGCGGACGTGGAGCGAAGTGAGCATGGCGGGCTGGCGGCAGTCCGTGGGTAGGCGGGTGATTGTAGCGGCAGGCCTGCCGCTACAATTGAGGAGTCGGCTTGCATCGACGGCCTATCGACCTTATCTCTCAAGCGTCTCATCCACTGCTACAGCCATGCCCCTTCGCCATGACCACGAACTCGATGCGCGCACGCGGCGCCTGCTGCGCAGCCTGATCGCGCAGTATCTGGTCGATGGTGAACCGGTGGGCTCGCGCACGCTGTCACGCTCCTCGGGGCTGGACGTGAGCCCGGCCACGATCCGCAACATCATGGCCGACCTGGAAGAGGCCGGGCTGGTCGCTTCGCCGCATACCTCGGCGGGGCGCATCCCCACGCCGCGCGGTCTGCGCCTGTTCGTGGACAGCCTGATCGAACTGCAGCCGCTGCCGCACGAGGAGCTGGCCCGCCTCCAGCGCGAGCTGCCGCCGGGACAGGCCAGCACGCGCGACCTGCTGGGCAACGCCTCGACCCTGCTGTCGGCGATGACGCACTTCGCGGGCGTGGTCACGGTGCCGCGGCAGGTGGACTTCCCCTTGCGCCACATCGACTTCGTGCCGCTGCCCGATGCGCAGGTGCTGGTGATCCTGGTGTTCTCCGACAACCAGGTGCAGAACCGCGTGGTGCAGCTGGCCAGGCCGCTGGACGGCCGCGAGCTGGAGCAGGCGGCGAACTACATCAACACGCATTTCGTGGGGCTGCGCGTGGATGACATCCGTGCGCACCTGCTGGCCGAACTCCGTGCGGCGGGCAGCGAGCTGAACCGGTTGGTGGCCAGTGCCACCGAACTGGCCACGGCCTCGTTCGCGCCGCAGGCCGGCGGCGACGAGGTGCTGGTCAGCGGCCAGACCAACCTGATGGGTTATGCCGAGCTGGCCGATCTGCAGCGTCTGCGCGAGCTGTTCGAGGCGTTCCAGCAGAAGAACGAGCTGTTGCAGCTGATGGAGGTGTGCGCGCGCGCGCCTGGCGTACGGCTGTTCATCGGTGAGGAATCGGGTTTTGCCGCGCTGGACGGCTGCAGCGTGGTCACCGCCAGCTACGGCGTGCAGGGGCGCGTGCTGGGCGCGGTGGGCGTGATCGGCCCCACGCGCATGGCCTACGAGCGGGTGATCCCGGTGGTGCAGGCCACCGCCGGCCTGCTCAGTGATGCCTTGAATCGCGCCGCGACGGCCTCATAACCGCCGCGGGGGGCGGGGATCGCCCGCAATTATTGAATCGGTCGGCCACGGCGCCGGCCATGGACGAGGCTTGGAGTCATTCATGCAGAACAACGATCCGCACGCGCCGCAGCAGGCACCCGACGTCGATGCCGCCGACGCGGCGGCCAACGCCGACCTGGAAGCGCTCAAGGCCCGCGTGGCCGAGCTGGAGGCCAGCAACACTGAACTGCGCGAGACCGTGCTGCGCGAGAAGGCCGAGATCGAGAACCAGCGTCGCCGCCTGCATCGCGACCTGGAGCAGGCCCGCCGCTTCGCCAACGAGAAGCTGCTGAACGAGCTGCTGCCGGTGTTCGACGGCCTGGAAAGCGGCCTGGCCGTGGAAACCATTGACGTGGCGGCGATGCGCGAAGGCCTCGGCCTCACGCTGAAGTCGCTGCTGAAGGTGGGTGAGAACCACGGCCTGGCACAGGTCGACCCGCTGGGGCAGCCGCTGGATCCGGAGCGCCACCACGCGGTGAGCATGGTGGAGGCGCCCGGTGCGGCGGCCGGCACCGTGGTCAACGTGCTGCAGAAGGGCTACGTGCTGAACGACCGCCTGTTGCGTCCGGCGCTGGTCGCCGTAGCGAAGGACTGAACCGCGCGGCGCTGAACACGGCGCATCCGGAGCCCCGTCGGCATTGATTCGCCGCACGCGGGCCCCATCTGGAAAACCATTGCGCGGTCGTGGGGCCGCATACGAGATTCGGGAGCTAAGCACATGGGCAAGATCATCGGCATCGACCTGGGTACCACCAACTCCTGCGTGTCCGTGATGGACGGCAGCACCACCAAGGTCATCGAGAACGCGGAGGGCGACCGCACCACGCCTTCCATCGTGGCCTTCAGCAAGGACGGCGAGGTGCTGGTCGGCGCGCCGGCCAAGCGCCAGGGCGTGACCAACCCCAAGAACACCTTCTACGCGGTGAAGCGCCTGATCGGCCGCAAATTCACCGATGCCGAGGTGCAGAAGGACCTCCACATCGTGCCCTACGGCATTGTCGCGAACGACAACGGCGACGCCTGGGTGCAGACCGCCGACGGCAAGAAGATGGCGCCGCCGGAGATCTCCGCGAAGGTGCTGATGAAGATGAAGAAGACCGCCGAGGACTATCTCGGCGAACCGGTCACCGAGGCCGTCATCACGGTGCCCGCCTACTTCAACGACAGCCAGCGCCAGGCGACCAAGGACGCCGGCCGCATCGCCGGACTGGAAGTGAAGCGCATCATCAACGAGCCCACCGCGGCCGCGCTGGCCTACGGGCTGGACAAGAAGGGCGGCGACCGCAAGATCGCGGTGTACGACCTGGGCGGCGGCACCTTCGACGTGTCGATCATCGAGATCGCGGAAGTCGATGGCGAGAAGCAGTTCGAAGTGCTGGCCACCAACGGCGACACCTTCCTCGGCGGCGAGGACTTCGACATGCGCGTCATCGACTACCTGGTCGAGGAGTTCCAGAAGGACCAGGGCATCGACCTGCGCAAGGATCCGCTGGCGCTGCAGCGCCTGAAGGACGCTGCCGAGCGCGCCAAGATCGAGCTGTCCTCCAGTCACCAGACCGAGGTGAACCTGCCCTACGTCACGGCCGACGCTTCGGGTCCCAAGCACCTCAACATCAAGCTCACCCGCGCCAAGCTGGAAGCGCTGGTGGAAGACCTGGTCAAGCGCACCATCGAACCCTGCCGCACCGCGCTCAACGACGCCGGCCTGCGCGTGTCCGACATCGACGAGGTGATCCTCGTCGGCGGCCAGACCCGCATGCCCAAGGTGCAGGAGTCGGTGAAGGACTTCTTCGGCAAGGAGCCGCGCAAGGACGTCAACCCGGACGAGGCGGTGGCCGTGGGCGCGGCGATCCAGGGCGGCGTGCTGGGCGGTTCGGTCAAGGACGTGCTGCTGCTCGACGTCACCCCGCTGTCGCTGGGCATCGAGACCATGGGCGGCGTGATGACCAAGCTGATCGAGAAGAACACCACGGTGCCGACCAAGGCCGCGCAGACCTTCTCCACCGCCGACGACAACCAGACCGCCGTGACCGTGCACGTGCTGCAGGGCGAGCGCGAGCGCGCCAGTGCGAACAAGTCGCTGGGCAAGTTCGACCTCAGCGGCATCGATGCCGCGCCGCGCGGCATGCCGCAGATCGAGGTCACCTTCGACATCGACGCGAACGGCATCCTGCATGTGTCGGCCAAGGACAAGAAGACCGGCAAGGAGCAGAAGATCGAGATCAAGGCCGGCTCGGGCCTGTCCGAGGAAGAGATCAACCGGATGGTCGCCGACGCCGAGGCGAACAAAGAAGAGGACAAGAAGTTCCACGAGTTGGTCGCCACCCGCAACAAGGCCGACCAACTGGTGCACGCCACCCGCAGCGCGCTGAAGGAACACGGCGACAAGGTGGGCGCGCAGATCGGCGGCATCGAGGAGGCGCTGTCGGATCTGGAGAAGGTCAAGGATGGCGACGACAAGGGCGTTATCGAGGCGAAGATCACCAAGCTGGAGCAGGTGGCCCAGGCGCTGTACGCCGCGGCCCAGGGCCAGGGCGGTCCGGCCGATGCCGGCGCGCAGGCCGGCCCGCACGGCTCCGCCCAGCCGGACGACGTGGTGGATGCCGAGTTCACCGAGGTCAAGGACGACAAGAAGTAATCGTGTCCTGGGCCGAAACGGGCGCCGCGCGAGCGGCGCTCGTTTTCATGTGAGGGGAAGCGATGGGCAAGGGGCGTCTGGAGGCCTTCAGCGACGGCGTGCTGGCCATCATCATCACCATCATGGTGCTGGAGCTGAAGGTGCCGCACGGGGCCGGCTGGGACCTGCTGGCCGCGCAGTGGCCGGTGTTCCTCAGCTATGTGCTGAGTTTCGTCTACGTGGGCATCTACTGGAACAACCACCATCATTTCCTGCACGCCGCGCAGCGGGTCAACGGCGCCTCGCTGTGGGCGAACCTGCACCTGCTGTTCTGGCTGTCGCTGATGCCGGTGACCACCGGCTGGATGGGCGAGAACCAGTTCGCTCCGCTCCCGGTGGCGGTGTACGGCGTGGTGCTGTTGATGTGCGCGCTGGCCTGGCAGCCGTTCCAGCGAACCCTGATCGCGGCCAACGGCGGGAAGGATTCCCTGCTGGCGCAGGCGGTGGGTGCGGACTGGAAAGGCTGGTTCGCCGTCGCCATGTATGTGTCGGGCATCGCGCTGGCGTTCGTGGCGCCGTGGGTGTCCTGTCTTTTCTATGCCACGGTGGCAGCGATCTGGTTCATTCCTGATCGGCGCATCGAATCGCGGATCGAGCAATGAGCAAGCGTGATTACTACGAAGTCCTGGGTGTCGAACGCACGGCTACCGAGGTCGAGCTGAAGAAGTCCTTCCGCCGGCTGGCGATGAAGTACCACCCGGACCGCTGTCCGGACGATCCCCACGCGCAGGAGAAGTTCAAGGAGGCCAAGGAGGCCTACGAGGTGCTCTCCGACGCACAGAAGCGCGGCATGTACGACCAGTACGGCCACGCCGCCTTCGAAGGCGGCATGGGCGGCCGCGGCGGCGGCGGCTTCGGCGACATGGGGGACATCTTCGGCGACATCTTCGGCGACATCTTCGGCGGCGGCCGCGGCCGCCAGCCACGCCGCGGCGCCGACCTGCGCTACCTCATGGAGCTCGACCTTGAGGAAGCCGTGTTCGGCATCGAGAAGAAGATCGAGATTCCCACCCAGGTCAACTGCCACCACTGCAACGGCAGCGGCTCGGCCGACGGCAAGACCGTGCCGTGCAAGACCTGCCACGGCCACGGCCGCGTGCGCATGCAGAACGGCATCTTCTCGATCCAGCAGGCCTGCCCGCATTGCGGCGGCAGCGGCCAGACGATCGAGAAGCCCTGCAGGCAATGCCACGGTGAAGGGCGGCTGGAGGAAACCCGCACGCTGTCGGTGAAGATCCCCGCCGGCGTGGACAACGGCGACCGCATCCGCCTCACCGGCCAGGGCGAGGCCGGCCCGGCCGGTGCACCCGCCGGCGACCTCTATGTGGAAGTGCACGTGCGCGAGCACCGCATCTTCCAGCGCGAAGGCAACGACCTGCACTGCGAGGTGCCGATCCGTTTCTCGCAGGCGGCGCTGGGCGCCGAATTGCCGGTGCCTACGCTGGAGGGCGAGGTGCCGATCACGATCCCACCGGAGACGCAGACCGGGCAGAGCTTCCGCCTGCGCGGGCGTGGCGTGAAGTCGGTACGCAGCGGTCGCGCCGGCGACCTGATCTGCCACGTGGTGGTGGAAACCCCGGTGCGCCTCACCAAGCAGCAGCGCGAGTTGCTGGAGCAGCTCGAGGCCAGCTTCAACGACGGCAAGGGCGAGGAGCACACGCCGCGCGCGAAGCACTGGGTCGACGGCGTGAAGCAGTTCTGGTCGCGGGTGACGTCGTAAGCCGCGCCTGTCTCTGCTAGTTTGGACGTCTGTTTGCCGCCGAAGCCGGGATGCCCGCCATGACCTCCGCACCGCTACGCCTCGCCATCAATGGCGTCTCCGGTCGCATGGGGCAAGCCCTGCTGGCGCTGCTGCGCACGGATGCTCGCTTCGAGCTGGCGCATGCGGTGGTGTCGCCTGGTTCGGCACACGACGGCGAGCCAGTCTGGCCGGGGCGTGCCTTGTGCCATGCACACGACTGGTCGAAGGCGCCCGCGCTCGACGTGGTGATCGATTTCAGCGGCCCGGCCGGGCTCGCCGCGGCGCTGGAGCATTGCCTCGCGCACGGCCTCCCGCTGGTGACCGGCACCACCGGCCTCGATGCAGCGCTGCAGGCGCGGCTGGAGGCGGCCGGCACCCGTATCGCGCTGCTGCGCGCGGCGAACTTCAGCTTGGGCGTGGCGTTGCTGACGCGGCTGCTGCGCGAGGCCGCCGCCGCGCTGCCGGGCTGGGATCTGGAGATCGTGGAGGCACACCACGGCCGCAAGCAGGACGCGCCCTCGGGCACCGCGCTGGCGCTGGGGCAGGCCGCCGCCAGCGCGCGCGGCACCACGCTCGGCGATGCCGCGGTCCATAGCCGCGAAGGGCGCACCGGCGAGCGCGTTCCCGGCAGCATCGGCTTCGCGGTGGTGCGCGGCGGCGACATCGTGGGCGAGCATCAGGCGCTCTTGATCGGGCCGGGCGAACGGCTGGAACTGGGTCATCGTGCCACCGACCGCACGATCTTCGCGCGCGGCGCGCTGCAGGCCGCACACTGGCTGGTCGGTCGTGCGGCGGGGCATTGGCGGATGGAAGACGTGATCGCCTCGCAGGGTTGAGCCGGTCATTGGAGCCCGTGCCGGCTTGCCAGGCCGGGTAGTGGCCGCTAGCATCGCCAGCCTGTCATTGGGGAGTAGCCAGCCTCATCCCCCGAGGCGTTCGCATCAACAGACTTGGTCGCCGTTTCCCGGCGCCATGGTGCGGACAGCAGACATCGCCACCCAGTGATGCCTTGCCCGGCGAGACCTTTGGCCAGCGACGTGTTCACCCGGCCGGGCGAACGGTGTCGTTGTGCCATCGGTCCATCCGTTCGCCCGGCCTCGTGCATCCCATGCTGACCACCCTCTGCCTGTTCCTCGTCTCGGCCGGCGCGATCTATCTCGCCTGCGAATACTTCGTCAACGGCATCGAATGGCTGGGCCGCAAGCTCAGCCTGGGCGCCACCGCCACCGGCACCGTGCTGGCCGCGTTCGGCACCGCGTTACCGGAAAGCGCGGTGACCTTCGTGGCGGTGGTCTTCGGCAAGACGCCCGAGGCGCGCGACATCGGCGTGGGCGCCGCGATGGGCGGGCCCCTGGCGCTGGCCACGATCGCCTATGCGATGGTGGGCATCGCGCTCTGGCGCAATCGCAACCGGCTTCGGCGCACCGACCGGCTGGTGCGGGTCGACCATCAGCGGCTGGCGCGCGACCAGGCGTGGTTCCTGGCGATCTTCGCGGTGAAGGTGGGGCTGGGGCTGGTGGCGTTCGCGCTCAAGCCGTGGCTGGGCGTACTGTTCCTGTTGGCCTATGTGCTGTACGTGTGGCGCGAGATGCGCAGCGACGACAGTGCGCCGGAGGACGAGGAGCTGGAGCCGCTGAAGCTGCGCCCGCGCCAGGCCGAGCCGGCGATGCGCTGGGTGGCGGCGCAGACTGCGGCGGCACTGGTGGTGATCGCCGTGGCCTCGCGGGTGTTCGTGGGCCAGCTCGAAGCGATCGGCGAGGCTTTCGCACTGCCTCCCCACCTGGTGGCACTGGTGCTGAGCCCGGTGGCGACCGAGCTGCCGGAAACGCTGAACGCTCTGATCTGGGTGCGGCAGGGCAAGGAGCGGCTGGCGCTGGCCAACATCTCCGGTGCGATGATGATCCAGGCGACGATTCCGAGCGCACTGGCGATCTTCGCCACGCCGTGGCTGTTCGACGTGCCGCTGATCGTGTCCGGCGCGCTCACCGCCGCCGCGATCGTCTACCTGTGGTGGCTGTTCCGCCGCGGCCGGGTCGATGCACGCTGGCTGTTGCCGGTGGGTCTGCTGTACGCGGTGTTCGCCGGCTTCGTGGCCTGGCATTTCGCTCGCTGATGCGAGGGCGCGGCCTCAGTCGAGGTGTGCGGCGTTGCGGTCGCGATCGGCGCCGTAGCGCGTGTCCAGCTTGCCGAACAGTTTCTTGAACAGGCGGGAGAACTTGCCGCGTTTGGTCTTGCGCAGCTTCTCCTCCTCGCTGGTGAGCCAGGCGACCTGGATCACCCGGCGCTCGCCTTCGTAAGGCAGGTGGCCGTGGAAGGAGTTGTCGCAGCGCTTGAACACGGCGAACTCGCCGTAGAGCGGCGGCAGTTCGGGTACCACCGTGGCGTCGATGTCGTCGATCCGGTCGAGGAAGCGCAGGCAACCGTCGCTGGTGTCGGGCCACTGCGGGTTGAGGTAGAGCAGGGCGGTGGCCACCTTGGACTTGCTGTCGGTGTGGATGGTGCCGTGGCGCTTGTTCAGCAGCCGGCACAACGTCACCAGGGTGGGGTACTGACCGAGGTCGGCGATGCCCAGCTTCTGGCCGATCAGCCCGGCGAAGGCCGGTGCGGTGAGCTGCTCCACCAGTGCATTCACCGAGGGGCCGCAATCGGCCGGGTCCCAGGGGAAGAAGCCGGCGCTGGGGTAACGCGGGAAGTCGCGGTCCAGGTCGCCGCGCGCCTCATCGGGCAACTGGCCGTGGGCGACCATGAACGGGAACGGTGCCTGCCGCACCAAGGTGTCCGGGCGTTCGAGACGAGCAGGATCGAGCAGGGCGTCCGGACTCATGAACAGGCTTCACTCCGTTGGAAACGATGCGCCAGTGTAGCGCCGCACGGCGATACGCTGGCTGACGGAAGCAATGTCCTTGCCTCGATCGAAGTGGACAGCCAGCTTCGTCGCGCCTATCATTGTGACCCGCCCGAATGCCCTCCCTTCCAAGGTTCTCAAGCCTGCCTCGTGCGGCTTGCGGACTTTGCTGCACCCGAAAGGCGGTTCCCATGTCCCTCCCTGCTCTGCTTGCCCTCGAAGACGGCAGCGTGTTCCACGGCCATGCCGTGGGCGCGACTGGTGAGACCGTCGGCGAGGTGGTCTTCAACACCGCCATGACCGGCTACCAGGAGATCCTCACCGATCCCTCGTACAGCCGGCAGATCGTCACCCTGACCTATCCCCACATCGGCAACACCGGTTGCAACGCCGAGGATGCCGAGTCCGACCGGGTGCATGCCGCCGGCCTGATCGTGCGCGATGTGCCGCGCCGGGCGAGCAACTGGCGCAGCACCGAGAGCCTGCCCGATTACCTGAAGCGCCACGGCGTGGTGGCGATCGCCGGCATCGATACCCGCCGCCTCACCCGCATCCTGCGCGACAAGGGCGCGCTGGCGGGTTGCATCGTGGCCGGCGAAACCGTGGACGAGACCGCCGCACTGGCCAAGGCGCGCGCCTTTCCGGGCCTGAACGGCATGGACCTGGCCAAGGTGGTCTGCACTGACAAGTCTTATGCGTGGAACGCGGGCGTCTACGATCTCGACCGCCAAGCCTTCAACCAGCCGGCAAAGCGCTTCAAGGTCGTCGCCTACGACTTCGGCGTGAAACACAACATCCTGCGCCTGCTCGCCGAACAGGGCTGCGACATCACCGTGGTGCCGGCGCAGACGCCGGCCACCGAGGTGCTCGCGATGCAGCCGGACGGTGTGTTCCTCTCCAACGGCCCTGGCGACCCGGCGGCCTGCGACTACGCAATCGCGGCCACCAAGGCTTTCCTCGACGCCAAGATTCCGCTGTTCGGCATCTGCCTCGGCCACCAGATCATGGGCCTGGCGCTGGGCGCGAAGACGCTGAAGATGAAGTTCGGCCACCATGGTGCGAACCACCCGGTGAAGGACCACGACGACGGCCGCGTGCTGATCACCAGCCAGAATCACGGCTTCGCGGTGGATCCGGCCACGCTGCCGGCGAACGTGCGGGTCACGCACTCCTCGCTGTTCGACGGCACGTTGCAGGGCTTCGCGCTCGCCGACCGCCCCGCGTTCTGCTTCCAGGGCCACCCGGAAGCTTCGCCCGGCCCCCACGACATCGGTTACCTGTTCGACCGGTTTGCCCTACTGATGCAGGAGGCCCGCACGCATGCCTAAGCGTACCGACATCAAGAGCGTCCTGATCATCGGCGCCGGCCCGATCGTGATCGGTCAGGCCTGCGAGTTCGACTACTCCGGCGCCCAGGCGTGCAAGGCGCTGAAGGAGGAGGGCTACCGGGTGATCTTGGTGAACTCCAATCCCGCGACCATCATGACCGACCCGGAGATGGCCGACGCCGTCTACATCGAGCCGATCAACTGGCAGACGGTGGAACGCATCATCGCCAAGGAGAGGCCCGACGCGGTGCTGCCCACCATGGGCGGCCAGACCGCGCTGAACTGCGCGCTCGACCTCGCCGACCATGGCGTGCTGGACAAGTACAAGGTCGAATTGATCGGCGCGAAGCGCGACGCGATCCGCATGGCCGAGGACCGCGAGCTGTTCAAGCAGGCGATGACCGAGATCGGGCTGGAGAGCCCCAAGTCCGGCGTGGCCAAGAGCTACGAGCACGCGGTGGAGATCCAGGCCGAGTTGGGGTTCCCCATCATCATCCGCCCCAGCTTCACGCTGGGCGGTTCCGGCGGCGGCATCGCCTACAACAAGGAAGAGTTCGAGGCCATCGTGAAACGGGGCCTGGAGCTTTCGCCCACGCACGAGGTGCTGATCGACGAATCGGTGCTGGGCTGGAAGGAGTTCGAGATGGAAGTGGTCCGCGACACCGCGGACAACTGCATCATCATCTGCGCCATCGAGAACCTCGACCCGATGGGCGTGCACACCGGCGACTCGATCACGGTGGCGCCGGCGCAGACGCTCACCGACAAGGAATACCAGCGCCTGCGCGATGCCAGCATCGCGGTGCTGCGCAAGATCGGCGTGGACACCGGCGGCTCCAACGTGCAGTTCGGCATCAATCCCGCGGACGGCCGCGTGGTGGTGATCGAGATGAACCCGCGCGTGTCGCGCTCCTCGGCGCTGGCCTCCAAGGCCACCGGCTTCCCGATCGCCAAGATCGCCGCGAAGCTTGCCGTGGGCTACACGCTGGACGAACTGAAGAACGACATCACCGGCGGCAAGACGCCGGCCTCGTTCGAGCCGACCATCGACTACGTGGTCACCAAGATTCCGCGATTCGCGTTCGAGAAGTTCCCGCGCGCCGATGCCCGCCTCACCACCCAGATGAAGTCGGTGGGCGAGGTGATGGCGATCGGCCGCAGCTTCACCGAATCGTTGCAGAAGGCGCTGCGCGGGCTGGAGATCGGCAAGACCGGGCTCAACCCCACCGGGCTGGACATCGCCACAGAAGACGGCCTGGTTACGCTGAAGCGCGAATTGCGCGAGCCGCGACCCGATCGCGTGTTCCATCTCGCCGACGCGTTCCGCGCCGGTCTCACGCTGGACGAGGTGCACGAGCTCAGCCGTGTCGATCCGTGGTTCCTCGCCGCGTTCGAAGACATCGTGCTGGCCGAGAACGCGGTCAAGGCGCAAGGCATCGCCGCGCTGGACGCGCCGCGCATGCGCGAGCTGAAGCGCATGGGTTTCTCCGACGCGCGGCTGGCCGAACTGACCGGTTCCGACGAGGCGGCCATGCGCCACCTGCGCCGCACCCTGGGCGTGCGCCCGGTGTACAAGCGCGTGGATTCCTGCGCCGCCGAATTCGCCACCACCACGGCCTACATGTATTCGACCTACGAGGAAGAGTGCGAGGCGAACCCGACGGACCGCGAGAAGATCATCGTGCTTGGCGGCGGCCCGAACCGCATCGGCCAGGGCATCGAGTTCGACTACTGCTGCGTGCATGCCGCGCTGGCGCTGCGCGAGGACGGGTTCGAGACCATCATGGTCAATTGCAACCCGGAAACCGTCTCCACCGACTACGACACCTCCGATCGCCTGTACTTCGAGCCGTTGACACTGGAAGACGTGCTGGAGATCGTCGATCTCGAAAAGCCGAAGGGCGTGATCGTGCAGTACGGCGGCCAGACTCCGCTGAAGCTGGCGCGCGCGCTGGAAGCCGCGGGCACGCCGATCATCGGCACGTCGCCCGACTCTATCGACCTCGCCGAGGACCGCGAGCGCTTCCAGCAGATGATCGTGAAGCTCGGCCTGCGCCAGCCGCCGAACCGCACCGCGCGCAACGCCGACGAGGCGCTGGCGCTGGCGCGCGAGATCGGCTATCCGCTGGTGGTGCGCCCCAGCTACGTGCTGGGCGGCCGCGCGATGGAAGTGGTGTACGACGACGCCGACCTCGCGCGCTACATCCGCGAGGCGGTGCAGGTATCCAATGACTCCCCGGTGCTGCTGGACCGCTTCCTCGACCACGCGGTCGAGGTGGACGTGGACGTCATCGCGGACAGCGCGGGCAATGTGCTGATCGGCGGCATCATGGAGCACATCGAGGAGGCCGGCGTGCATTCCGGCGACTCCTCCTGCTCGTTGCCGCCGTACTCGCTGACGCCCGCGATCCAGGACGAGCTGCGCCGCCAGGTCGCCGCGATGGCGAAGGAACTGAAGGTCGTCGGCCTGATGAACACCCAGTTCGCGATCCAGGGCGACACCGTGTTCATCCTGGAAGTGAACCCGCGCGCCTCGCGCACGGTGCCGTTCGTGTCCAAGGCCACCGGCGTGCCGCTGGCGAAGATCGCCGCGCGCGCGATGGCCGGCAAGTCGCTGCCGGAGCTGGGCGCCACGAAGGAAGTGATTCCCGCGTACTACTCGGTGAAGGAGGCGATCTTCCCGTTCCTGAAGTTCCAGAACGTCGATCCCATCCTCGGCCCCGAGATGCGCTCCACCGGCGAGGTGATGGGCGTTGGCCGCAGCTTCGGCGCCGCGTTCGCGCGCGGCCATGACGCGGCCGGCATCAGGACGCCGCCGAAGGGCAAGGTGTTCGTGTCGGTGCGCGACGCCGACAAGGACCGCCTGCTGCCGGTGGCGCAGGAAGTGCTGCGCCGCGGCTTCAGCCTGGTCGCCACCGCCGGCACGGCGGCCTACCTCAATGGCCACGATGTGGCCTGCGAGCGCGTCAACAAGGTGCTCGAGGGCAGGCCGCACATCGTGGACCTGATCAAGAACGGCGAGATCGTCTATATCGTCAACACCACCGAGGGCAAGCAGGCGATCGCCGACTCGTTCTCGATCCGGCGCGAGGCGCTGCAGCAGCGCGTCACCTATTCCACCACCGTCGCGGGCGCGCGTGCGCTGGTCCATTCGCTGGATTTCCACGGCAGCGAGGACGTGCACAGCCTGCAGGAACTGCACAAGGAGCTGAACGCATGAGCGCGCGTGCCCCCATCACCAAGGCCGGTTCGGAACGGCTGCGCGCCGAGCTGGAGCGGCTGAAGTCGACGGAGCGTCCGCGCATCATCGCGGCGATCGCCGAGGCCCGCGCCCACGGCGACCTCAAGGAGAACGCCGAGTACCACGCCGCGCGCGAGTTGCAGAGCTTCATCGAGGGCCGCATCGCCCAGCTTGAGGCGTTGCTCTCCACCGCCCAGGTGATCGACGTGTCGCGACTCAACCCCGGCAGCAAGGTGGTGTTCGGCGCGATCGTGGACCTGGCGGACGAGGACAGCGGCGCCGAGGTGACCTACCAGATCGTGGGCGACCTCGAGGCCGACATCAAGCAGGGCCTGATCGCGGTCTCCTCGCCGATCGCGCGTGCGCTGATCGGCAAGCTCGAGGGCGACAGCTTCGAGTTCAACGCGCCGAACGGCGTGAAGCGCTACGAGATCACCGGCGTGCGCTACGAATGAGCCGGTCGTCAGGATGAGCGGGAGGCCTCGCGAAAGCGGGGCCTTTGGCCTTGGCGGCTGCGCAGTGTCGGCTTGCCCGGGCTCCGGGGGACCGGACAGTAAAAAGGCCGCGCAGGGCGCGGCCTTCTCGTAGGCACCTGCCGCGCTGGAATCAGCGCTGGCGAGCCTTGAAACGCGGATTGCTCTTGCAGATCACGAACACCTTGCCGCGACGGCGCACGATCTTGCAGTCGCGGTGCCGCGCCTTGGCGGACTTCAACGAGTTAAGCACCTTCACGGCGAGCTCCTGATACCAAACGATAAAATCTAGCGCGCTAGTATAACTTGCTGAATCGCCAGCCACAAGTCGCCATGTCAGTCGTCGGCGCCGCCGGCGGACTCTGCCACGGTGGCGAGGAATTGCGCCAACACCGGCGACGGGTCACCGAACCGGCTGGCCACGGCCAGCAGCAGGTGGGCCTCGTGGTCGGCCAACGGTACATAACTGACGCCGGCGAGGTGCACTGCGCGCATCGTCGCCGGCACCAGTGCCATGCCGAGGCCGGCGGCCACCAGCGCCAGCAAGCCGTTGATCTGCTGGGCCTGTTGCACGATGCGGGGTTGGAAGCCGGCCTCAGCCGCCAGCGTCCGCAGGCGGTCGTGCAAGGTGGCAGCCAGCTCGCGCGGCTGGGTGACGAAGGCTTCGTCGGCCACCTCGCCCATGTGCAGTTCGTCGCGTGCGGCCAGTGGGTGGCTGGAGGGCAAGGCAAGCAGCAGCGGCTCGCGGTCGAGCACGCGCAACTCCAGCTGGCGCGCAGCCTGGATGTGGCTGGGCTGGTCACGCACGAAGCCCACGTCGATCTCGTTGGCCAGCAAGGCCGCGAATTGCGGCTCGGTGTACATCTCGCACAACTGGATGTTCACCTCGGGCGCCACCTGCCGGTGGCGCAGCAGAGTGCGCGGGAGGGCGGGGTGGAACGATACCGACACCGTGTAGGCCAGCCGCAATTGGCCGCTGTGGCCAGCCGCCGCCGCCGTGGCGCGGCGGCGTGCCAATTCGGCCTGCGCCAGGACCTGCCGCGCCTGTTCCAGGAAGACCCGTCCGGGCTCGGTCAGGACGACTCGGCGCTTGCTGCGTTCAAGCAGCAATACGCCGAGGTCCCGTTCCAGCGCCTGGATCTGCTGGGAAAGAGGTGGCTGGGAGATGTGCAGGCGGATCGCGGCGCGGGTGAAGCTCAACTCCTCGGCGACCGCGATGAAGTAGCGCAATTGGCGGAAGTCAAACATAGTCGAAATGCATATAAGGAACGATCTAAATATATATTAGATACTTGAACGCGTCGCTCATAAAATGCCTCCCGTCCCACCATCCACCCCCCTCCCCCGATGGTGGTGACCCTCGCCTCGCAGCGACGCTAGACACGATACTGGCCACTCCCCCCCGGGCCCTATCGATGCGTCGCTTCGCGAGGCGTTTTCTTTGGTGCCTGCCGGAGCGATCTTTCGGGTCGTCGGCAGCGGGCAAGACAGGGTCAGAGCCGACAGGCCAGCCGCGTTCCCTGATCGATGGCCCGTTTCGCGTCGAGCTCGGCCGCCACGTCGGCGCCGCCGATCAGATGCACCGTGATGCCCATGGTCGCCAGTTCCCCGGCCAAGCGGCGATCCGGCTCCTGGCCAGCGCAGACCACCACGTTGTCGACCGGCAGGATCTGTGACTTGCCGTCAACAGTGATGTGCAGGCCGCGGTCGTCGAAGCGTTCGTAGGTGACCTTGCCCAGCATGGTCACGCGCTTGGCCTTGAGCGTGGCGCGGTGCACCCAGCCGGTGGTCTTGTTGAGGCGGGCACCGGGGCGGCCCTCGCTGCGCTGGAGCAGCCAGACCTGGCGCAGCGGCACCTCGGGTTGCGGCGACAGGAGGCCGCTGCGTTGCACGAGTTGCATATCCACGCCCCATTCGCTGGCCCAGCGCGCCACGTTCGTGGTGGGCGAGGGCTGGTGCTCGACCAGGAATTCGGCCACGTCGAAGCCGATGCCGCCGGCGCCGATGACCGCCACCCGTGCACCCACCGGCCGGTCGCGGGCGAGCACGTCGAGGTAGCCCAGCACGCGCGGGTCGTCGCTGCCAGGAAAACTCACGCGACGCGGCACCACGCCGCTGGCGACCACGACCTCGTCATAACCGGCGGCCTTGAGCGAGGCGGCCTCGGCCCCGACGCCCAGCTTCACTTCGACGCCGGCGTCGGCGAGGCGATGGCGGTAATAGCGCAAGGTTTCGTGGAACTCCTCCTTGCCCGGAATCCGCTTCGCGTAGTTGAACTGGCCGCCGATCCCGCTGGCGCGGTCGATCAGGGTCACCGCGTGGCCGCGCTCGCCCAGCGTGGCGGCGCAGGCCATGCCGGCCGGTCCCGCACCCACCACGGCAATGCGCTTGCGTTGCGTCGCCGGTTCGATTTTCAGCTCAGTCTCGTGGCAGGCACGCGGGTTGACCAGGCAGCTCGCGCGTTTGTTGACGAAGACATGGTCGAGACAGGCCTGATTGCAGGCGATGCAGGTGTTGATACGTTCGCTGCGGCCACTCTTCGCCTTGTTGGCCCATTCGGGATCGGCCAGCAGCGGGCGTGCCATCGACACCATGTCGGCATCGCCTTCGGCCAGCACGCGCTCGGCCACCTCAGGCATGTTGATGCGGTTGGTGGCGACCAGCGGGATGGAAACCTCACCCTTGAGCTTCCGCGTCACCCAGGCGAAACCGGCGCGCGGCACGCTGGTGACGATGGTGGGCACGCGTGCCTCGTGCCAGCCGATGCCGGTATTGATGATGCTGGCGCCGGCGGCTTCGATGGCCTTGGCCAGCGTGACGGTCTCGTCCCAGTCCTGGCCGCCTTCGACCAGGTCCAGCATCGACAGCCGGTAGATGATGATGAAGTCGAGACCCACCGCCTCGCGCGTGCGGCGCACGATCTCCACCGGGAAGCGCATGCGCCGAGCGGCGTCGCCGCCCCAGGCGTCGTCGCGGTGGTTGGTGCGCGCGGCGATGAACTGGTTGATGAGATAGCCCTCCGAGCCCATCACTTCGACGCCGTCGTAGCCCGCTTCTCGGGCCAGCTGCGCGCAGTGCGCGAAGTCACGGATGGCGCGTTCCACGCCGCGCCCGGACTGCGCCCGCGGCGTGAACGGGGTGATCGGCGACTTGATCCGCGACGGCGCCACCGACAGCGGGTGGTAGCCATAGCGGCCCGCGTGCAGGATCTGCATGCAGATGCGGCCGCCTTCGGCGTGTACGGCATCGGTGAGCTTGCGGTGGCGCGGCTTGTGCCAGGGCAGGGTGAGGCGGCCGCCGAACGGCTTCAGCCAGCCCTCGATGCTGGGCGCGATGCCACCGGTCACCATCAGCCCTACGCCGCCGCGGGCGCGCTCGGCGAAATAGGCGGCCAGCTTGTCGTAGTCCGCGGCCTTGTCCTCCAGTCCGGTATGCATCGAGCCCATCAGGATGCGGTTGGGCAGGGTGACGTGGCCCAGGTCCAGCGGGGTGAACAGGTGGGGGTAGTCCATGGCGCGACCGTGTTCAAACGATCGTATGAATGTGCCTGTTGCGAGGCGCGGACGCAAGCGCCGTCCGCGGCTCAGGCCCGCAACTGCTCCACGAGGGCGATGTAGCGGCGCATCGCCTCGCCCTGCGGCAGGCCGCGCAACTGCAGCCAGGCGGCGTGTTTGGCCGTGCCCACGAAATCGAAAAAGCCGGGCTGTTCGCCTTGCGCATCGCCCTCCGAACCCTGCTTGTAGAGCGCGTAGAGCTTGAGCAGGGTGTCGTTGTCGGGGCGGTAATCCAGCCGTTTCACGTCCTCGGCGGCCTGATCGAATGCGTGGCGGAGATCGTTCATGGCGTGGCGATGGAGCGTGTGGCGCGGGATTTCGCCATGGTACGCGATGCCGCGGAGGTCGGCGCGATACCATGCAGGCCCCACGCCTGACCAAGAGTCGTCATGAGCCGAACCGCCGCCGTCCCCGTGCTGACCATCGACGGCCCCTCGGGCTCGGGCAAGGGCACGATCAGCCGGCGGGTGGCCGAGCACTTGGGCTGGCGGCTGCTGGACTCGGGCGCCCTGTACCGGGCGGTGGGCTACGCCGCCGGGGCGGCGGGACTGGATCTTTCCGACGCCGAAGCCGTGACCCGCTGCGCGCAGGCCACGAAGATCCGCTTCCAGCCCACCACCGACGGCAGCGACACCCGCATCCTGGTCAACGGCCACGACGCCACCGACGAGCTGCGCACCGAGACCGCCGGGGCGGCGGCCTCGGCGATCGCCTCGATCGCTCCGGTACGGCAGGCGCTGGTGGAGCTGCAACTGGGTTTCCGCAAGGCGCCCGGCTTGGTGGCCGACGGGCGCGACATGGGTACGGTGATCTTTCCGGATGCGCCGTTCAAGGTGTTCCTCACCGCCAGCGCCGCCGAGCGGGCGAAAAGGCGCTATAAGCAGTTGAAGGAAAAGGGACTCAACGTTACACTAGCGAGTCTGCAGCGCGAGATCGAGGCGCGTGACCACCGCGATGCGTCGCGGACGGTCGCGCCACTGAAGCCCGCGCCGGAGGCCGTGCTGGTGGATACCACCGGCATGGACATCGACCAGGTAGTCACAAAGGTTCTCGCCGTCGTGCAGCCCTGACCGGGCGGCGCGGCGGTTTCCGTTCCCCGGCCATGGTGGCCGTGGACTCAACCATGGTGGCGACGGGCGCTCCGCGAGGACGTTCCGAAGACACCCCAACCGGTGGATCGCTGTCGAGGCAAGTCCTGCACGGGACATCGCAGCCGTCCTTTCCCATTCTGGAATCAACATGACTGAAAGTTTTGCCGAACTGTTTGAACAGAGCCAGCAGGCCATCGCCAAGCTGAAGCCCGGCGCCATCGTCACCGGCATCGTGGTGGAGATCCGCAACGACGTCGTCGTGATCAATGCGGGCCTGAAGAGCGAAGGCATCGTCCCGATCGAGCAGTTCAAGGGCGAGGACGGCACCCTCGAGGTGAACGTCGGCGACGCCGTGAAGGTGGCTCTCGAAGCCCTGGAAGACGGTTTCGGCGAAACCAAGCTGTCGCGCGAGAAAGCCAAGCGCTCGATGGTGTGGGACGACCTCGAGGAGGCGTTCGACAAGGAAGAAACGATCAAGGGCATGATCTCCGGCAAGGTCAAGGGCGGCTTCACCGTCGACATCAAGGACGTCCGCGCGTTCCTGCCGGGCTCGCTGGTCGACGTGCGCCCGGTGCGCGAGCCGACCTATCTCGAGGGCAAGGAACTCGAGTTCAAGATCATCAAGCTGGACCGCAAGCGCAACAACGTGGTGGTCAGCCGCCGCGCCGTCGTCGAGACCGAGTTCTCCGCCGAGCGCGAGCAGCTGCTGGAGCGCCTGGTCGAAGGCGCCGTGATCAAGGGCGTGGTGAAGAACCTCACCGACTACGGCGCGTTCGTGGACCTGGGCGGCATCGACGGCCTGCTGCACATCACCGACATGGCATGGAAGCGCGTGCGCCATCCGAGCGAAGTCGTCAACGTGGGCGACGAGCTGGAAGTGCGCGTGCTGAAGTTCGACAAGGAGCGCAACCGCGTCTCGCTGGGCCTGAAGCAGCTGGGCGACGATCCGTGGGTGAACATCTCGCGCCGCTACCCGGTGGGCTCGCGCCTGTTCGGCAAGGTCTCCAACGTCACCGACTACGGCTGCTTCGTCGAGATCGAGCCGGGGGTCGAAGGCCTGGTGCACGTGTCCGAGATGGACTGGACCAACAAGAACGTCAACCCGGCCAAGGTGGTGCAGGTTGGCGACGAGACCGAGGTGATGGTGCTGGACGTGGATGAAGAGCGTCGCCGCATCTCGCTGGGCATCAAGCAGACCCGCTCCAATCCGTGGGAAGCCTTCGCCGCCATGCACAAGAAGGGCGACAAGGTCTCCGGCCAGATCAAGTCGATCACCGACTTCGGCGTGTTCATTGGCCTGGACGGCGGCATCGACGGTCTGGTGCACCTGTCCGACATCTCCTGGCAGATGTCCGGCGAAGACCTCGTGCGCAACTTCAAGAAGGGCGACGAAATCGAGGCCGTGGTGCTGGCGGTGGATCCGGAGCGCGAGCGCATCTCGCTCGGCATCAAGCAGATGGAGCAGGATCCGTTCGGCCAGTTCATGGCCAACCACACGCGCGGCAGCATCGTCACCGGCACGGTGAAGGAAGTGGACGCCAAGGGTGCGGTGATCGACCTGGGCGAGGGCGTGGAGGGTTACCTGCGCGCCAACGACATCGCCAAGGAGCGCATCGACGACGCCACCCAGCACCTGAAGGTGGGCGACAAGGTCGAGGCCAAGTTCACCGGCATGGACCGCAAGGGCCGTCAGCTGTCACTGTCGATCCGCGCCAAGGACGAGGAAGATGTGCAGGAAGCGCTGGCCGAGTACTCATCGGCTGCTGGCGGAACCACCAAGCTCGGCGCGCTGCTCAAGGAGCAGCTGAACAAGGCCGAGTAAGCGTTGCGACACCGGTGCGGGGCGGTCACGAACCGCCTCGCACCACGCAGCGCGGAGTCACACGTCGCGGACACGGGGACCATGACCAAATCCGAATTGATCGAGACGCTGGCCAGGCGTCAGACCCACCTTGCGTTTGCCGATGTCGAGCTCGCGGTCAAGAGCGTGGTCGAGCAGATGAGCCAGGCGCTGTCCCAGGGCGAGCGCATCGAGGTGCGCGGCTTCGGCAGCTTCGCCTTGCATTACCGGCCGCCGCGCATGGGGCGCAATCCCAAGACCGGCGACTCGGTGGCGCTGCCCGGCAAGCACGTGCCGCACTTCAAGCCCGGCAAGGAACTGCGCGAACGCGTCAACCAGCGGTTGGAAGAGGCCGTGGCCGGCTGAGGCCGCACACGGAATGGATGTACCGAGGCAGGCGGCGCGAGCCGGTCCTGCCTTTTCTTTTGCGATCATCCCTGATCGCGGAAATCAAACGGGCGGCCATCCATGGCCGCACTCTTCAATTTCAGTATTTCCACTGAATCGTGGCGGCACGGTCGATGCTGCTTGCTGTGTCGTGCATGTCTGATCGGGTAAAGTCGTCGGATGCGCTTGATCGTGATCCTCATCCTCGTGTTCTTCGTTGCCGCCGGCGTGGTGGTGGGGGCGCTCAACGCCGACCTGGTTGGCTACGACTTCGCGCTTGCCCGCGTGCGGCTGCCCAAGGGAGCGGCCCTGCTGGCCGCGCTGGTGCTGGGCTGGCTGCTGGGCGGGCTCACTGCCTGGCTGGGCGTGAGCCTGCGGCAACGGCGCCTGCAGCAGCAGCGCCGCAAGGAAGCCGGCAAGAAGACGGCCGACGCATGATGCCCTGGTACGCCTTGCTGCCGCTGGTGGCCGTCGCCTTCGTGCTGGGTTGGTGGGCGTCCCGTCGCGCCAGCGCGCGGCGTTCCGGCGCGGCGGTCAACGAGCTGTCCTCGGACTATTTCCGCGGCCTGAACTACCTGCTCAACGAGGAACAGGACAAGGCGATCGAGGTTTTCCTCAAGCTGGCCGAATACAACCGCGACACGGTCGAGACGCACCTGGCGCTGGGCAACCTGTTCCGCCGCCGCGGCGAGGTGGACCGGGCGATCCGCCTGCACCAGCACCTGGTGTCGCGGCCGAACCTGTCCGAGCCGATGAAGACGGTGGCCCTGCTGGAACTGGGCGAGGACTACATGCGCGCGGGCCTGCTCGATCGCGCCGAGGCGCTGTTCGCCGATTTGGTGGCGATGAACGCCCACGCCCCTTCGGCGTTGCGCCATCTGATCGCGATCTACCAGCACGAGCGCGACTGGAACAAGGCGATCGAGCACGCGCGCCGGCTGGAGGTGATGACCGGCGAGGACGAGGCGCCGATGGTCGCGCAGTTCTACTGCGAGCTGGCCGACCGTTCGCGCCAGCACGGCGCCCGGGTCGAGGCACGCGATTATCTGGAGCAGGCCTTCCGCTGCCAGCCCGATTGCGTGCGCGCCTGGATGCTGACCGGGCGGCTGCAGGCCGAGGAAGGTCAGCATGCCGAGGCGGTGCAGGCCTACGAGGCGGCGATCGGTGCGGACATCGCCTTCGTGCCCGAGATCCTGCCGCCGCTGTTGAACAGCTATGCCTGCTCGCAGCAGATGGATCGCGCCGAACGCTTCCTGCGCGATATGCTCGGGCGTTACCACGGCATCTCGCCGGTGCTGGCGTTGACCCGCCTGTACCAGCAGCGCGACGGCCAGCGGGCGGCCGTGGACTTCCTCACCGCGCAGCTGCGCCAGCGTCCCTCGGTGCGCGGCCTGATGGCCTTGATCGACGCCACCATGGACCGGGTCGAGGGCGAGGCGCGCGAGAACTTCCTGATCCTGCGCGACCTCACCCGGAAGCTGCTGGAGGGGCAGGCGATGTACCGCTGCAGCCGCTGCGGCTTCGGCGCCAAGGCGCACCACTGGCAGTGCCCCAGTTGCAAGAGCTGGAGCACGATCCGGCCCATCCACGGCGTCGCCAACGAGTGACACGCACGGCCATGACCATTGGATGGTTGCTGCTGTCCTTCCTTATCGCGTGGTTGTCGGCGCGCGCGGCGATCGCCTATGCGCATCGTCGCGGCCTGCTGGATCGTCCCGGCCAGCGGCGTTCGCACAGCACCCCCACGCCGCGTGGCGGCGGCATCGGCATTGTCATCGCGGCGCTGGTCTGCCTGCCCGGCGTGCTGCTCGGCGCGCCGGCGGCGTGGTCGCCGCTGCTGGTGGCCGGCTTGCTGGTGGCCCTGATGCTGGTGGCGCTGGCCGGCTGGTGGGACGACCACCGCTCGCTGCCGATCCTGCCGCGCTTCGGGGCGCAACTGCTGGCGGTGCTGCTGTTCGCCGGTGCGCTGGCAGTGGATGGACTGTCGTGGTGGTGGTTGCCCGTGCTGCTGCTGGCCGGCGCCTGGAGCGTCAACCTGCACAATTTCATGGACGGCATCGACGGCCTGCTGGCCCAGCAGGCGATGTTCGTGGGCGCCGGACTGGCGTTGCTGTCCTGGGTTGCCGGGCAGCAGGCACTGGCGCTGGCCACGGCCTGCCTGGCCACGGCCAGCCTCGGTTTCTGGTGCCTGAACCGCTCACCCGCGCGCATCTTCATGGGCGACGTGGGCAGCGGCAGCGTGGGTCTGCTGATCTTCGCGTTCACGGCGATGCTGTGGCGGGTCGAGACACGGCTGCTGTGGCCGGCGCTGATCCTGTCCTCGGCCTTCGTCGCCGATGCCAGCCTGACCTTGCTGTCACGGTTCTGTCGCGGGCGGCGCTGGTACACTGCGCACCGCGAGCACCTGTACCAGTGGCTGGTCCGGTGCGGTTTCACGCATGCCGGGGGAGGCGCGATCTACATGACATGGAACCTGCTGCTCGCCGCACCGCTGGCCTGGTTGGCCTTCAGTCATCCAGGGCTGGGCCTGCCGACTACCATGGGCACCTATCTGGCCGCGGCGGTGCTGTGGCTGCTGCTCAAGCGTCGTTGTCTGCGTCGCCATTCGCCCAAGGACCGCCATGTCGCTGCGTAAGCTGGTCGGCATCATCCATCCCCGTGTGGCGGTCATGCTGCATGACCTGGCCATGGCCGCGCTGGCCTGGTGGGTCGCCAAGCTGCTGCGCTATGCGGTACGGCCGGAAGATGTCGTGCACTTCCGCTGGTTCGAGTTCCCGGTAGTGCTGCTGGCGCAGGGGCTGATCTTCCGCTGGACTGGCCTGTACAAGGGCGTCTGGCGTTTCGCCAGCCTGCCGGACCTGTGGAACATCCTGCGTGCCGTCGTGCTCGGGTCGACGGCGGTCTGGTTGCTGCTGTCGATGTTCAACCGGCTGCAGGGCGTGCCGCGTTCGATGCTGCTGCTGTACCCGGTGGTGCTGGCGATGGTGCTGGGCGCGCCGCGGCTGGCCTACCGCTACTGGAAGGACAGTCGCCTCGGCGTGACCGGGGAACGCTCGATGCGGCGGGTACTCATCCTGGGCGCGGATCGTGCCGGTGAAGTGCTGTCGCGCGATCTCCATCGCGATGGCGGCTACGCGGTGGTGGGTTTCCTCGACGATCGCCCCGCGTTGCGCGGGGCGAGCATCAACGGGCATCCGGTACTGGGCCAGTTCGAGCAATTGCCGGAGATCGCCCGCGAGGCGGCGGTGGAAATGCTGCTGATCGCCTTGCCGAATGCTTCGGTCAGCGAGATGCGCCGGGTGGTGGCGCTGTGCGACGCCAGCGACCTGCCGTACCGCACGATCCCGCGGCTGGACGACGTGGTCGCCGGCCGCGCCCAGTTCAACGAGATCAAGGAAGTGGCGATCGAGGACCTGCTCGGCCGCGATGCTGTGGAGCTGGATTGGACGGCGATCCGCGAGACGATCGGCGGCCGTCGCGTGCTGGTCACCGGTGGCGGCGGCTCGATCGGTTCGGAGCTGTGCCGCCAGGTGGCGCGGCTGGGGGCGCAATCGCTGGTGGTGGTCGACCACAGCGAATACAACCTCTACCAGATCACCCGCGAACTGCGGGCGAACTACCCGGAACTGCTGCTCGAAGGCGTGCTGGCCAGCTGCGGCGACAGCGTGCTGATGCGCAAGGTGCTGGCCGAGTCGCAGCCGCAGGTGGTGTTCCATGCCGCGGCCTACAAGCACGTGCCGATGCTGCAAGGCCAGCTGCGCGCGGCCTTCCTCAACAACGTGCTGGGCACGCGTACCATGGCCGATCTCGCGCGCGACGCGGGGGTCGAGTGCTTCGTGCTGATCTCCACCGACAAGGCGGTCAACCCCACCAGCGTGATGGGCGCCTGCAAGCGCATCGCCGAGGTCTGGTGCCAGAACCTCGACGCGCATGCCGACACGCGCTACATCACGGTGCGTTTCGGCAACGTGCTCGACTCGGCCGGTTCGGTGGTGCCGCTGTTCCGCCAGCAGATCCGCGCAGGCGGGCCGGTCACCGTGACCCACCCGGAGATCTCGCGCTACTTCATGACCATCCCCGAGGCCTGCCAGCTGATCCTCCAGGCGGCCAGCCTGGGCAAGGGCGGCGAGATCTTCGCGCTGGACATGGGCGAGCCGATGAAGATCCGCGACCTCGCCGAGCAGATGATCCGGCTCGCCGGCAAGAAGCCCGGCAGCGAGATCCCGATCGTCTACACCGGCCTGCGCGCCGGCGAGAAGCTGTTCGAGGAACTGTTCCATCCGCTGGAGCAGTACAGCGCCACCACGCACGCGAAGATCTTCCTGGCCCAGCATCGCCAGGTGTCGTGGGATTTGCTGCAGGCCATGATGCACAAGGCGGCCGAGATGGTCGCCACGGACAACGACGAGGAGCTGCGGCGCTGCGTGTCCAGCCTGCTGCCCTCGTTCCGCTGGAGCGAAACGGCGCAGCCGGACAACGTGGTCTCGATCCGCCGCCAGGAAACAGGAGAGAAGTGAGTGAGCAAGCCGTTGCGCAAGGTGGTGTTCCCCGTGGCCGGCCTGGGTACGCGTTTCCTGCCCGCCACCAAGGTGGTCGCCAAGGAAATGCTGCCGGTGCTGGACAAGCCGCTGATCCAGTACGCGGTGGATGAAGCCGTCGACGCCGGCGCCGACACGCTGATCTTCGTCACCAACCGCTACAAGCACGCCATCGCCGATTACTTCGACAAGGCCTACGAACTGGAAGCCAAGCTGCATGAGAAGGGCAAGGGCGCGCTGCTCGCGCTGGTGCAGGGCACGCTGCCGAAGCACGTGCGCGCGATCTTCGTCACCCAGCCCGAGGCGCTGGGCTTGGGCCACGCGGTGCTGTGCGCGAAGCCCGTGGTGGGCGACGAGCCGTTCGGCGTGATGCTGCCCGACGACCTGATCTGGAATGGTGCCGGCAAGGGTGCGTTGCGGCAGATGGCCGAGGTGGGCGACAAGGAAGGCGCCGGCGTGATCGCGGTGGAGGAAGTGCCGCACGAACAGACCGACAAGTACGGCATCGTCGACGCCGTGCCGGTGGACGGGCGCAGCGCGCGCATCCGCCACATGGTGGAAAAGCCCAAGCCGGCCGACGCACCGTCGAACCTCGCCGTGGTGGGACGCTACGTGCTGCCCGGCCGCATCTTCGAGTTGCTGGAGCGCACCACGCCGGGCGCCGGTGGCGAGATCCAGCTCACCGACGCGATCGAGGCTTTGCTCAAGGAGCAGGGCAAGGTGCTGGCGTACCGTTTCGAAGGCACCCGCTTCGACTGCGGCAACAAGGCCGGCCTGGTACGCGCCACCATGCACATGGCGCTGCAGGACCCGACGCTGGCGCCGGTGGTGCGCGAGATCGCCGCCACGCTTTGAAGCCCGGTGCTGACCGGGGCGTCCGCGCCGTGCCAGAATCGCGGCTGCATCCCGCCATCTTCGCGGCGCAGGATGCACATGGGGAATCCGTAGAATCAGGCCCCGCGTGACCGCGCGGGGCTTGGTCGCATGACGGAAACTCCGACACCGGCGGCCACGCCGGTGCCACGCAATGGACGTGTCCAGGGGAAGCATCATGGATCTGCTGCGGTTCCTGTTCCTGCTGCCGGTGCGCCTGCTGCGCATCGTGGGGCGTGCGCTCGGCTGGGCCCTGCGGCCGCTGTTCGGTGAGCTGAGCTGGTCGGCGCCGGGCTGGATGCGCGCCGTGCAACGGCGCCCTCTGCGTTCGGCCGGCATCGCGCTCGCTGCCGTCGTGCTGTCCGCCGGCGGCTGGTACGGCTGGCGCTGGTACCAGTCGCGGCCGCGGCCGCCTGCGCCGCAGGAAATCAGCTGGAAGGTGCAGGCACCCGCCGTCACCGACTACGGCAAGACGCCCATCGTTGTGCATCCGCTGGAACTGGCATTCTCCGGTTCGGCCGCGCCGATCGAGCGCGTCGGCAAGCAGGTCATCGAAGGCATCGCCATGAACCCTGCCACCAAGGGGCAGTGGATCTGGCTGGACGATCACACCCTGCGTTTTACGCCGGAGGCCGACTGGCCGGTGGGCCAGCGCTACAAGGTGCGCTTCGACGTGCGCAAGGCCTTCGCGCCGCAGGTGCTGATGGCCGACGACGGCTTCACGTTCGACACCGCGCCGTTCACCGCCGTGCTGGGCAAGGGCGAGTTCTATCAGGATCCCCAGGACGTCACCGCCAAGCAGGTGATCGTGCCGGTGGATTTCGACTACCCGGTCGATGCCGCGCAGTTCGAGCGGCGCATCGCGTTGGCATTGGCCGACAAGGACGGCAAGCGCGGCCCGGCGCTGAAGTACACGGTGACCTACGACCAGACCCGCCTGCATGCGTGGATCCATTCGCAGCCATTGGCCCTGCCGCACGACGACGGCGCGGTGGTGGTGGATGTCGACAGCGGCGTGCGCAGTTCGCGCGGCGGCGAGGGCAGCAGGGATGCGCTGAAGGCCAGCGTGCGCATCCCCGGCCTGTACAGCCTCGGCGTGGACGATCTCTCGCCCACCCTGGTCGACAACGACAAGTACGAGCCCGGGCAGGTGCTGGTGGCGAATTTCAGCGGCGCGGTGCGCGGCAGTGACGTGGCCGACCTGATCCACGCCTGGGTGTTGCCGCAGCAGAAGGCCGGCGTGCCTGCGGTTGATGATGCTGCGCCCTACGACTGGAGCGTTTCCGAAGTGGGCGAAGACGTGCTGCGCGCCGCGCAGCCGCTGAAGCTGGAGGTGGTGCCCACCGAGAACGATTACCAGGCGCTGCAGAGCTTCAAGTACCACGCCGTGCCGGGGCAGCGGGTCTACGTGCGCATCGGCAAGGGCATCAAGTCCTTTGGCGGCTACGTGCTGGGCAAACCGGTGGCGCAGGTGTTCACCGTGCCCGACTACCCGAAACTGCTGCGCTTCGTGGGTAGCGGTTCGCTGCTGTCGCTGGGCGGGAGCAAGCGCGTCTCGGCGGTGTCGCGCAACATGCCGGGCATGCAGGTGGAAATCGGCCGCGTGCTGCCGGATCAGTTGCAGCATCTGGTGAGCCTCAACCAGGGCGACTACGGCCATCCACAATTGCCGTACGACTTCGACGAGAGCCATATCGTCGAGCGCTACGAGATCAAGCGCGGCTTTCCAAAGAGTGCGCCGGGTCAGGCGCATTACGAGGGCGTGGATCTCGGCCAGTACCTGAAGGCCGGCAAGCGCGGCGTGTTCTGGCTGCACCTGTCCGGCTACGACCCGGCCGCCGCCGCGAGGAAGGCCGCCACCGCCGCGAAGGCACGCGCACTGGCGCGGCAGGGGCTGGCTCCCGCGCCGGGGCAGTCGGCAGGCACGCCTGCCGCGGCGAGTTCGGCGACGCCGGCCAGCAGCGACGCTGCCGACGGCGGCAACGGCAGCGGCGACGACAACGGCAGCAACGGCGAGGGCGACGGCAGTGATGCCCCCGGTGACAACCGCCTGATCGTGGTCACCGATCTCGGCATGCTGGTGAAACGCGCGCTGGACGGCAGTCAGGACGTGTTCGTGCAATCCATTGCCAGCGGCCAACCGGTGGCGGGCGCCAGCGTGTCGGTGCTTGCGGTGAACGGGCAGACGCTCTACACGCAGGCCACCGGCGCCGATGGTGTGGTGCATTTCCCCAGCCTCAAGGGACTGGAGCGCGAGAAGAAGCCCGCAATGTACGTGGTCTCCAAGGGCGAGGATCTGTCCTTCCTGCCCATCGGCAGCTACGACCGCCAGCTCGACTTCTCGCGCTTCGACATCGGCGGCGAGGCGAACGCGGCGAATGCGGGCCAGCTTTCCGGCTATCTGTTCTCCGACCGGGGCATCTACCGCCCCGGCGACACCTTCCACATCGGCCTGATCGTGCGCGCCGCCGATTGGGCGCGCAACGTGGCCGGCATTCCGCTGGAGGCCGACATCGTCGACCCGCGCGGCACCACGGTGAAACAGGTGCCGCTGACCATGGACGCCACCGGCTTCGGCGAACTGAGCTACACGCCGGCCGAGACCGCGCCCACCGGCACCTGGGCGGTGAACCTCTACATCGTGCGCGGCGGCAAGGCCGATACCCAGATCGGCAGCACCACGGTGCAGGTGAAGGAGTTCCTGCCCGACCGCATGAAGGTGAGCGCCAAGCTCTCGCAGCAGGTCGCCGAAGGCTGGGTGAAGCCCGACCAGTTGAAGGGTCTGGTCGATGCGCAGAACCTGTTCGGCACGCCCGCGGCCAACCGCGTGGTGGAAGCCTCGCTCACCCTGCGTCCGGCGTGGCCGGCCTTCCACAGCTGGCCGGACTACCACTTCTACGACATCCGCCGCGCGAAGGACGGTTACGAGGAGAACCTTGCCGACGGCAAGACCGACGACCAGGGCCGCGCCGAGTTCGACCTCGACCTCAAGAAGTACGCCGACGCCACCTACCAGCTCTATTTCCTCGCCAAGGTGCACGAGGCCGATGGCGGGCGCAGCGTGGCTGCCGCCACGCAGACCCTGGTGTCGTCCAACGACTGGCTGGTGGGCTACAAGTCCGACGACGACCTCGGCTACGTGAGCCGCAACGCGGTGCGCAAGGTGCGCCTGGTGGCGATAGCCCCGGATGCGAAATCCATCGCGCTGGACGGACTCAAGGCGCAACTGGTCGAGCGCCGCTACATCTCGGTGCTCACCAAACAGGGCTCGGGCGTCTACAAGTACGAATCCAAGCTCAAGGAGATCCCGGTCGACGAGAAGGCGCTGGCGATCCCCGCCGGCGGCATGGAGTACGCATTGCCCACCGACAAGCCGGGCGACTACGCGCTGCTGATCCTGCGCGGCAGCGACCGCAAGGAAGTCAACCGGGTGAGCTACTCTGTCGCCGGCAACGCCAACCTGTCGCGCTCGCTGGAGCGCAACGCCGAGCTGCAGCTCACCCTGGACAAGCACGACTATCAGCCTGGCGACACCATCCATGTCGCGATCCACGCACCCTATGCCGGCAGCGGGCTGATCACCATCGAGCGCGACAAGGTCTACGCGCACGCCTGGTTCCATGCCGACACCACCAGTTCGGTGCAGAGCATCACCTTGCCCAGGGACTTCGAGGGCAACGGCTACGTCAACGTGCAGTTCGTGCGCGATCCGTCCTCGGACGAGATCTTCATGAGCCCACTCAGCTACGGCGTGGTGCCGTTCTCGGTGAACCTCGACGCGCGCCTCGATGCGCTCACGGTGGACACGCCCGCGCTGGTGAAACCCGGCGACACGGTGACCTTCAAGCTGCACGCGGCGCAGCCGGCCAGGGTGGTGCTGTTCGCGGTGGACGAAGGCATCCTGCAGGTGGCGCGCTACCAGCTGGGCGACCCGCTGAAGTTCTTCTTCCGGAAGAAGATGCTGGAAGTGCGCACCGCGCAGATCCTCGACCTGATCCTGCCCGACTTCGAGAAGCTGATGTCACTGGCCGCCGCGCCAGGCGGCGACGCCGACGCGGCGATCAGCCGGCAGCTGAATCCCTTCAAGCGCAAGCGCGACAAGCCGGTGGCGTACTGGTCGGGCATCGTCGACGTGAACGGCGAGAAGGATTTCAGCTACACCGTGCCCGACTACTTCAACGGCAGGTTGCGCGTGATGGCAGTGGCGGTGTCGGCCGACCGCATCGGCACGTACGAAGGCGCCACCACGGTACGCGGCGACTTCGTGCTCTCGCCCAACGTGCCCACCACGCTGGCGCCCGGCGACGAGGCCGAGGTGAGCGTGGGCGTGGCGAACAATCTCACCGGCATAGGCACGAAGGCGGTGCCGGTGGCGGTGACGCTCACCACCGGCCCGCAGCTGCAGGTGCTGGGCCCGGCCACGCAGGACGTGAGCCTGGCTTCGATGCGCGAAGGCGTCGTGCGTTTCCGCGTCAAGGCGACGGATCAGCTGGGCTCCGGCCATCTGGCTTTTGCCGCCAGCTACGGCGGCAAGTCGGCGAAGCAGGGCATCGACGTGTCGGTGCGCCCGGCCGCGGCCTATCGCACCCAGGTCGACGTGGGCCGGGTGGAGTCGAACAGCCAGGCCGAACTGAGGGCGCTGCGCCCGCTGTACGATGCCTACGCCTCGCGCGACGCCGCAATCTCCCCGTTGCCGGTGGTGCTGGCGCAGGGCATCACCAGCTACCTCGTCAACTACCAGCACTATTGCAGCGAGCAGATCGTCAGCTCGGCGATGCCGCTGATCGTGGTGGCGAAGTGGCCGGTGGTGCCGCTGTTTGCGCACGCGCTGCAACCGGCCTTCGGCGACAAGACCATCGGCAACGACCAGGCGCTGGCGAAGTTCCTCGACGTGCTGCACGCGCGGCAGAACGGTGCGGGCGGCTTCGGCCTGTGGTCGGCCACGCCGGATGCGGAACCTTTCGTCTCCGACTACGCGATGAACTTCCTGATCGAGGCGCGCGAACGCGGCGTGGCCGTGCCGCGGGACATGCTCGACGCCGGCAACCGGTACCTGAAGCAGTTGGCGGCGAACGACGGCATGGACACGCTGGACGAACTGCGCCAGCGCGCCTACGCGGTGTACCTGCTGACCCGCCAGGGCAACGTCACCACCAACGATCTTGCCGCAGTGCAGAAACGCCTCGACGAGCTGTATCCGAAGGAATGGAAGAACGATCTTGCCGCCGCCTGGCTGGCCGCTTCGTACAAGCTGCTGAAGCAGGATGCCGAGGCGAACCGGCTGATGGCCGGTCCGTTGAAGGCGTTGACGCGCGCCAAGGCAGAGGAGGACTTCCGCTACGGCTACTACTACGACCCGCTGACCCGCGACGCCAGCGTGCTGTACCTCGTCGCCGAACACTTCCCGCCGGAGGCGAAGGCGCTGCCGTCGCGCGTGTTCGAGAACCTCGCTTGGCCCCTGGCGCACGGCGACTACAACACCTTGTCCTCGGCGATGACGGTGCTGGCGCTGGACAGCTACGCGAAGCAGACCTCCGCCAACCTCGACAAGCTTGGCATCGACGAGGTGCTCGCCAACGGCGTCGTGAAATCCATCGCCCAGCCGCAAGGCGGCATGCTGCAGGGCGGCACGTGGAGCAGCGCGGCGCAGGCGCTGCGCTTCACCAACCACGGTGACCTGCCGACGTGGCGCATCGCCACCCAGGGTGGCTACGACCGCAGCAGCCCGAAAGAGGCGATCAAGCACGGCATCGAGATCGTGCGCGATTACACCGATACGAATGGCAAGCCGCTGGACAAGATCACGGTGGGCGAGGAGGTCGACGTGCACCTGAAGATCCGCGCCACCGGCGACGCAGGCGTGGGCAACGTGGCGATCGTGGATCTCTTGCCGGGCGGTTTCGATCCGGTGCTGCAGACGCCGCCGGCCGCCGCGCCGGCGGGCGAGGACAACGGCGACTCCGACGGCAGCCAAGCGGCGGCCTCCTCGTGGCGCTCGCCCATCGGCCTGGCCAGTTCCACCTGGAAGCCCGACTACGCGGACATCCGCGAGGATCGCGTGGTGATCTACGGCACCGCCACGCCGGACGTGCGCGAATTCGTCTACCGCATCAAGGCCACCAACGCCGGCAGGTTCCAGGTGCCGCCGGCCTATGCGGAGTCCATGTACGACCGCGCGATCCAGGCGCAGGCCCCCGGCGGTGCCGTGCTCTCCGTGGTGCAGAAGCCGTGACCGGAACCACGTCGCCCAGCTGCCGGGTAAGGCAATCGATTGCGTGGGTCGGGATTCATCCCGACCTGCACACGATGTGCGCGCGAGGAACGGGGTGAGGGGCGTGTGTCCGTCGCGAGGTTTCTGAAGGAGCGCCTCGTCCGCTGGCAAAACTGGCTCGCTGCCCTCGCGCTGCTTGCCGCCTTGCTGGTGGGCTGCCGCCTGTGGCCGCATGAGCCCCTGCGCGAACGCCTGCCCAGCTCCACTGCGTTCTACGACGACAGCGGCCATCTGCTGCGGCTGACCCTGGCCAGCGACCAGCAATACCGGCTTTGGGTGCCGCTGAGATCCATCTCGACCCAGCTTGTCGAGGGCGTGCTGCTGCACGAGGACCGCTGGTTCCGCTGGCATCCGGGCTTCAATCCCTGGGGCCTCGCGCGCGGGGCCTGGGTCACCTATGCGCGGCATCGCCATCCGCAGGGCGGTTCCACGATCACCATGCAGTTGGCCCGCCTGCTGTGGCAGCTGGATACGCGCACGCCGCTTGGCAAGCTGCGCCAGATCGCGCGCGCGTTGCAGCTGGAGTTGTTCTACTCGAAGCGCGACATCCTGGAGGCCTATCTCAACGACGCGCCCTATGGCGGCAACGTGCAGGGCGTGGGCGCGGCCAGCCTCGCCTATTTCGGCAAACCGGCCGGCGCGCTGACCTTGCCGGAGGCGCTGGCGCTGGCGGTGATCCCGCAGGATCCCGCGCGGCCGCTGCAAGCGGACAGGGCAGGCGACCTCATCAACCCGACGCTGTCCATTGCGCGCAACCGGCTCTATGCGCGCTGGCTGCGCCGGCATCCGCGCGACGCGTCGCTGAAACCGCTGTTCGCGTTGCCGCTGACGCTGCGGCCCTTGTCGCGCCTGCCGTTCGAGGCGCCGCATGCGGTCGATCAGCTGCTGGCCGCGCAACGCGTGGGCGGCGAACGCTTGCCGCCGGTGGTCACCACCACGATCGACCTCGGCCTGCAGCATGCGCTGGAACGGCAGGTGGCGAACTACGTGCAACGCAACGCGCCGCGCGGCATCCGCAATGCGGCGGCGCTGTTGATCGACACACGCGACATGGGCGTCAAGGCCATGGTGGGTTCGGCCAGTTACCTCGACGCCGGCATCGAAGGCCAGGTCAACGGCACAGACGCGAAACGCTCGCCCGGCTCCACGCTCAAACCCTTCATCTATGCGCTGGGTTTCGACCAGGGCGTGCTGCATCCGCAGACCGTGCTGCGCGACGTGCCCAGCTCGTTCGGCCCATACACGCCGGAGAATTTCGACGGGCATTTCCTCGGGCCGATCACCGCCACGCAGGCCTTGATCCGCAGCCGCAACATCCCAGCCGTGTGGGTGGCTTCGCAACTGCACCAGCCCAGCCTGTACGACTTCCTGCGCGAGGCGGGCGTGGGCCGCATGGCTAGCGAGCAGCATTACGGCCTCGCCCTGGTGCTGGGCGGCGGCGAAGTCACCATGCAGGAGCTGGGCGATCTCTACGCCATGCTCGCCAACCGCGGCGTGCTGCAACCGCTGCGCCTGCGCACCAGCGATCCGCAGGTGCAGGGCACCCGCCTGCTGAGCGACGCGGCCAGCTTCATGGTGATGGACATGCTCAGGCAGAATCCCCGGCCCGACACCACATTCGGCGCGGAGAACGCGAGCCTGCCGGTGGCCTGGAAGACCGGCACGTCATGGGCCTTCCACGATGCCTGGACCGCCGGCAGCTTCGGTCCCTACGTGCTGGTGGTGTGGGTGGGCAATTTCGACGGCACGGCCAATCCCGCCTTCGTGGGCGTGGAGGCGGCCGCGCCGCTGTTCTTCCAGATCGTCGATGCGCTGCGTGCCGAGCGACCGCGCATGCACGAGCCGATCCGCCACATGCCGGCGAACCTGAAGCGCGTCGAGATCTGCCTCGCCAGCGGCGACCTGCCCAGCCAGTGGTGCCCGCAGCGCGGCTGGACCTGGTTCATCCCAGGCAAGTCGCCGATCCGCGTGGGCAACATCTATCGCCCGCTGGTGATCGATGAGGCCACCGGCCTGCCGGCTTGCCCGCCGTATGCGGGCAAGCGCACGCATGTGGAGGTGTTCGAGTTCTGGCCGTCCGACCTTGCCCACGTGTTCGCGCAGGCCGGCATCCCGCGCCGCAAGCCGCCGCGGAATCCGGCCTGCCGCGACGCCGGTCGCCCCGATGGCGACCCGCCGCAGATCACCTCGCCGCTGCGTGCCAGCGCCTACGCGATGCGCCTGCACGCCGCCACGCCCACCTCGATCGCCCTGAGCGCCACGGCCGATGCCGACGCGCGCGCGCTGTACTGGTTCGTGGATGATGCCTACGTGGGGCAGGGCACGCCCGGCAACAGCCTGTTCTGGCAGCCGCGCAACGCAGGCAGTTATCGCGTGCGCGTAGTGGACGACCACGGCCGCAGCGACGAACGCACACTTGCGGTGACACTGGTGCAGTGATGTACGCTCGGACGCTTCGCAGTCGCACAGGGGCGTCCGCGCATGAAGCAAGCACCGGTTCCGTCGTACTACCGCGCCACCGCCACGCCGTACGGGGCGCATGCGCCGCTGCAAGGACGACAGGAAACGCGCATCGCCATCGTCGGTGGCGGTTACGCGGGATTGAACGTTGCACTGGGCCTCGCCGAACGCGGCGTCCGCGATGTGGTGCTGCTGGAGCGCGAGCAGATCGGCTTCGGCGCCTCGGGCCGCAACGGCGGCTTCGTGTTCGCCGGCTATTCGCTGGGCGAACAGGCCTTGCTGGCCCGTCTCGGCGAGACGCGCGCCCGTGCGCTGTTCGGGCTCACCACGGCGGCGGTGCAGCGCATCCGCGAACGCGTGGCGAAGTACGCCATCGCCTGCGACGCGGTGGACGAGGGCGTGGTCTGGGCGAACTGGTTCCGCGACCCCGAGGTGCTGCGCCGGCGCCAGGCTTTGCTGGCAGAACATTACGACGTGCACTGGGAGTGGCTGCCGCGGGAGGAAATGCGCGAGCGCGTGCGCAGCGACCGCTATTACGACGGTCTGTACGAGCGCAATGCGCTGCACCTGCATCCGCTGAACTACGCGATCGGCCTCGCCGCCGCAGCAGGTGGGCAGGGCGTGCGCATCCACGAGGAGAGCGAGGTGTGGCGCCTGCAGCGCGAAGGTTCGCGCTGGCTGCTCAGCACGCCGCACGGCGAACTGGTGGCCGACCAGGTGGTGCTGGCCTGCGGCGGCTACCTCGCCGGGCTGCGCAAGCGCATCGATCGCGCGGTGCTGCCCATAGCTACCTACGTGATGGCCACCGAGCCGCTGCGCGATCGTCTCGCCGAATGCCTGCAGACCCGCGCCGCGGTCTACGACACGCGCTTCGCCTTCGACTACTACCGCCCGCTGCCTGACACGCGCCTGCTATGGGGCGGCCGCATCTCGATCCGGAATCGCCAGCCACAGGCGGTACAACGCCTGCTGAGGCATGACTTGTCGCGGGTGTTCCCGCAGCTCAAGGATGCGAAGATCGACTACGCCTGGTCGGGCCTGATGAGCTACGCGCGCCACCAGATGCCGCAGCTCGGCCGCGGCGAAGGCGAGGACGCCGGCCTGTGGTGGGCCCAAGCCTTCGGCGGCCATGGACTTGCGCCCACCTGCGCCGCAGGCGAACTGCTCGCCGCGGCGATCGCCGATGGCGACGAGGGCTGGAAGCAATTCGCCGACTATGGTTTGGCAAGCGTGCACAAGCCGTTCGGTCTGCTCGCTGCCCAGCTCAACTACTGGTGGCAACAGGCACGCGACGGTTTCAAGACGAGGCTGGAAGGATGAGCGAGACGACGGAAACAACCCGGGCAAGCGAGATCGGCTGGGCCGACTTCGAGAAGGTGCTGGCCGTGGCTGGCACGGTGACGAAGGTGGAAGCCTTCCCCGAGGCGCGCAAGCCGGCGTGGAAGGTGTGGGTGGATTTCGGCCCGTATGGCGAGAAGAAGACCAGTGCGCAGATCGCCGCGCTGTATTCCGCCGAAGAGCTGCTCGGCCGGCAGGTCGTGGGCGTGATCAATTTCCCCGAGAAGCAGATCGGCCCGTTCCGCTCGCAGTTCCTGCTCACCGGCTTCCCTACGCCCGAAGGCGTGGTGCTCACCGCCATCGAGCGCCCGGTGCCGAACGGCACGCGGCTGGCCTGAGATGGCTGCACTGCGCCCGGCGCGCATCGAGGATGCCGCCGAGATCGCGCGGCTGGCCGGCGAGCTCGGCTATCCGGTGGCCGCCGACGTGATACAGGCGCGCCTGCAAGCACTGCTGTCGCTGCCGCAACATCGCATCGTGGTGGTGCGAGGCGAGCACGACGGCCTGCTTGGCTGGATCGCGGTCGAGCGCCGGCTCACGCTGGAATCCGGCGAGCGCATCGAGATCGTGGGGCTGGTGGTGGATGCCGCCGCGCGCGGCACGGGCATAGGGCGCGCGCTGGTGGCGGATGCCGAACAGTGGGCACTCGCGCAGGGCTTCGAGGCGATCGGCGTGCGCTCCAACGTAGCGCGCGAGGGTTCGCATGCGTTCTACGCGAGCCTCGGGTATGTGCGTGTCAAGACACAGCACGCTTACCGCAAGCCGCTGGGGTGAGCCGAGTCGCTGTATCGACTCTCCCGCAAGCAAGAGTCTGCCCGCAGGGCTGAAAAGGAGCTTCTTGCCCTGTCGTCGCGAGAAACAAAGCGGTTTCGAGCGCCAGCCAGCCCCGAGTTACTTCTCCTTTGCTTGTCCACGCATGCGCGCCGTCGCATTTCCCTCCCTTGCGTGCAGGGGAGGGTTGGGGTGGAGTGCTCTTGCTTCTGCGCGCAGGATTGCGAACCCGCTTCGTTGTTGGCGCAAGGCTATGCGAACCGGCACGGTCTCACCGCTGATCCAGCCAGACCTCCAGCCCCTGCGCGTTCAACTCGATATCCATCCCCAGCAGGGCGACCAGCGCCTCGCGCCCCCCAGCCCAGCCGTGCGCTGCGGCGCGCGTGGCGTAGAGGTCGGTGAGCGCGTCCATCAACACGGCATGGCGATCGGGTTTGCCATGCGCGGCGCGAGCGATCGCCACCATCGCATCGATCTGCGCGTGCAGGTCGTCGGCGAGTTTCGCCACGTTTTCGACGCGGCCGTAGTGGGTGAGGTGCATCGCCGCGGGTTTCAGCGCGACGAGGCGACGGAGCGAGGCGTGCAGCGCCGCGGGGTCGAACTGCACCGGCGAGGTGGTGGGCAGGATGTACGGGCCGTTCGCGGTGTCGAAGTCGCGATAGGAGAGGCCGAACACGTCGCCGGTGAAGCAGGAGTTGCTGCGCACGTCGTGCACCGTGAGGTGGTGCTTCGCGTGGCCGGGCGTATCCAGGCAATGCAGGGCGCGCCCGGCAAGGTCGACGACGTGGCCGTCCGGCGCTTCGACCACGCGCTCGGCGGGCACCGGGCGCAGGCGGCCATAGGTCGATTCCATCACGCTTTCCCCGTAGACCGCGCTGGCGCCGGCCCACAATTTCCCAGGATCGATCATGTGCCGCGCACCGCGCGGATGCACCACCAGTTTCGCGTTCGGCAGGCGCGCGATCAGCTCGCCTGCGCCGCCCGCATGATCCAGGTGCACGTGGGTGAGGATCAGCCAGTCCACGTCCGCGGGCACGAGGCCGGCATCGTCCAGCGCGGCCAGCATGCGCGGCACTGCGTGGTTGGTGCCGCAGTCGACGAAGGCGCCGCGGCCGTGCTCGACGATCAGGTAGGCCGCGTCGAAACGCGGTCGCACGAAGCCGGTGTCGATGGTGTGGATGCCGTGTGTCGCCATGTCCGATTCCGCCGCGGTGGAGCATGCAGCGTAGCAAACGCGTCTGCGGCACTCCCTTGAACCTTGGCCGAAGCGCGGCAGTCTCATGCGCTGGGCCGGCCATCGGGCAACGGTCAACCTTGCGCAAATCCGTGCGTTAGCGGTGAATCAGTTCGTGCACCACCGGTACCGCAGAGGGGGCGCCCACCCATGCAACGCATCTTCATCGTCGGCTGCCCGCGCTCCGGTACCACGCTCGTGCAGGCGATGCTTGCGCGGCATCCGGCCGTGCTGACCCTGCCGGAGACGGCGTTCTTCGAGCAGTTGTGCGGCGATCTCAAGTGGCGCTGGGGCGATCGCGATGCCCGGCCGCAGCGGCGGCGCCTGCGGCAACGGCTGGGGTTCGCGCACAAGCGGGCGTACGCGGGCCTGGGAATGCTGCAGCGTCGTCTGTCGAACGAGGCCGCGCGGCTGCCGTGGCCGCTGCGCACCGAAAGTTGCGCGCGCCGTTTCGTCGACCTGCTTGACGCCCGTGCGCAAGCCGAAGGGCGCACGGCCTGGATCGAGAAGACGCCGTATCACCTGCTCTACATCCCCGAGATCGAGCACCACGTGCCGAACGCACGCTTCGTGCACGTGATCCGTCCCGGCGAGGACGTGCTGGCCTCGATCGCGGACGCGAACCTGCGCTACGAGAACAACAACGCTTTCGGCGGCGGCACCGTGCACTGGTCGCGGCGCTGGAATCGCGCCGCCCAGATCCATCGTGCGCACGCGCGGCAGCCGCACCACCACTTCGTCTTCCTCGACGACCTGACCCGCGACAAGCATCGCGAATGGCTTCGCCTGTGCGCCTTCCTGCAGATCGATGCCGCGGCCGAGCTCGACGCCAGCTGCGACCAGGCGATCGCCGACCTGGACATCGAGCCATGGAAACGCGACGCGCTCAGCGGCCAGCCGGGCGAGACGCGGCGCAAGGCCGAAAGCATGTTCGGGCCGCAGGTGCGGGAGTGGCTGCGCCGGCAGCTGACGCCGTACGAAGAGCTGCGTTGCAGCTGCAAGGGCACCGAACGGCATACCCAACGCGACAAGGTCCGCTACCTGGCGCGCTGAGGCACGTGCGCCGGTCGCAGCAGGCGGCCTGGCGAGCCAGCCCGGTGCGTCGTCGCCCGGCCCCCTGTCCGCAGCAAGCCGGATTGAAGCGGTATACGCTGCTCCGGCGTGGCGGGGGTGAGGGGCATCGCAACGACGGTGGCATCCATCAACGGGAGGGGCGACATGAACTTCGACAGGAAATACCTGGTGTGGGCGCTTGGCTATCTGATTGCCGGCATGGGCGTGGGGCTGTACATGGCGGCTTCGAAGAACCACGCGCAGCTGGTGGCGCACGCGCACATCCTGATGGTCGGCTTCGCGGTCTCCTTCATCTACGGCATCATCCACCGGCTGTGGCTGCAGCGGCCAAGCAAGGCGCTGGCCATGACGCAGTTCGTGCTGCATCAGGCGGCCGCGATCGCGATGTGCACGGGCCTGCTGCTGCTCTATGGCGGCGTGCTGCCGGAATCCACGCTCACGCCCCTGCTGGGTGCCGGCTCGGTGGGCGTGCTGCTGGCCGCCTTGCTGATGATCTGGCTGGTGCGCCAGTCGAGCCGGGCCGAATTCGCGACGTCGCGCTGACCTCCGGTGGCGGCGCTGTCAGCGCTGCGCCGCCGCCGGCTTGCGCCGCAGGCGATGCACGCTGGTGTGCAACGCCGTCACGCCGCCCTCCCGGAACGCCGGCTGGGAGGCGAGGATGTCGCGGCGCTCCAACAGGTCCAGGTCCCAGTGGCCGCCGAACAGCGCTGCGACTTCGCTGGCGTCGACGGAGAATGGCGGCCCCTCCATCTCGTACTGCGGATATTCCAGCGTGATCATCAGGCCGCGGCAGCCGGCGGGGAGGCGGGCGTAGACCTCGCGCGCATACCGTGCGCGCAGCGGCGGGGGCAGGGCGATCACGGCGGCGCGGTCGTAGACCGCGCTGCAGCCGGCGAGGGTGGCGTCGTCCAGTGCGAACACGTCGCCCTCGATGATCTCGATGTTGCCGGCGACGTGGTGCATGCCCTGCGGCGATTCGTGCCGTGTGGGCTTCAGGCCCTGCTCGGCGAAGAACTGCGCCACCGCCAGCGGCGACAGCTCCACGCCCAGCACGCGGTGGCCCTGTTCGGCGAGCCAGCGCATGTCCAGCGTCTTGCCGCACAAGGGCACCAGCACGCGGCTGTCCCGTGGCAGCGCCAGCGCCGGCCAGTGCTGCAGCAGCAGCGGCATCGGCGCGTCGCGATGGAAACCGGTGCGGCCTTCGCGCCAGCGTTCCAGCCAGAATTCCGCTTGCATCGATCGCACTCCGTCAGTTGCCCCACGTCAGCATGATCTTGCCGATATGCGCGCTGCTTTCCATCAGCGCGTGCGCACGGGCGGCCTCGCGGGCGGGCAGTACCTCATGGATCACCGGCCGTACCTGGCCGGAGTCCAGCAATGGCCAGACCTCGCGCTGCAATTCGCGCGCGAGGCCGGCCTTGAAGGCCACGGGGCGGCTGCGCAGTGTGGAGCCGGTGAGGGTGAGCCGGCGCCGCATCAGCTGGCCGGCATCGATGGTGGCTCGACTGCCGCCCATGGTGGCGATCAGCACCAGCCGGCCGCCTTCGGCCAGCGCGTCCAGTTCGCGCGGCACGTAGTCGCCGGCGACGTTGTCGAGGATCACGTCCACGCCGCGGCCGCCGGTGGCCTGCTTCACCTCGCTGGCGAAATCCTGCGTGCGGTAATTGATCGCCAGCTCCGCCCCCAGCCGTTCGCACGCAGCGCACTTCTCCGCGCTGCCGGCGGTGGCGAACACGCGGTGGCCGAACGCGCGCGCCAGCTGGATCGCGGTGACGCCGATGCCGCCGGAGCCGCCCTGCACCAGCAGGCTCTCGTGCGCGCCGCCTTCGCCGTGGCCGAGCCGGCCGCGCACGAACACGTTGCTCCACACGGTGAAGAAATTCTCGGGCAACGCCGCCGCCTCGATCAGCGAGAGGCCCGCGGGCACCGGCAGGCATTGCGCCAGCGGCGCCACCGCGTACTCCGCGTAGCCGCCGCCCGCGAGCAGGGCGCACGCCGCGTCGCCGGGCTGCAAGCCGAATGGGTTGTCGCCGCCGAAATCGCCCTCGACCAGGGTGCCGGCCACTTCCAGCCCCGGCAGGTCGGAGGCGCCGGGCGGCGGCGCGTACTTGCCTTGCCGCTGCAACACGTCGGGCCGGTTCACGCCGGATGCCACCACCTTGATCAGCACCTCGCCCGGGCCGGGGCGCGGCATCGGGCGCCGTACCGGCTGCAGCGCCCCGGGGCCACCAGTGGCGGCGATCTCGATGGCGTGCATCTGCGGCATGGCCTTGCTTCCCGGGGACGATCCCGCAGTGATGATGGCGCACGGGAGCGAAAGCAAGGGTCGCCGGTTTCTCCACGTCAAAGCCGCAACATCGGCTCGATGCCGCCGAAGATCATCCGCTTGCCGTCGAACGGCATCGACGCAGGCGCCATGCCGGACAGGCGCGGACCACGGGGAGATGAACAGGCTCTTATGTCGTCGGCGACGCACTCGACACACTCGAGCGCGTCGTACATCCTTCCAGATGTTGCCCATTTCGCGCGCGAAGCGCCGGTCGGCGGCGAGGTTCGCCTTCGGCACGGGCAACACGAAACCAGCAACGTAGTTCGTGACTTCTCCACGGGCTGGGATGGAAGCGATTCGTGCGATGCGGCCGTCGGCGGCGCAGCGGCCGAAGTGGGGCCGTTCAAGGCGTGTCTGCGCAGCAGGTGGCGGCCAGCGGGGCGGGCGTTTCGCCGTCGTCGTAGCGGTCGTGCAGACGCTGCCAGTGCATGCCCTTGCCGTCGAGGTCGGGCATGCCGCCCCAGCCCTCGCCGCGGCCGAACGGGGTGAGGTCGAGGTAGTGGTAGGTGGTCAGCAGCGTGTCCAGCCCGCGCGCATAGCTGGAATAGCTGTGGAACACGCGCTCGCCGTCGCGCAGGAACACGCTGATGCCGGGCAGCTCGCCAGCGAGGTTGCCGTGTTCGCCGCGCGCGAGCATTTCGGCCTTGTCGCGGTAGTTGTATTCCACCGGCGCCATCGCTTCGTCCTGGCTGACGTGGAAGTCGTAGTTGAAGTCGCTGTCCCAGGACGAATACCACGGCAGCGTCCAGCCCATGCGGGCCTTGTAGCGCTCGAGTTCCGCCAGCGGCGCGCGCGAAACCAGCGCCAGCGTGGTGCCGCGCGCGTGCAGGTGGGCGAGGTGGCCGATGTTGTCCACCAGGAAGGAGCAGCCGGGGCAACCCTCGCCGCGGTCGCGGTGGAACATGAAGTGGTAGACGATCAGCTGGCGCCGCCCCTCGAACAGGCCGAGCAGGGTGGCCTCGCCGTCCGGCGTGTCGAACAGGTAGGGCTTGTCCACCGGCACCATCGGCAGCGCGCGGCGCTGCGCGTTCAGCCGGTCCAGCATGAGGGTGGCGGCCTTCTCGGCGGCCAGCAGGTCCTTGCGGGCAGCCAGCCAGGTGTCGCGGCTGGCAATGGCGGGGAGTATCGGCATCGTGCGTCTCCAGGCTTGGGGTTCCTGGAGACGACGAGCGAAGCGGGCCGGAATCGACACCCCCCGTGATCGCCGGCTGCCTCACGGCAACCGGGTGAAGTTTCAGGCGGCCACGTCCACCAGCACCAGCTCGGCATCCTCCAGCGCGGCGACGCGCAGGCTGCGCTCGTCGCGGATCGCCGCGCCGTCGCGTGCGTCCAGCGGCACGCCATTCAGTTCCACCTTGCCGCGCGCCGGCACGAGGTAGCCGTAACGGCCCGGCGCCATCGCATAGTCCGCGCTCTCGCCGGCCTTCAGCGTGGCGCCCAGCACGCGCGCGTCGGTGCGCAGGGGCAGGGCCTCGTCGTCGCCGGGCATGCCGCTGGCCAGTGCCACGAAACGCCCGGCGCGCCCGCCCTTCGGAAACGGCCGCGTCCCCCAGGATGGCGGCTGGCCGTGCGCGTCGGGGATGATCCAGATCTGGAAGATGCGCGTGGTCTCGTCGTCCAGGTTGTATTCGGCGTGGGTGATGCCGCTGCCCGCGCTCATCACCTGCACGTCGCCGGCCACCGTGCGGCCCTTGTTGCCCAGGCTGTCCTGGTGGCTGATCGCGCCCTCGCGCACGTAGGTGATGATCTCCATGTCCGCGTGCGGATGCGGCGGAAAGCCGGTGTGCGGCGCGATGGTGTCGTCGTTCCACACGCGCAGCGCGCCCCAGCCCATGCGCGACGGCTCGTGGTAGCCGCCGAACGAGAAGTGGTGTTTCGCATCGAGCCAGCCGTGGTCGGCGCCGCCAAGGCGGTCGAAAGGCCTGCGTTCGATCATGGGAATGCCCTCATGGATGGATGCGCACAGCATGCGGGCGAACGCGCTGCGGGAGAACCGGCGTACGGCGAACGGATTGTTTCCTCATGCGGCCACCCGGGCGAACGACAGCGCCAGCCCCACGCAGGCGCCGAGGCAGGTCACCACCAGCACGGCGCGGAACGCATGCAGCAGCCAGCCGCGGCCGGCACCGCGCACGCCGAGCAGGAAGGCGAGCAGTGCGGCCACGAACAGCGCCGTGCCGACGGCGACCAGCGCGGGCGCGGCCAGCAGGGTGCCGGCGATCACGCCCGCGTTGGCGCCGTTGAACAGCAGCCATTCGGCGGCGCGCCAGCGTGGCGTGGGCGGTTGCGCCGGCAGCAGGGCCTGGCCCAGCCCCAGCACGCCTTGCGCCACGCCGGCCACCAGCACCAGGTAGGCCACCATCCACACCAGCGGGCGGGTCGGCGCGTGCGCCACCGCTGCCGCCACGAAGCCGGCGATCAGCAACGCGACCAAGGCCGTGAGCAGGAACGGCCGCGCCGCACCCAGGCGTACGCGCAGATCGGAAGGGAATGGGGTGTTCATGCGGGTCTTTCCGCTTGGCACGGGTGGTCGCGCTGTGCCGCGACGGGAGCGGCCAGCGCCGCGACCTGCGCATGCCAGCGTTCCAGCGCGGCGGCGTCCTCGTCGTCCACTTCGATGCGCGGAAACCATGCCTGGGCACCGCTGGCTTGCAGCCATGCGTCGAGCGCCCGGCCGAAGCCGCAGAAGTCCTCGTAGCCGCGGTCGCCGAGTGCCAGCAGGCCGTAGCGCAACGGCGCGAGCGACGCGGGTTGCGCCATCGTCGTGCGGCTGAAGGTTGCGGCCATGTCCGGCGGATCGCCGTCACACGTGGTGCTGACGAGGAACAGCGCCTGGCTGGCGGTTTCCAGCATGGCCCGGTCCAGCGCCTCGAAATCGGCCACCCGCGACACGATGCCCACGGCGCGCAACTGCTCGCGGGTGGCTGCGGCCAGGTCCTCGGCCACGCCGGTCTGCGAGGCGCAGGCGATCAGCACCGGGCCCGGTGCGAAGCGCATGCCGGCGACGGGTTCGACCGGCAGTGCCTCGTGGCCGCCGGCCGGTTCGCCGATCAGCTCCCGCAACCACGCGAGTCGAAACATGCCCATGACGCCTGCGCCGCTCCTGCTGCCTGGGATCCATCCTAGCCGTTGGCGTCCGCAGCGCGCTGATGTGGGTCAAGCGTCGCCGCGCTGGAAATTCCGGCCATGCGGCCGCATATTCAAGTGTCAGCCATTGCGTGTGGAGGTTCCCATGGCTACCGGATGGGCCGGCGACGGCGCCGTGCAGGACCAGATCGATGCCACCGTTGCCGATGCGGTGCAGCGTGCCCGCAGCCAGTTGAAGCGTGGCCCGAGTCTCGAGCGCTGCGAGGAATGCGACGCGCCGATTCCCGAGGCGCGCCGCCAGGCCGTGCCCGGCGTGCGCCTGTGCGTGGCCTGCCAGCAGGCACAGGATGCCGAACGCGCCGCCAACCTCTACAACCGCCGTGGCAGCAAGGACAGCCAACTGCGCTGAGCGCCCGCGCTTGCGCGCATTCATGCAAGGCCCAGCACGAGTGCGCCACACTTCGCCGCTTGGCTCCCCACGAGGCGCGTGATCTTGCCCGATTCCCTTCTTTCCCGCGGCGCGATGCTGCTGGCCGCGGCAGGCTGCGTACTGGCGATGCCGGCGATGGCGAAGTCGCCTCCCGGTTTCGACGGCCCGCTCATCGTGCACCTGCGCAGCGACAGCATCACGCTGCGCATGGCCAAGGCGCCGCAGCTCTATCTGGCCGGCACCATCGACGCCGCCGCGGTGGAGCAGGTGCGGCAGCTGCTGCAGTCGGGCAAGGTGCCGCCGGGCACGGACATCTACCTCGACTCGTCCGCCGGCGATGCCGCCGCGGGCATGGCGCTCGGCAAGCTGTTCCGCGCGGCGCGCTTGAGCACGCATCTGGGCACCTGGCGCACCGGAAGCTGGCGCACGGCAGGACCGCCGGCGCGCCCGGCCACCTGCCTGGATGCCTGCGCCTACGCCTGGCTGGGCGGCCTGTACCGCTGGTCGCCCAGCGGCACCGACCGCATCGGCCTGCACGAGAATTTGCTGCCGGATCGCACTGCCGCCGCGGCCGGCGCGCCGTCGCCAGCCGACCTGCGCAATTACATCAACGCGATGGACGTGCGTCCGGAGCAGGTCACCCAGGTCAGCGGGTTGGTGGTGAACGGCATCGCCTGGTGGAACACGGAAAAACTGCTGCCCGCGCAGGTGGCGAACAACGGCCGTCTGCCGTTGGCGGCGTCCTACCAGAAGACGCCCGGCGACGCCCCCACCCTGGTGCTCGCGCAGACCGTGCGCGGCCACGAAAGCCAGGTCACCCTGCAGTGCGCGCCAGGCGAGGTCACCCTGGGCGCCCGCTACGCCGTGGGCGGCGAGCGCGCCCCGAACCTGGCCGCGCGCGCGATGTACGCCTATTTCGAGGTGGGCGGTCAGGCCTGGCAACCACGGCTGGGCAAGCGCCCCCGGGCCGACGGCGACGCGCTGGTGTTCGAGCGCCGGATGCCGTTCGCGCAACTCGAGAACATCCTGCATGCCGGCTCGCTGGCCGCCTGGATCGAGATCACCGGCAGCCCGGTGCGGCTGGGCTTCTGGCTGGCGCCGTCGCAGGCCGAAAAACTCACGCAACCGTTCCAGGCGGACTGCCAGGCGCTGCAACCGGGTTATGTGCCGCCGAAGTCGCCTGCCGGGCAGGGCAAGCCGTCGCTTTGGAAGCGGATCACGGGCAAGTTTCGGCACCAGTGAGATTGCCGCCCGGCTTGGGCGACGCGCCTGCCATCACTGTCAACCTGCAGGACCGCCTCGGCGGCAGATGGGCGTGCTCGATCCCGGTCTGTGCCGGGCGTTCGAGGCGCAGCGGATGCATCGCGGCTGAGCGCACGCTGCAAACGACGACGGCGCCGCATTGCTGCGGCGCCACCCGGGTTCGCCCGCTGAGGGGTTACAGCGCCTCGAACACGCCCGCCGCGCCCATGCCGGTGCCGATGCACATGGTGACCATGCCGTACTTCTGCTTGCGGCGGCGCATGCCGTGCAGCAGGGTGGCGATGCGCACGGCGCCGGTGGCGCCCAGCGGGTGACCGAGCGCGATGGCGCCGCCCAGCGGGTTGACCTTGGCGGGGTCGAGCTTGAGGTCGCCGATCACGGCCAGCGCCTGCGCGGCGAAGGCTTCGTTGAGCTCGATCCAGTCGAGCTGGTCCTGGCTGATGCCGGTCTGCTTGAGCGCCTTGGGAATCGCTTCCTTCGGGCCGATGCCCATGACCTCGGGCTTGACGCCGGCCACCGAGAAGCCGACGAAGCGGCCCAGCGGCTTGAGGTTGTATTTCCTCAGCGCGGCCTCGCTGGCCAGCAACACGGCGCCGGCGCCGTCGGACATCTGCGAAGAGTTGCCGGCGGTGACGGTGCCGCCGAACTGACCGTTGCGGAACACGGTCTTGAGCTTGGCCAGCACTTCCAGCGTGGTGCCGGCGCGCGGGCCTTCGTCGTCGGCGATGCTGCGGCTGTCGGTCTTGATGCCGCGGCTGGCGAGATCGGGGTAGCGGTCGTCCAGCTGGAAAGGGGTGATCTCGTCCTTGAATTCGCCCGCGGCCTGGGCGGCCAGCGCGCGGCGGTGGCTTTCCACCGAGAACGCGTCCTGCGCCTCGCGGCTCACCTTCCACTGCTTGGCCACGTTCTCGGCGGTGATGCCCATGCCGTAGGCGATGCCGATGTGCTCGTTGCTGAAGATCGCGGGATTCATCGCGATCTTGTGGCCCATCATCGGCACCATGCTCATGCTTTCGGTGCCGCCGGCCAGCATCAGGTCGGCCTCGCCGAGGCGGATGCGGTCGGCGGCCATCGCCACGGCCTGCAGGCCGGAGGAGCAGAAGCGGTTGATGGTGACGCCGGGCACGGTGTCGGGCAGGCCGGCCAGCAGCACGCCGATGCGCGCCACGTTCATGCCCTGCTCGGTCTCGGGCATGGCGCAGCCGATGATGGCGTCGCCGATCCGGTGCGGGTCGATGCCGGGCGCCTGCGCCATCACGGCCTTGATGACGTGGGCCAGCATGTCGTCGGGACGGGTGTTGCGGAACACGCCGCGCGGCGCCTTGCCGACCGGAGTGCGGGTGGCGGCGACGATGTAGGCGTCTTGCACTTGCTTGGTCATGGTGTTGTCTCCATGGCATCGCGCGCAATGCGGCGTTGCCCAAGATTTTGATCGTCATTCCGGCGCAGGCCGGAATCCAGTGTCTTTGTGGGTGTTCTTGAAGCCGCTGGATCCCGGCCTTCGCCGGGATGACGGCGTATTAATTTCGCAGCGGCTTGCCGGTGGTCATGGTGTGCGCGATGCGGGCCTGGGTCTTTTCGGTCTTGGCCAGCTCGACGAAGTGCTTGCGCTCCAGCTCCAGCAGCCACTCCTCGTCCACCAGCGAGCCGCGTTCCACGTTGCCGCCGCACAGGCAGTCGGCGATGCGGGTGGCGATGGCGATGTCGTGCTCGGAGGCGAAGTAGCCGGCCTGCAGATTGGCCAGCGAGGCCTTGAAGGTGGCGGTGCCGACGTCGCCGGCGACCGGGATGGCGCGCTGGTACAGCGGCGGGCGCCAGCCGGACTCGGCCAGCGACAGCGCGACCTTCTTCGCCACGTAGAGGAGCTCGTAGGCGTTGAACACCACCACGTCGCTGTCGCGCAGCAGGCCCATGTTCTTCGCCTCGATGGCGCTGGGCGAAACCTTGGCCATCGCCACCGTCTCGAACACCTTCTTCAACGCTTCGAACGGATCGGCCGGGTTGGCCTTGGCCGCGCGCACGGCCAGCTCGTGCAGGCCGCCGCCGGCGGGCAGCAGGCCCACGCCGGCCTCGACCAGGCCGATGTAGCTTTCCAGCGCGGCCACGGTGCGCGTCGAGTGCATCTGGAACTCGCAGCCACCGCCCAGGGCGAGGCCGCGCACCGCGGAGACCACGGGAACGAGCGCGTGCTTGATGCGCATGCTGGTGCGCTGGAAGTTGACGACCATGTGCTCGAAATCGTCGAACTTGCCGGCCTTCAGCAGGCCCAGCGCACCCTTGAGGTCGGCGCCGGCGGAGAACGGCTCGCCGGACTGCCAGATCACCACGGCCTTGAGCTTTTCTTCCGCGACGCCGATGGCGTGCTGGATGCCGTCGAGCACCAGGTCGTTGACCGTGTGCATCTTGGTCTTGAACGAGATGATGCCCACGCCATCGTCGCCCAGCGTCCACAGGCGCAAGCCGTCGTTCTCCCACACGGTGCTGCCCTGGTCGAACTTCTCGCCGAGGATGGGATCGGGGAACAGCTGGCGCGCATAGACCGGATGCATGGAGCGCGGCTTGTCGGCGTTGGCGCTGGCCGAGTACGAACCGGCCTTGCCGTGCACGCCGGTGCGGCCGTCCAGGACCCACGCGGGCAGCGGTGCCTTGCTCATCGCCTTGCCGGCGGCGATGTCTTCCTGCACCCAGGCCGCCACCTGCTGCCAGCCGGCGGCCTGCCAGGTCTCGAACGGGCCGAGCTTCCAGCCGTAGCCCCAGCGTATCGCGAAGTCCACGTCGCGCGCGGTGTCGGCGATGTCGGCCAGGTGGTAGGCGGTGTAGTGGAACAGGTCACGGAAGGTAGCCCACAGGAACTGCGCCTGCTTGTCGCCGGAGGCGCGCAGTTTTGCGAACTTCTCGGTGGGGTCCTTGATCGCGAGGATCGCGGCGACTTCGTCCGAAGCCTTCTGCTCGCTGGGGCGGTAGTCCTGCTTCGCGAGGTCGAGCACCACGATGTCCTTGCCGGCCTTGCGGTAGAAGCCGGCGCCGTTCTTCTGGCCCAGCGCGCCCTTCTCGATCAGACCGCTCAGCCATACCGGCGCCTTGAAGTAGGCATGCCACGGATCGTCGGGCAGGGTGTCGGCCATGGTCTTGATGACATGCGCCATGGTGTCCAGGCCCACCACGTCGGCGGTGCGGTAGGTGGCGCTCTTCGGACGGCCCACGGCCGGGCCGGTGAGCGCGTCGACCACGTCGAAGCCCAGGCCGAACTGCTCGGTGTGGTGCATGGTGGCCAGCATCGAGAACACGCCGATGCGGTTGCCGATGAAGTTCGGCGTGTCCTTGGCGATCACCACGCCCTTGCCGACGGTGGTGGTGAGGAAGGCTTCCAGGCCTTCGATCACCTTCGGGTCGGTCAACCGGGTGGGGATCAGTTCGACCAGGTGCATGTAGCGCGGCGGGTTGAAGAAGTGTACGCCGCAGAAGCGGTGGCGCATTTCTTCCGGCAGCGCCTCGGCCAGGCCGTTGATCGACAGGCCCGAGGTGTTCGAGGCCAGCACCGCGGTGGGCGAGACGTGCGGGGCGATCTTGCGGTAGAGGTCCAGCTTCCAGTCCATCCGTTCGGCGATCGCCTCGATCACCAGGTCGACGTCCTTGAGGTGTTCCATGTCCTCGTCGTAGTTCGCCGGGATGATCGCGCTCGCGAGGTCCTTGTCGGCCAGCGGCGCGGGCGACAGCTTGGCCAGGTTGGCGATGGCCTTGAGCGCGACGCCGCTCTTGGGGCCTTCCTTCGCGGGCAGGTCGAACAGCACGGTTTCGACGCCGGCATTGGTCAGGTGCGCGGCGATCTGCGCGCCCATGACGCCGGCGCCCAGCACGGCGGCCTTGCGGATGCGCAGCGTCGGGGTGGAGGGGGATGGAGCGGTCATCGGGATTCTCCGGTCAGGAACTGCGGGGAGTACGGAACGAAAGCCGTTCAAAGTGAGCGCACGGCCGTGGCCGCGCGGTGAAAGGGAATCAGGAGGCGTTGAGCCCGGCGGCGGCGAAGCGGATCAGGTGTTGCACGGTCTGTTCGCGGTGGGCGCGTTCGCTGACGTCGCTCTTGCGCTGGATCATGCCGAAGCCGGACATGGCGTGGGTCAGCGCGCCGGTCACCAGGTCGGTGCGCCAGTACAGCTCCTCCTTGCTGAGCCGTGGCAGCAACCGGGCGAACTCGGCGGTGAACTGGCGCATCACATGGCCGTAGTTCTCGGACAGGAACTTGCGCAGGCCGTCGTCGTGCTCGGCGAAGGCGCGTGCCAGCACGCGCATGAACAGCGAGCCGCCGTCGTCGTGCGACAGCTCCAGGGCCGGACGGATGAAGGCGTCGAGCACATCTTCCAGCCGCGTGTCGGGCTGGCCGGCCACCCTGGCCAGCGCTGCCAGGCGCTGGGCGTTCAGCGCATCCAGGCGGCGCCGGAACACCTGTTCGACCAGCTTCTCCTTGGAGCCGAAGTGGTAGTTGACCGCGGCGAGGTTGACCCCGGCGGCGCTGGTCAGCTGGCGCAGCGAGGCGCCGTCGAAGCCGCGCTGGGCGAACAGGGTTTCGGCGGCGCCGAGTATGCGTTCCTTGGTGGAGCCGGTGCGGTTCACGGATCGGGTCTTCCCACGTGGCCAAGGGAGAAAGTTCAAACGATCGTTTGAGCATACGCGGGCGACTTCGCCGCCGTCAAACCGTGGCGCCCGCGGACCCGTCATCGGCTTGCGAATGGGGTAGAATCTGTCAAACTTCGCAGGCTAAACCCGCATTCCGAGTCGGTTTTGGCCGATCCGCGGCGCGATGCCGACCCATCTCACCATCCTGATTTCCCGGAGCACACCCATGGCGCTGGAGCGCACCCTTTCCATCATCAAGCCCGATGCCGTCGCCAAGAACGTGATCGGCGAGATCTACGCCCGTTTCGAGAAGGCCGGCCTCAAGGTGATCGCCGCCAAGCAGAAGCAGCTGTCGCGCGCCGAGGCCGAGGGCTTCTACGCGGTACACAAGGAGCGTCCGTTCTTCAAGGCGCTGGTGGAGTTCATGATCTCCGGCCCGGTGATGATCCAGGTGCTGG
>Ga0207702_10000105_pt1 | contig 97835 bp, 104 predicted proteins | sample KBSCornC62_FD_184302 | JGI IMG/M metagenome (GOLD analysis project Ga0207702, IMG submission 184302) | Corn rhizosphere microbial communities from Kellogg Biological Station, Michigan, USA - KBS Corn C6-2 (SPAdes) (version 2) | ecosystem: Host-associated > Plants > Roots > Rhizosphere > Soil ...
TCCACTTCGAGAGTCTGACGGAGTTCGGCGGGTCAAAGTGCCGAAGAGGTGTCTGCAACGCCTTCCAGCGGTCGTTACGGCACGCCAGGGAACTTTCGTGGGGACGATTCGCTTCGTTGGCGAAAACGACTACACCCATGTGGCCGCCCAGCGCATTCGAGGTGGGGTCGGCGACCCTCTCGCGATTGACCAGCGGCTCGAATGCGAACGTGGTCCAAGGGGATCAGCGCGCCGGCATGCACATGGCGTTCATCTCGAGGCCGAGGGGGCGGTGCAGTTCCAAGCATGGGCAGGGCTGGGGTGGGCGTTCAAGCCGACCACGGGGCCTGCTGTGACCGAGCCGGGCAGTGCTACGTTCACGGTGGCTGCGATTGAAAGAAGAAAGGGACTTCTGATCTACCGGACTGTAGTAGCGCCCGCTCCCGCCACGGATTTTCTGTTCGAAGACACGCTTGATTCCGCTACGGTCACGCCCCCCGCTCCATTCACCGGCCGGGCCGACTTCCAACGGGCCGCCGATGGCTCCACCACCTGGTCGGGAGATCTGAGCGTACAGCTGCCAGGCCTCGGCCCTGTGTCTCTGGTAGCGCCGACCTTCAGGAGCCAGCTTGCCAACGATCCCGTCTTCCGCTGATAGATGGCCACATATGCCCGCAGCCACCGCTACAGGTCCGTCCGGCTATCGGAAGTGGGGGTACCGGGTGCGGGTCCCTAGCCGAGAGGGCAATTACTTGAACTGCGTGAGCGCGCATGCCCGGCGGCGCGCTGCTGCGACCGCCTAGTCCGAACTTCCGGGATTTAGCTGATACCCGCAGAGACCCGACCCCCGGTCCCGCTAGAGTCGCCCGGGTGGATGAGCTGCAGCTAGACGGCGAGGTGATCGCCGAAGAAGACGCCGGCTCGGGCGCGGCCACCGACCCGGTCCGCCCGCTCCCCTCGGCCTACGAGGAGCCGACCGGAACCTCGCTTGCCCTGCGGCCGGAGGTGCGCACCGCCGCGCTCGCCGCCGCGGGGGGCGTGCTGGCGGGCGCCGCTACGGTCGCCGCCGTGCGCGTGGTCAGCAGCGCCGCCGCCAGGGTGCGGCCGCAGCGCCGCTCGCCCGGGCGAGGGCGAGGGCGCGAAAACGTCGTCGCCAGCCGTTCGTTCCTGATCGACGTACACCTGCTCGGCCGCTAGCCGTGGCGGCGGGCCCGAAGTACCCCGATATGGAGGGAGATCGTCACGTCGAAGTCGAGGTACGGACGCCCTCGCCCTTCCGGATGCCCCGCGGCAGCGTCGACCGCACGCTGCGGGTGCGCGGCGAGGTGGCCGCCCGGCTGCTCCATGTCGACGGCTGCCCGGTCCTGGTCCGGGCCTGGCGGCCGGCGCGCGACCGGGTGCGGTTCCGGGCCGAGGCGGTCGATCCACGGCTCGTCTCGGTGCCGCCGATCCCCGGCGGTCCGTGCGGAGAGGGGGCGGGGCGCGAGCAGCTCGAGCGGGCGATCGAGCGGATGCGCTGCGCCCTCTGGGTCGACGTCGACCTGAGCGACTTCTACCGGCGATTCCGTCGCGACCGGCTGGTCGGGCCGCTGATCCGCCGCATGCCGGGCTTCCGCCCGCAGGGGCGGCCGTGGCCCTGGGAGGCGCTTGCCGCCGCCGTGGTCGGGCAGCTGATCGAGGCGCAGCGGGCGGCGACGATCGAGCGGCGGATCGCCGGCCGCTGGGGACCCCGGCTGGGAGAGGGACGGACGGCTTTGCGCGACGTCCCCGGTCCCGACGCGATCGCCGGCCGCGCTCCGGCCGAACTGGAGTCGATGGACCTGGCGGGCAAACGGGCGGTGGCCCTGCGCCGCCTCGCCCGCGACGTCGCCGCCGGGCGCTGCCGGATCGAGGACCCGAGCGGCGACGGCAGGCTGCTGGCGACGCCGCAGATCGGCCCCTGGACGGTCCAGTGCCTGGGTCTCTTCGGCCGCAACGAACTCGACGCGCTGCCGGCCGGTGACCTCGGCTACATCAAGCTGGTCGGCCGCCTCACCGGTCAGGGCCGGCGGGCGACGGTCCCGGAGGTGGAAGAGTTCTACGCGCCCTACGAGCCCTACCGGGGCCTCGTCGGCGCGCTCACCCTGGCGGGGCTGTACAGGCTCGTGTCGCAGGGCCCGCCGTTGCGCCTCGCGGCCTGAGGCGGTGGGTGCTCAAGCGGTCTTCGCGGCGGGTCGATAAGCCCCGTGATGCACCGTCCTCCGGAAAGGAACTGGCCCGAGCACGAGGTTCAGCGTTTCGTCGACGAGCTGGCCGGGGGAGGGCAGGATTTCCGGCGCATGGTCGAGCGGCTGCCGGTGGTCGTCTATACCGCCGAGCTCGGTGAGCACGGCCGCTGGCGCTACGTCAGCCCCCAGGTCGAGGAGATCCTCGGCTACAGCCCGGAGGAGTTCATCCGCGACCCCGGGCTCTGGGCGCGCCTCCTGCACCCCGAGGATCGCGACCGGGCCCTCGCCGTCGAAAGCGAAGAGCACCTCGGCAAACGCGCCACGCTGCCGGTCGCCTACCGGATGTTCAGACGCGACGGCGAGGTCGTTTGGATGCAGGATGAGGCGGTCCTCGAAGCCGACGAGCAGGGGGTGCCGATCTGGCACGGCGTCCTCTACGACGTCAGCGAGCGCAAGCTTGCCGAGGGCGAGCTGCAGCGTTCCCTATCCCAGCAGGCGGTCGTTGCCCGCCTCGGCGAGCGGGCCCTGCAGAACGGCGAGCCGCAGGGGCTGATGGAGGGGGCGACCGAGCTGATCCGCAAAGTCGAGGGGATCCACAGCGCCTGCATCTGGGAGCTCGACCGCGACGGGCGCAGGCTCAACCTCCGTGCCGGCCTCGAGGAGGCGGCGATCAGGGCCGGCCGCCGCGTCTCCGCCTCCCGCGATTCCCACGCCGGCGCCGCCCTCGACACCGGCACCCATGCCGTCGTCGGCGACTGGGAGCAGGAGACGCAGCACACGATGCCGCCGGTCCTGCGCGCCTTCGGCGCCGCCAGCAGCCTTGCTGTCGTCATCGACGGCAAGAACGGGCCGTTCGGGGTCCTCGACGTCCACGCCACCGAGCGCCACCGCTTCAGCGCCAAAGACGTCCCCTTCGTGCAGGCCGCCGCCAACGTCCTCGCCGACGCGATCGAGCGCCACAACGCCGACCAGGCGCTGCGCTACCGCGTCCTCCACGACGCTCTCACCGGCCTGCCCAACCGGCTCAGCTTCGTCGACTCGCTCGGCGAGTCGCTGACCAAGGCGGCGATCTCGGGATCGCCGGTCGGCATCCTCTTCCTCGACCTCGACCACTTCAAGCTGATCAACGACAGCCTCGGCCACCACGCCGGCGACGCGCTGCTGCGGGCGGTGGCGCCGCGGCTGCGCTCGCACCTGCGTCCCGGCGATGTCGTCGCCCGCTTCGGCGGCGACGAGTTCGGGGTCCTGATCGACCGGCTCGCCGACGAAGGCGAGGCCATGGCGATCGCCGACCGGGTCGCAGCGGCGTTCGCGCAGCCGTTCGCGATCGACGGCGTCGAGCACTTCGTCAGCGCCAGCATCGGCGTCGCCGTCGCCGGTGCCTCGGGGGAGCGGCCGGCCAACGCCGAGCTGCTGATCCGCGACGCCGACGCGGCGATGTACCGGGCCAAGGAAGGTGGCCGCTCCCGCTGTGTTCTCTTCGACGCCGAGATGCGGGCGGCGGCGATGCGGAGGCTGGAGATCGAACGCGACCTGCGCCAGGCGATCGACCGCGACGAGCTGGCGCTCTACTATCAGCCGGTCGTCAACCTCCGCTCCGGAGAGCTCGACGGGCTCGAGGCGCTGGTCCGCTGGCGCCATCCCGAGCGGGGGATGCTCGACCCGGGGGAGTTCGTCTCGATCGCCGAGGACAGTGGCATGATCGAGCCGATCGGCCGCTGGGTGCAGGAGCGCGCCTGCCGCCAAGCGCTGACCTGGCAGCAGCTGCGTCCCGACGCCCGGCCGCTGGACGTCGCCGTCAACCTCTCGGCCCGCCAGGCGGCCCATCGTGACCTGCCGAGCGTGGTCGAGGAGGTGCTCGCCCGCACCGGCCTCGACCCGGTCCACCTGCGCTTGGAGATCACCGAGAGCGTGCTGGTCGACGAATCGGCAACGGCGATCGCCTCCCTGGAGGCGCTCAGCGAGCTCGGCGTGCGCCTCGTCCTCGACGACTTCGGCACCGGCTACTCCTCGCTCGCCTACCTCAATCGCTTTCCCTTCGACGCGCTGAAGATCGACCGCTCGTTCGTCGAGGCCCTGGGGATCGAGCAGGAGGCGACGGCGATCGTCGAGGCGATCATCGGCATGGCGCGCGGGCTCTCGCTGGAGGTGATCGCCGAGGGGGTGGAGAGCGAGGTGCAGCTATCCGAGCTGCAGCGCCTCGGCTGCGACTTCGCCCAGGGCCACCTCTTCCACGCGGCGATGCCCGAGCGTGAGGTGAGCCGGCTGATCGCCGAAGGGGACCTGCGCTATTCGGGGATTTCGCCCGAGGGCAGGTAGCCGTTGTCGAGAAGTTCTTCGGGCTTCGGCAGCGAGTCGATCAAGCCGTTGTCGCGCATCCAGCCGGCGAAGGCTTCCCACTGCTTCGGGTCCATGTAGCCGTAGGGCCGGTTGCCCGCGCGGGCGCTCAGCAGCGGCAGGGTGGCTTTGACCTCGGCCGCGGCCAGTTTCGGTTCCAGGTCGGGGTTGGCTTCGGTGATCGCCTTCGTCGCGGCGTCGGGATTTTCCGCCGCCGCCTCGGTGCCGCGCTGCAGGGCGGCGAGGAAGAGGCGGAACTTCTCCGGGTCTTCTTCGAGCTTCTCGCGGCTGGTGACGAAGACGAGCTCGTCGTAGGTCGGCACGCCGAGCTGGTCGACCGGGGTCACCACAGGCGCCTTGCCGCGCTCGCGCAGGTCGACGCCCTCGACGTTGCTGTAGCCGCCGAGCATCGCCTGGGCGGAGCCGCCGACCAGGGCGGGAAGGAGGCCGAAGCCGACGTTGACCGCCTTGACGTCGTCGGGGGTGAGCTTGACGCGGGCGAGGATCGTCTTCAGGAAGGCGTCTTGATAGGGGATGCCGGCGGTGGCGACCGTCTTGCCTTTGAGGCCGCCGACACCTTTGATCCCCGATTCCTGCAGCCAGATCAGCGAGGTCAGCGGGCGATTGACCAGGGCGCCGATTGCGACGACGTCCAGACCCTGTTCGCGGGCCAGCGCCACCTCGGGCTCGTAGGAGATCGCCAGGTCGGTGCGGCCGGCGGCGACCTGCTTGACCGGCGCCGCCGGGTCCGAGGGCGCGGCGATGCTGACGTCGAGGCCCGCTTCTTCGAAGTAGCCGAGCTTCTGCGCCATGTAGATCCCGGCGTGGTCGGGGTTGGGGTAGAAGTCGAGCGTGAGGCTGAAGCTTTCGCGTTCGGCCCCGCCTTCATCGCTCTTCGAGCCGCAGGCGGCGAGCCCGAGCGCGAGAAAGAGGACGGCAAGGGCGATCGTCGGGATCCGGAGGCGCGTCATCGCCTAAGTTCTATCGCCATCTGACGACACGCCGCTCTGCGAGCGCGGTGAGGCCCATCAGGGCGAGCGCCATCGCCGAAAGGACGGCCACCGTGGCGAACTGGCGGGCGACGTCAAAATAGGCCTGATCAGCCTGGATCAGATGCCCCAGGCCTTCGTTCGAACCGACCCACTCGGCAAAGACGGCACCGATCGGCGCGATCACGACGGCGATTTTCAATCCGGTAAAGAGCTGGGGAAGGGCAGTGGGCGCTTCGACCCGCCAGAACCGCTGCCAGCGGGAGGCGTCGAGGGTGCGCATCATCTTCACCGCCTCGGGATCGACCGCGCGCAGGCCGTCGAGTGCCGCAACGGTGATGGGGAAGAAGCAGACCAGGGCGACGATGAAGACCTTCGGCGGCAGCCCATAGCCGAACCAGACGATGAGGATCGGAGCTATGACGATCACCGGGATCGTCTGCGAGGCGACGATCAGCGGATAGGTAGCGTCGTGGACGGTGCGCCAGCGGTGCATCGCGACTGCAAAACCGACGCCGAAAGCGACGGCGCAGAGGATGCCGAAGAGGATCTCGCGCAGCGTCACCCAGGCGTTTTCCGTCAGAAGCATGCGGTTGTCCCAGAGTGATTCAGCGATTTCCACGGGTGAGGGAACCAAATACGGTTCGAGGCTGAAGAGGTCGGCGATCGCCCCGGTTGAGGTGACGACTTGCCAAATGCCGATCAGGAGCGCGAGCGATGCTGCCGGCAGCAGGACTCGCCTCACCGCGATCCCTCCCGCAGCGCACGCAGCGCCTCTTCACGAGTGGCGACGAAGGCCGGGTCGGTGACCGCCGCGTCGCGGTCCTCGCCACGACGGGTCGGCACGCTCAGCTCGGCGACGACCCGCCCCGGCCGGGCCGAGAGCACGGCGACCCGGTCGCAGAGGTAGAGCGCCTCCTCGACGTCGTGGGTGACGAGGACGACGGTCCGCGGGTCGGCGCGCAGCGCCGCCGCCAGCCACTCCTGCATCTCGCCCCGGGTGATCGCGTCGAGGGCGGCGAAGGGCTCGTCCAGCGCCAGCACCGGCTTGCCGGCGACCAGCGTGCGCAAGAAGGCGACCCGCTGCCGCATCCCGCCGGAGAGCTCGGCCGGCCGAGCCGCCTCGAAGCCGCCGAGGCCGAAGCGCTCGAAGAGGTCGCCGGCGGCCGCTCGCGCCGGCTCGCGCCGCAGCCCCTGGTTGCGGAGGGCGAGGGCGGCGTTGTCGAGCGCCGAGTACCAGGGGAGGAGGAGGTCGCGCTGGGGCATGAAGGCGCAGCGGGCGAGGCGCTCGGCGGCGGCCTCGTGGCCGGCGATCGAGACCGCGCCGCCCGTCTGCTCCCGCAGCCCGCAGATCAGCTCCAGAAGGGTCGACTTGCCGCAGCCGGAGGGGCCGACGAGGCCGACGACGACGCCGGCCGGGACCTCGAGGTCGATTGCGGCAAGCGTCTGCAGCCTCCCGTAGGCGTGGCTGAGCGCCGACATGGCGACGCCCTCCTCGCGTTCGGGCAGGGGAGCGGAGCCGATAACGGCCGTTTGCGATTCCCCACTTTCGGGCTTCATGTTGGTATCCTGGCGCACTCCGCACTCCTGACCAAGGAGGTCAGGAAAGTCGAAATCAGGGTTGTGCGGAGCCCGAGGGAACACCATCGACCCGGCAATCGTCCTCTTCGGTTTGGGAATCGGCGTGCTCGTCGGTATGACCGGCATGGGCGGCGGCTCGCTGATGACGCCGCTGCTGATCCTGATCTTCGGGATCCAGCCCACCACCGCGATCGGCACCGACATCTTCTACTCGGCGGTCACCAAGACCGTCGGCGGCTGGCGCCACTTGCGGATGAAGACGGTGAACATGGAGCTGGTCCGCTGGCTCGCCACGGGCAGCGTCCCCGCCGCCGTCGCCGGCGTCGCCCTGGTCTCCTGGCTGCAGGGGCAGGTCGGCGAAGACCGCCTCGACGAACTCGTCTACGCCGTCCTCGGCGGCACCCTGCTGATGGTCGGGATCATCACCCTGGCCCGGGCGCTGATCCTCCGCAACCTGATCGAGGAGCGCGACCGCTTCGACGTCGAACGCCGCCACAAGCTCGCGGCGATCGCGATCGGCGCCACCACCGGCTTCGTCATCGGCATCACCTCGGCCGGCTCCGGGACCGTGATCGCGATCCTGCTGATCGCGGTCTACCGCCTGGCGCCGAAAAAGGTGGTCGGCACCGACGTCTTCCACGCCGCGATCCTGCTGTGGGCCGCCGGGATCGCCCACTGGGTCGGCGGCAACGTCGACTTCGTCCTCGCCGGCAACATCCTCCTCGGCTCGGTGCCGGGGGTCGTGATCGGCGCCGCCCTCTCCGACCGCGCCCCACAGGGCTTCATCCGCACCGCCCTCGGCGTCGTCCTGGTCGGCTCCGGCATTGTCACGATCCAGAAGGGCGACCCCTCGGTCTGGCCGATCGCCGCCGGGATCGCCGCGGTCGGGCTCGGCCTGGTCCTCTATGCGCCCCACTGGCTCAACCGTCGCCGCGAGGGCGAAAGGCTGCGGGAAGCGGAGCTGGAGGGCCAAGAGCTGGACCAGGCGGCGGCGCTCGGGCGCACCCTCCCGGCGGACTGATTTACTAGATCCATGCGAGTTTCCGCGAAGGCCGACTACGCGGTGCGGGCCGCTGCCGAGCTGGCCGCCGCCCAGGCCGAGGAGGCGCCCGTCAAGGGCGAGCGCCTGGCCGAGGCGCAGGACATCCCCCTGCAGTTCCTCGAGCACATCCTGCTCGAGCTAAAGCACCACGGCATCGTCCGCGCCCGCCGTGGCGCCAAGGGCGGCTACTGGCTGGCCCGGCCCGCCGACGAGGTGACGGTCGCCGAGATCGTCCGCGCCGTCGAGGGCCCGATCGCCCACGTCCAGTCGACTCCGCCGGAGGACATCGAGTACCGCGGCCATGCCGCCCACCTGCAGGAAGTCTGGATCGCCGTCCGCGCCAGCCTCCGCAACGTGCTCGAGGAGGTCACCCTCGCCGACCTCGTCTCCGGCGACCTGCCGACCGTCGTCGGCGAGCTCACCTCGGCGAAGGACGCCTGGGTCGCGCGCTAGCGACCCTCCCACGCTCGGCGTGGCCAGGAAATGGAAGATCCTGATCGTCGTCGTCGGCACGCTTGCCGTGCTGCTGGCGGTCAACACCTGGGTCGTCGATGCGGAAACGAAGCCGGCGACGGTGATCGTGCCCGGCGCGCGCATCCTGCACCTGCCCGGCGGCGACATGCAGATCCTCGAAATGGGGCCGCGCCATGCCTCTCCGATCGTCCTGCTCCACTGTTTCGCCTGCTCGCTCGCCTGGTGGCAGCGGATGATGCCGCTCCTCGCCCGCGACCACCGGGTGATCGCGCTCGATCTACGGGGCTTCGGCGGGTCGGAAAAGCCGAGCTCCGGGTACTCGATGGCAGACCAGGCGGCGTTCGTGGCCGAAGCCCTGAGGCGACTGGGGGTGCGCCGCGCCACCGTCGTCGGCCACTCGCTGGGCGGCACGGTCGCGACGGCGCTGACCGAAGTGCCCGGCGGCTACGTCAGCCGGCTGGTGATCGTCGACCAGGCCCCCGACGAACGCTTCGCCACCGCGATCGACTTCGCCGAAGAACTCACGACCGCGCCGGTGATCGGCGAGGCCCTGTGGCAGGTGACCCCGGACTTCGCGGTCAAGGAAGGGCTGCAGGTCGCCTTCGCGCCCGGGTTCGAAGTCCCCGAAGGCTTCGTCGACGGGTTCGACCAGATGACCTACACCTCCTATGCCTCCGACGGCAACGAGAGCGCCTACCTCGGCGAAGAGCCGCTCAACCGCAGGATCGAGAAGTCAGGAATTCCGCTGCTGGCGATCTTCGGAGCGGAAGACCAGATCTACGAAGCCGAACCGGCGCTTGCCGTCTACGCGAAGGTGCCCGGCGCCCAGACGGCGCTGGTCTCCGGGGCAGGACACTCGCCGAACGTCGAGAAACCTCAGCGAACCGCCGCTCTGATCCTCGAATTCGACCCATCTCCCGCGGCCAAACGCCATTAGGCCACGCTTAGGTTCGCCAGCCACCATTCCCCCTGCCGTGCTCCTCTCCGATAGTCACTCGCCGCGTCCGCGGCTGCGCCTCCCCGGGCGCCGGGCGCCGCTCCGCGCGCGCAAGCGCGCCCACTGGCTGGCCCCGCTGGCTGCCGCCTGCACGATCGGCATGGGCCTCGTCAACGTCGGCTCGGCGCTGACGCCGGGCCTGCACTCGCGAATGCGGCTGCTGCTCGAACTGGTGCCGGGAGAGGTGCCTGTCGCGGCGCACGCGCTGGCCCTCTCCGCCGGGGTCGCGCTGGTCATCCTCGGGATCTACCTGATGCGTCGCCGCCGGCGCGCCTGGGCCCTGGCGGTGGCGGTCCTGGCCGTGGCCGGCGCGCTCAACCTGCTGAAGGGCCTCGACGTCGAGGAGGCGCTCGCCTGCTGGGCGCTCGCCGTGCTCCTCGCCGGCGGTCGCGGTGCCTTCACGGTCGTGCACGAGGATCGTGGCTGGCGGGTACCGCTGGTGCGCAGCGCCGCCGTCCTCGGCGGGGTGCTGGTCGCCAGCGTCGCCACGCTGCTCGCGGTCTCCCACTGGGGCACGCCGGGGCTGAACCCGGGGCGGACGCTGAGCGAGCTCGGTGCCGTGTTGACCCTCTCGCCCGGCCCGGTCCACTACCGCGACCCGTTCGAGTGGGTGCCGGCGGCGATCGTCGTCCTCTGCACCGGCGCTCTCGCGACCGTCGCCTGGCAGCTGTTTCGGCCGCTGGCCGGGCCGCGCGGACTGCCGCCAGGGGAGCTGCGGCCGCTCGCGCAGGAACTGGTCGCCTCCCACGGCACCGACACGCTCAGCTTCTTCAAGCTGCGGACCGACAAGCACCACTTCTTCGACCACTCGCACCGGGCCTTCGTCGGCTACCGGATCGAAACCGGCGTCCTGCTCGTCTCCGGGGACCCGGTCGGACCGGCCGAGGCCGTACCCGGGCTGCTGCGCGATCTCTGCGGCTTCGCCGAAGCGCGCGGGCTGGCCCTCGGGGTCGTCGGGGCCAGCGAGGAGTTCGCCGAGCAGGCGAGCGAGGCCGGGCTCAGCTCCTTCTACATCGGCGACGAGGCGATCGTCGAGTTGGCCGGCTTCTCGCTCGAGGGCAGGGCGATCCGCAAGCTGCGCCAGGCGGTGACCCGGGTCCGCAAAGCCGGATACACGGCCGTGCTGCGGCCGATGGGCGAGCTCTCCGAGCCGGAGCTGCGCGAGCTCGAGGAGGTCTCGGATCGCTGGCGCGGAGACGAACCCGAGCGCGGCTTCTCGATGGCGATCGACAGCCTTCGCGGCGACCACCTCGACGAGAGCCTGGTGGTGGTGGCGCGCGACGAGGAGGGAGCAGTGCGCGGCTTCCTCCACTTCGCCCCCTGCTATGGGCGGCCGACCGCCTCGCTGGGGCTGATGCGGCGCGACCGCGCCACCGTCAACGGCCTCACCGAGTACCTCGTGGTCAGCGCGATTGAGATGCTGCGCGAGCGGGGGATCGAGGAGATGTCGCTCAACTTCGCCGCCTTCGCCCGCTGGCTGCGCAGCCCGAGCGGCCTCGGCGAGCGCACTCTCGGCCGCGCCGTCGCCCTCGCCAACCCCTACTTCCAGATCGAGAGCCTCTACCGCTTCAACGCCAAGTTCAACCCCCGCTGGCAGCCCCGCTACCTCCTCTACGAGCGCAGCCCGCTCGGCTTCGCCCGCGCCGGCCTGGCAGCGATGTTCGCCGAGGGCCAGCTGCCCTCCCCGGCTCTCCTCGCTGCCCGGTTGTACCAGCGCGGCTAGCATAGGCTAGGAGGCCACATTGGTGGTACTGTGGTCACATGCGTGAGATCGGCGTCCGCGAGCTGAAGTCGAGCCTGAGCAGCGTCCTCCACGAGGTGGAGGAGGGCGAGCAGGTCCGAATCACCGTCCGCGGCCGGCCGGTCGCCGACATCGTCCCGGCTGTGGCGAGGCCTGGCGAGGCACGCTTGCGGGAGCTCGTGGCAAGCGGCAGGGTGACCCCGGCCGCCCGTGCTCTGCCGTCGCGCCCGCCGCGTCCGCTGCCGAGCAAGCGCTCCGCCACCTCGATCGTCCTCGCCGAGCGCGACGCCGAGCGATAGATGCTCTACCTCGACGCGAGCGCGCTGGTCAAGCGCTATGTCGCCGAGAAAGAGAGCGAAGCGCTGATCGCGGCGATGGGGGCAGCGGAGGGCTGGTCGATCTGCCGGGTCGGCTATGTCGAGACGGCGCGAGCGGTCTATCTGGCGGCCGGGAAACCGGCGGTCAGGCGGTTCGAAGCCGACTGGCCGTCCTTCGAGGTCGTCGAGGTCGACGCTTCCTTGGCCGAGCACGCCGCCGAGCTCGCTTCCACGGAGGAGCTGCGGAGCCTCGATGCCCTGCATCTCGCTGCGGCCCTCCTGATCGCCGCCGAGCTCACCGTCGCCACCTGGGACATGCGCCTGCACCGCGCTGCTCAGAATCAGGGTCTGGGGGTATTTCCGGCTGAGCCTTGAGCGATCCCGGACCAGAGCAGGTCGAGGAGTGCCTGAGTACCTAGCGTCCTTCTAATTCGCGCAGAGCCTGGGCCGTTTCTTCGGCCTGTTCGCGCTTGAGGACTTCTTCGACTTCTTCAACTTCTTCGTTGATTTCGTCTTCGCGTTCCGCTTCTTCGGCGGCTTCAAGGCTGCCGTATTCCGCTTCCTTGAGTTCGTTTTCCGAGTCTTCAAGTTCGCCTTCTGCCTTCTTGTTTTCGACGTAGCAGGCATGGGTGGGCTTGCCGTTCTTTTCGGCCTTTTCGCAGGCTGATTCGCTACAGCCTCCGAGAGCAAGAACGGCGACGACGGCAAGCGCGGCCAGGGCAGTGATGGACGAGAAACGACTCATGGCAATCCGCAAGAACACCGGCACCGTACCTAAGTCGGCGCCTAAATGCCCTGCCGCGCACGGGCTGACAAGGGGCGGGACAAGGGCGGGACACTGCCAGCCGTCGCGCCCTCCAACGAAAAAACCCCGCCTTAGCGGGGCTTCTCTCACATAGCGGGGGCGGGATTCGAACCCGCGACCTTCGGGTTATGAGTTCTCTGGCGCTGGTTGAACAGGCTGCTTTTTGGCTTGTTCAAGCGGTTCCAGTTGGTCCGAGTTGGGCCTAGTTTCGCTCAACTTAGTACCCACTTAGTACCCGCGCCTGGACCTTGCCGCCGCCGAGCCCCGCCTGATCGGGGCTGAATCAAGCGCCGGCACGGGCGGAGACCAGAACCACCGGCCGGTCAAGCCTCCCGGCAGCCGTCACAACTTGGTCACATCAACTTCGACCTCCGGGCTGAACATAGATACACGTTGAGCGCACGGCTCCCATTGAGCATATGGACGGCGGCCGCCTTGGGGGCGTTCCTGCTTGTCCTAGTTGCATCCCCTTCCGCAGATACGCGCTCCGCATTGGCGTCCACGTCCGTCCGTCCGGCGGCTTGCCCTCACCGCGTCCCACACAAGAAGCCGCCACATAATCCCTGGGGGCCGGCGCAGGACTCACTGGCACCTTCTCGACCATTGGCAATCCGCCTTTGCAGGTACTCGGAACGTGCCAACCTGCTGGTTCGAGATGTTCTGCTGGCGAATGAAACCAGCGACTCTCTGATGAACTCCTTTCAGGCTCTCAGGGCGTTCCCGCCTGGACACCACGGCTTCCGGTCCTGCCCCTTCTACGTCGATCCGATCGTCGAGGCCCACCTCCTCTACCCCGGCGGCCACTCGGTCGCGATCTTCGCGCCGCTCGGCTGCATGAGCGCCAGCAATGGCGATGTGACGCGGGCCTGGCCGCCGAAGGCGCTCCAACGACTTCGCCGCAAGCTGCTTCGCCTGACCCGCTGAAAACTCACTAATCCAGGGGATCTCACATGAAACGAATGATCACTGCGCTCATCGCGACGATGGCTCTCGGACTCGGCCTTGGAGCTGCAGGCGCCTGGGCAGAAGCTCAGCCGAGCTCGACGCCGCCGAGCGAGTGCCACGGTTCCTATAACCCCTACAACTACACCCGCTCAGCGCTCGAAGCGTGCGGGATTCCGACCTATCCTGCAACCGTCACCGCGCTCCCGGACGGCGGTCAGCTCTACAGCTACTACCGGCCGGACGGCGCCCTCTACGCCAAGACGACGACGCCGCCGGAAGGCTTCGATCCCAGCTCGGCGAGCGACGAAGAACTGGCCGAGTACGGCTACCCGCCGCGCCCGAGTTCCCCGCTGTCGCCGCAGCAAAAAGAATGGGAGCGGATGGTGAGCATTTCCCGGACTAAGCCCGAGCCCTTCATGGTCGACGTGCCCAGCTTCTCCGCGTCGCTGACGAACAGCCACTGGTCGGGGCACATCACGACCAAAGGCGGCTTCACCTACGCGGAGGCCGACTACATCGAGCCCTCCTACGACAACAGCGTCTGCGGGTCCTCTGCCGAGGTCACCTGGGCCGGGATCGGCGGCGGCCCCGGCGCGACGGAAAGCAGCTACTTGTTCCAGACCGGCACCGCCCACAGCAACAACCTCAACATCGGCTTCGCCAATCATCAGCCCTGGTGGGAGATCGCCAGCGGCACGGGCGGAGGCGAAGCAAAGCCCTTCGCCAACAAAGCCGTCGCCAGCGCCGGTGACACCGTCGTTGCCATCACCGACACCCAGTCGGAACCGGGCTCCGTTTCGTTCAGCGTCATCGACTACACCAGCAGCCAGAGCTGGCAAACGACCGTGCCCCTGAAAGGACGGAGTGCGAACCCGGCCACGGCAGAGATGATCGCCGAGCGTCCCAAGGTCGGTGGCAGCTTCCCGAACCTCTCGAAGTTCGGGACGCTTGTCTTCGAAAGCAACAAGGCAGCCCAGGAAGGCTTCGCGCTCTACCTGAACGAATTCTCGAATGAAGGGATATTCATGTTCAACGGCGCGTCGGAACTCGCTAGTCCCACCTCCCTGGGTGCGCAGGGCTTGTTCGAAGTCACCTGGAAGCACTGCTCATAACGAACCCTCTGCGCAAGGGCGGAGCCTCGAGCTCCGCCCTTGTCTTCCCCTAGCGCGCCGGCCGCAGCCTCGACAGCCCGGCCCTCATCGCCGATGGCAATCACGCTCGCGCCGACTCCTACGTCAGCCTCGCCGTGGTCGCCAGCGCCGTCGTCGTCGCCCTCGCCTGCCGATCGCCGATCCGCTGATCCGCCTGGCGATAACCGCCGCGCTCCTCAAGATCACCTGGGATTCATGGTGGACGGTGCAGGGCCGGCACCACCACCGTCACTGACGGTCTAATCGAGCAGCTGCCGCAGCTCGTCGGCACTAAGGTCGGCATCACGCAGGATGCCGGCGAGGGTGCCGCGACGGAGTTCCCGATGCAGCGGCACGACGAGCGCGGGCCTGCGCCCCGACTTCTTCAAGCGGACATGGCTGCCGCGTTGAAGGACGACTTCCCAGCCCTCCTTGCGCAGCGCCTTGATCAGGCGCTCGCCGGAGACGACCGGCTGGCGCGGGCTCACGCCGGCAGGGGAATCGAGCGGCGGATCACGCCGCTGTCGAGCGGTTCGCCGTCTTCGCGCAGGCCCTCGACGTAGAGGGCGACCGCCTCGCTGGCGTTCGCCATCGCGTCGTCCATGTCCTCGCCCTGGGTGTGAAGACCGGGAAGGTCGGGCGCATAGACGTGGTAGCCGCCCTCGTCCTGGGGCTCGAAGACCAGCTCGATTTCTTGTGCATCTGCCATAACCGCTCCTCTCTAGCTTACGCCAGCCCGCGGGCCTGCCCGCCTAACCGGCCTTGTTCTCATCGTCGGTTGCATTGCCGTCTTCTTCCTCGTCCTCCTCGGCGAAGGCTGCCTCGGCCCAGCGGGCACCTTGAACCGGATCGGGCGCGTAGTCGGCGTAGATTTCGGTCGTCTTGTAGTCGCGGTGTCCCATCCACTCCTGAATGGTCCGCAGCGGCGCGCCCGCCGCGGCCATCCTCGTGCCGAACGTGTGGCGAAGGTCGTGGAAGCGGATCGAGCGGACGCCAGGCCCACCTCATCTAGCCATCGGCTCAACATTCGATCCCATGCTCGCCACCATTGCGCGGAAGGCTCAGGCGCGAGTTGAAAGACCCGCTCTCCGAGGTCTTCGGTGCTGCTCAGAATCTGAATCGCTGGCTCCGTCATCCTCTACATGCCCTGAGTTGCGACATTGCTTAGAACGTCAATAACAAGGTCGCGACCGGCACCAATCAATCCGTTTCGGAGCTTGACCCACTTCGATTTCTCCTCCTCGGTGGGAGCCGCCTCGATCCGTTGCGCCAAGGTCGTCAGCAGCAAGTCATAGGTGTCGTCTCCCGGCCGCACAGGCCAACCCGCCACCGTCTGCAAGCCCTTCTCGGCAAGGGTGCAATTGGACCAACCTTCAGCTCCCCGGTAGCCCTCAATGAAGCCGGCGCCCCGGAGCTTCGAGAGCGCGAGGTCAGTGGCCTGATCCTCGGCGGCCCGCCCCAGCACGGCGTTGATTTCGTCGCTCTCGGCGTAGCCGTACCCGTTGCTGTCGATCGCCTTCTTCACTGCGTCGAGCACAGGGCGAATCTCGGTGTTCCAATCGAAGACCACGAGGCGAAATTAGCGCGGCGATCGGCTGCTTTAACCTTCTTGCTGCCGTGCAAAAGCGCGGCAATGACAAATCCCCAGGGACAATGAGTCCCGGAAAGAAGGTGGAAAATGTCTACTCCAACCTACGGTTGGCGGACCCTAAAGGCAGCAGGGGAAAACGCCGGAACCCGGCTCATGCGGGACGGGACCGACGAGACGCTTTCGATCCAAGCGCGGGAGAGCTACAGCGGCCCGACTGCGGGCTATCTCTTCCTCCGCATCTGGCGGGAGGGTCAGGGCTACACGATCATGGCGTTCGACGGTGACGGCAGCCTCGCTGCGATGGCGTTCGGGAAAAAGAACGCGCAGGCGTGGGACAACATCCACGCTGCCCTCCGTGAAAAGGGCATCGACAGCCACGGCTAGCGACACTGTCCGGGGCGACTCCGACTCGTTGTAGTGCCGGGGTCGCCCCTGCTGCCCGGTCAAGATCCAACGACGGGAGGTCCAGTACCTACCAGCCGAACTCGCGTTAAAAGCCGTCAACGGTTCGACCGTCAACGAGCCTACCCTCGGCCTTGATGCCCGACCCCGGAGACGCCTATTACAGCGACGAGGAGACCCGCGCCAACTTCGCCTCCCGGCCGCTGCGGGGACTGGACGTGAATCAGATTTGGCTGCTGGATCGCCACCTGCTGTGGGCGGCCTACCAGCGCCAGCGTTTCGAGGCGGCGTTTCCAGGCTCGACTCCGCCCGGCGACGATTCGGCTTGGATGGGCGAGGAGTGGTTCGTTTCCTTTGCGCTTTGGGCGGCACTACTGTGGGTTGTGATCGAGGGCTTCAACGATCGGGGTCTACAGCTTGGCGGTCGGCTGGCCGAGGACGTGGCCGCCCTTGAACCGACGCTCAGAGGATTCCGTCATGCCGTCTTCCACGTCTCCCAGCGGAGCCATCATGATCCCCGCCTGTTCAAATTCCTAGGCGATGCCGACAACGTCGCGCGCATCTCTCGGGTCTCCGAGGGCATGGCGGGGCTGTTCTGGCATGAGGGAGAGGAGCGCAAGCGCGAGGGGAAGCTGCCGCCCGACTAGCACCACGAGCGTCAAACTTAGTACCCACTTAGTACCCGCCCGGAATTTCTAGAGAGACCTCATACACGAAAAAGGCCCCGTTTCCGGGGCCTTTTCCTATAGCGGGGGCGGGATTCGAACCCGCGACCTTCGGGTTATGAGCCCGACTGCCGAACATTCTCCGCAACCCGCACCGGGTCGAGGTCGAAGTCCCTTCCCAACCGCAGCTCGCTGTAGCGCTTGGTCCAGTCGTCGTTGATCCCGTCGGACTGGCGCTTCATCCGCGGCTCGAACTCGAAGCCCTCGGGGCAGGCGAGGTCGAGGCGCTCTAGGAGGTTGAGGGTGCTGGTCTCGTAGTCGGCGGCGAAGTTCTCGTAGAGGACGAGGATCGGCTCGATGCCGGAGTGCTCGAAGAAGGCGTCCCAGGAGGCTTCTTCGACCAGCAGCTGGTCGAGCAGGTGGTCGATCGCCCGGTAGTGGAAGCGCAGCTGGGGGCGGTGCTCCTCGATGAAGCTTTGGTAGGCGGCGCCGTTGCCTTCGACCGAGCCCGCCTCGGCGCCGGCGTGGTCTTCGCGCCAGGTCGCGGTCTGCACCGCCTTCCAAAGCGAGACCGCTTGCCGCACCTTGTTGGCGCGGACGATGCGGACGAAGCGGAGGTCGGGGAAGACGGTGGGGAGGAGCTCGGTCAGCGGCACGTCGCGGTACTTCGGGATGTTGCGCAGGAGGGAGACGAACTCGCCGAAGTAGCCCCACATCAGCTTCGCCCCGAAGATGCCGTTGGGCGTGGTCCCGGTCTCGAACGCCCAGTCCAGGTAGCGGTCGTAGGCGGCGCGGCTCCAGAGGGGGGAGCGGGGCGGCGGATCGCTGCCGACGCTGCGCTCGCCAAGGTGGTCGCGGATCGACTGGTCTTCGACCCCGAGGAAGTACTCCTCCGGGCGGCGTGGGCGCCCGGAGTGGCGCAGCGCCTCGAAGTACTCCTCGGGGCGGCCGGCGACACCGGTTTCCTCGAGCGCGTGGCAGACCAGGGTGCTGCCGCTGCGGGGGGTGGCGCAGACGAGATACGAGCGATCGGGTTTCATCTAATTTAGGTAGCCCCCATGTCCCCGCCGAACATCCTCTACATCCACTCCCACGACACCGGCCGCTACGTCCAGCCCTACGGCTTCCAGGTGCCGACGCCGAACATCCAGATGCTGGCCGACCAGGGAGTGCTGTTCCGCGAGGCGTTCTGCGCCGCGCCGACCTGCTCGGGCAGCCGCGCCAGCCTCCTCACCGGGCTCTACTGCCACAACAACGGCATGCTCGGGCTCGCCCACCGCGGCTGGAAGCTGAACGACTACGGCCGGCACTGGGTTCATACCCTGCGCGGGGCGGGCTACCACTCGACCCTGATCGGCGAGCAGCACATCTCGATCGAGCCGGAGGTGATCGGCTACGACGAGATCGTCCCGGTCGACTCCAACCACGCCTCCTTCGTCGCCCCGCTGACGATCAAGGCGCTGAAGGAGGCGCCGCCGCAGCCCTGGTTCATGTCGGTCGGCTTCTTCGAGACCCACCGCGACTTCTCCGCCCCGACCTCGGTTCGCGACACCCTCTACTCGCTGCCGCCGTCGAATCTGCCCGACACGGCGGTGACGCGGCGGGACATGGCCGCGTTCAAGGCCAGCGCCCGCTCGCTCGACCAGGGGGTCGGCGCCGTGCTGCACGCCCTGCACGACTTCGGTCTCGTCGAGGACACCCTGGTCCTCTGCACCACCGACCACGGGATCGCCTTCCCGGGCTCGAAGGCGACGCTCTTCGACCGCGGCATCGGGGTGATGATGATCATGCGCGGCCCGGGTTTCTCCGGCGGCAAGGTGGTGGACGCCCCGGTCAGCCACCTCGACGTCTACCCGACCCTCTGCGACCTCGCCGGGGCCGAGCACCCCGACTGGCTGCAGGGCAGCTCGCTGATGCCGCTGGTGCGGGGGGAGGTCGACCGCCTCCACGACGCGATCTTCACCGAGACGACCTATCACGCCGCCTACCAGCCTCACCGCGCCGTGCGAACCGAGCGTTGGAAGTACATAAGACGCTTTGACGATTACCCGCATCCGGTGCTGGCTAACTGCGACGACAGCGCCACCAAGGACCTGCTGGTCGCGGCGGGGTGGGGCGACCAGGTGGTCCCGGAGGAGCAGCTCTACGACCTGGTGCTCGACCCGCAGGAGGGCCGCAACCTGGCCGAGAGTCCGGCCGCGGCCGAGGCGCTGGCGGCGATGCGCGAGCGGCTCGACGGCTGGATGCAGGAGACCGAAGATCCGCTGCTCGACGGGCCGGTGCTGCCGCCGGAGGGCGCGATCGTCACCCCGCAGGAGCAGGTCTCGCCCGACGTCGTCCAGATCTTCAGCGGCGACCTCAAGGGCGACTCCACGGCCGCTCCATCCAGGTGAGGCAGGTCCAGCCGGGGATCGGCTGACCCAGCGGGTCGCGGCTCTCGCCGTGGGCGAAGACCGAGAGGCCGCAGTTGTGCGAGCCGAGGTTCCAGAGCCCCGCCGCCATCTCGGGCTCGAAGCGGTCGCCGAGGACCGAGTCGAGGAGGAAGAAGCGGGTGAAGATGCCGTGGGTGACGAGCAGCGGCAGCGAGCCGGCCTCACCCGCCTCGAGCTCGGCCTTGAGCTGACGCACCCGCGCAACCGCCTGCTCGAAGGTCTCGCCGGAAGTGAGCTCGCCCGTGTAGTCGATCTCCTCGGCCTCGAGGCCGAGGAGATCGCCCACCGCCTGCGCAGTTTCCCGCGCCCGCCGCAGCGGGCTCGAGAGCAGGCGGGTGATGCCGAGCTCGCACAGGCCGGCCCCGGCCGCCCGCGCTTGCTCGATCCCCTTCTCGGTCAGTCGGTCCCCCTCGGAGTGCGCCGCCGGCTCGCCGCTGCGGGCGGCGTTGTGGACCGACTCGCCGTGGCGGAGGAAGAGGGCGCGGCTCATGTGGCGAGAGCGCAGATCACCCGATGACGTTCACCGCTCATTCCGTTGCCGGCGAAGCGCCGGCGACGACGTTGACGAAGTTCTCCAGGTGCTTCGTCGTCCAGCACTCGAAGGCACCGTCGCAGTAGCGCTCGTAGGCCGCCATCACCGAGTCGCCGTAGTTCCAGTAGAGCTTCGGCTCGGGGTTGAGCCAGAAGAGGCGCCCGGCCTTTTCGGCGACTTTGGCGAAGACCTCGGCGTGGGGCTCGCGGCCGTTGGTGCGGGCGTCGCCGAGCACGATCACGGTCGAGCGCGGATCGAGGTCTTCGGAGATCTCCTCGAGGAACTCCAGCCAGACGCGACCGTAGTCGGTGTAGCCGGAGACGTCAGCGACCCCGCCCTCGCTGGAGATCTTCTGCGCCACTGCGGCGAAATCGCGCTCGTGCTCGAAGACGTTGGTCACCTCGGAGATCCGCTCGATGAAGACAAAACTGCGCAGTTTTCGGAACGAGTCGTGGAGGGCATGGAGGACCGAGAGGAAGAAGACGCTCGCCGAGGTGACCGAGGTCGAGACGTCGCAGAGGACGTAGATCTCCGGCCGCCGCGGTCGCTTCGGGCGGTAGCGCAGGCGCAGCGGCACGCCGCCGGTCTCCAGCGAGGCGCGCATCGTCCGTCGCACGTCGACCATTTGTCCCTTCTTGCGGCCGCGCTGCTCATGGCCGAGCGTCGCCAGGCGGCGCTTCATCTGCGAGACGGCGCGGTGGACGGCGGCGAGGTCCTGGGTCGGGCTGGTCGGCAGCGCCCGGTCGAGCTCGGCCAGGGGGCGGGACGGGGGCAGGGTCTCGGTCCGCTCGATCAGGTCGCGCTCGAGCTCGCGCCGCAGGTGGCGCTCGAACCCGGTCAGCTGGTCGCGGTCGATCGGCGGCCGCTCGCTGCCGTCCGGCGCGGGCGGCTGCTGGCCGGCCGTGAGGCCGAGGGTGCGACGGATCCGCTGCACGTCGACGCCGACCACGCCGGAGCCCTCGGCGCGGCCGAAGGCGGCGATCGCCAGCCGCGCCAGGTCACGCATCCGGTCCTCATCGCCCGCTTCCATCGCCTCGCGGATCGCCTCGCTCAGCTCGCTCATGTCGAAGCGCTCGCCTTCGCCCGCGGGCGGGGCGCCCTCCTCGTGCTCGGTGACGCCCCGTTGGACCGCCTCGGCCTCGGCGGTGCGGAAGAAGTAGCGCTCGAACAGCAGCTCGAAGACGCGGCGGTCGTCCTGGGACTTGGCGATCGTCGCCGCCAGAGCCTCGCGGAAGTCCTCGCGCCTGGTCCAGTCGACCTCACTCAGCGCCGCGAAGGCGTCGAGCATCTCCGAGGTGCCGACCGCGACCCCCTCGCCGCGCAGCTCCTCGCAGAAGCCGAGCAGCTTCGCCGCCAGCCCCGGCGGCCCGGCGTCAGCCTTCGGCCCGTAGGGGGTCGGCAAGTTTCACCCCGACCCGCTCGGCGACGAGGTCGATGTCGGTGCGGTGCTTGACGATGATCGACATCGACCGGGTGAAGGTCTCGCGGTCGATGTCCTCGGCGCCCAGCAGCAGGAGCGTCCGCGCCCAGTCGATCGACTCGGCGATCGAGGGCGGCTTTTTCAGGTCGAGGTCGCGGACCATCCGGATTACCTCGACCAGGCGCCGCGCCAGCGTCTCCGGCAGCTCGGGCGCATGCAGGCGGACGATCTCCATCTCCCGCTCGAGCTCCGGGTAGTCGAGCCAGAGGTAGAGGCAGCGTCGCTTCAGCGCCTCAGTCAGCTCGCGGGAGTCGTTCGAGGTGAGGACGACGATCGGCATCGTCGTCGCCTCGATCCGCCCCAGCTCTGGGATCGTCATCTGGAAGTCGGAGAGCAGCTCGAGCAGCATCGCCTCGAACTCCTGGTCGGTCTTGTCGATCTCGTCGATCAGCAGCACCACCGGCTCGGGGCTGGAGATCGCCTGCATCAACGGGCGGGTCAGCAGGAACTCGGAGCTGAAGATGTCCTCCTGGACGTCCTCCCACCCGGCCTCGCCGCCGGCCTGGATCCGCAGCAGCTGCTTGCGGTAGTTCCACTCGTACATCGCCTTTGCCTCGTCGAGGCCCTCGTAGCACTGCAGCCGCACCAGCTCGCGGCCGGTGGCGCGGGACAGCGCCTTCGCCAACTCGGTCTTGCCGACCCCCGCCGGCCCCTCGACCAGGACCGGCTTGCCCAGCTTCTGGGCGAGGAAGGAGACCAGAGCCGCCGGCTCGTCGGCGAGGTAGCCGACGCCCGCGAGCGCCTCTTTTACCTCTGCGACGGAGCCGTTAGGGCGATCGGGCATCGGGCCGATGATAATCACGCGCTCGTGCCCGACCTCGTCCTCCCGCTGGCGGCCCTGCTGCCGCACAGTCCCACCCCTTACCTCGTGCTGATGCTGGCCGGCTTCGTGGTCGGCATTCTCGGCCACCTCTCAGGCGCTCGCTGGCTGGTCGGGGCCGGGGTGGCCCTGATCGCCGTGGGGGCGCTGCTCCTGCCCTTCGCAGCAGACATCACCGGCGGCCACCGGCCCCCGACGCTCGAGGAATCGCGGGGTGACAGCGGCGAATAGCGCCTCCTCGCACCGGCGAACAACTGATTAGAATACTCACGTTTTTATTGTCTAGTAAGGGAGAGTCGGGTGAGGATCGGTCGCGTGGGGGCGCTGCTTGTGGCGGCGATGCTGTGCATGGGCGTGGTCGCGGGCTGCGGCGGCGGCGGAGGCACGACGAGCGAAGCCCTGCCCGCATCGCCCAGCGGCAAGGCCGACGCGGCGAGCTTCGACGGCGTCCACAGCGGCGAAATCGAACTTGCGCTGGAGATCGACCGCTACAAGAAGCACACGGAAGAAATCAACATGCGGATTCTTGGCAGCTTCATAAAAGCCGGGGAAGAAGCGCTGCCGCAGGTCGACCTGGCGATCGAATCGAACGGCGACCTCGCCGGCCACAACGTCGCGTTCCTCAGCGGCCCGCTCCTGCGGGCGGACAAATGGATCGTCAACTTCGACGGCAAGGTCTACGAACCCGACCAGGCGTCGTTCAAGGAACTGAAGTCGAAGCTGGAAGAAGCCCAGGGCGAAGCGGGGGGCGAAGGCAACGCGATGGCCTGCGCGGAAGCCGCGGCGGGCTTCGACCTCACCGAAGCCGTCCACCACGTCTCTTTCGAAGGCAAAGGGGAAACGCTCGACGGCGTCAAGATCGAGACCGTAGGTGCCGATCTCGACGCGACCGCCGTGATCGACGAGCTGATCAAGGTGGTCGAAGAATCGCCGGGCTGCAAGGCACAGCTGGAAGCTGTCGGGGTGCCGCCCGCGGCGCAGCTGGAAGAGCTGGCGAAAGAACTGGAAGGGAGCCTGACCGCGGCCCGCCTGACTTTGAGCCTCGACAAGCACGGAGTGGCTCGCTACTTCAAGATCCTCGCCAACGTCGAACTGCCCCACGGCGAAGAACTCGAAGTCGAACTTGTGATGCGGCTGAGCCGGGTGAACGAAGTGACCGAACTCCCGAACACGCATGGGTACGCCCCCTACGCCGCCCTGCTGAAGCAGTTCGGCCTCACCAGCCAGGACGTGAAGCAGGCCAGCGCAGGCGAAATCTACGTCGGCGTGCTCGGGGCCCTTGCCGATCGCCTCTTCGGCCGCGAAGCGGGCTGAGGAGGGCGACCGCCCCACCTTTAGGCGGTCTCCGTAGAATCCGATCCGGTCCTGTTTCTCCGATCAGAGGAGTCCCATCCCTTGAGCCGTATCCGAATCTTCGCGCTGCTCGCGACCCTTGCCCTCCTGGCGGCCGTTTTCGCTGCCTGCGGCGGCAGCAGCGACAGCAGCAATGAAGACCCGCAGAAGGTCGTCGAAAAGGCCAGCCTCGAAGGCGTGAAGAGCGGCGAATTCGAGCTGTCGCTGAACGTCAATGCCGAAGGCGAAGAAGGCGGCGAATTCGAAGCGAGCCTCTCCGGGCCCTTCGAAGCCGGCACCAAAGGCGAACTCCCGCAGGCGGAAGTGAGCGTTGAAGCCGACGGCAGCGCCCAAGGGGAAAGCATCAACTTCGACGGCGGCCTCACCCTCCTCACCGACCGGGCCTTCGTCGAATATGAAGGCACTTCCTACGAAGTCGACCCGACCACCTTCGGTTTCCTCAAGTCGGCCTTCGAACAGGCCCAGCAGCAGGAAGGCTCCGAAGCCGACGTGACCGCCTGCCAGCAGGCCGCCGAAGGGATCAAGTTCAGCCAGTTCGCCGACAACCTCGAAAACGAAGGCTCCGAAGACATCGACGGGACCTCGACCACCAAGGTCAGCGGCGACCTCAACGTCGAAGGCGCGATCGACGCGCTGATCAAGCTGACCGAAGACCCGGCCTGCGCCTCCCAGCTCGAAGCTGCCGGGCCGCTGCCGCTGAACGAACTCGAAGAAGCAAAGGGGGAACTCGGCAAGGCGATCAAGATGTCGCATGTGGAAATCGCCGTCGGCGAAGACGACATCGTCCGCAAGTTCGCAATGGAACTGACGGTCGAACCGCCGCAAGCCAAGGGCGAAAAGGTAGAAGTCGAAATGGAAGTCACGCTCAGCGGCGTCAACGAAGAACAGAGCTTCGAAGAACCGGCGAACGCGAAGCCGCTGGAAGGGCTGTTCAAAAAGCTCGGCGTCAACCCGCTCGAACTGCTGGAAGGCGGTGGCAGCGGCGGGATCGGCGGTCTCCTGGAAGGGCTGATGGGCGGCTCCGCGGGCGGCGGGTCGTCCGCAGGCGGCGGCTCGGAACCCGGAGCCGGAGCCCAGAAGGCCTACGTGCAGTGCCTGCAGAAGGCCCAGACTCCGGCCGACCTGCAGAAGTGCGCGCGCCTGCTCGAATAGCCGAGCGAACCGCGCGCCGTGAAACAGGCTGGGCCTCGCCTTGACGCGTCCTTCCTGAGGACGCCGACGGGCTGGCCCTACCTGCTGGCGCCGCTGATCCCGGTCGCTCTCGCCCTCGACCTGGCGGGGGCCCCGGCGACGGCCGTCTTCGCCGCCTCGGCGCTCGGGATCATCCCCACGGCGGCGCTGATGGGCCGGGCGACGGAGGAGCTGGCGGCCCGCTCGGGCCCGGGGATCGGCGGTCTGCTGAACGTCACCTTCGGCAACGCGCCGGAGCTGATCATCGCCCTCTTCGCCCTCGGCCAGGGGCTGCAGGAGGTGGTCAAGGCCTCGATTGTCGGCTCGATCATCGGCAACATGCTGCTGGTCCTGGGGGCGGCGATGCTGGCCGGTGGGATCGGGCAGGACAAACAGCATTTCAGCCGCACCAGCGCCAGCATCCAGACGACGATGCTGATGCTGGCGAGCGGGGCGCTGATCATGCCGGCGATCTTCGAGCTGGTCGAGGGCAAGGGGCTCCCGCAGCCGGGCTCGGAAGCGACCCACTACGGCGGCACCGTCGAGCACCTCTCGCTTGCGGTGGCGGTCGTCCTCATCGTCACCTACGTGATCGGGCTCTTCTTCTCGCTGAAGACCCATCGCGACCTCTTCAACCCGGAGTACGAGGACGAAGACACCTGGGGCTGGTCGACCCGCACCTCGGTGATCGCGCTGGCGATCGCCGGGGTCCTGGTCGGGGTGATGTCGGAGGTTCTGGTCGGCTCGATCACCGAAGCCTCGGAGTCGATCGGCCTCTCGGAGTTCTTCATCGGCGTGATCGTCGTCGCGATCGTCGGCAACGCCGCCGAGCACTGGGTCGCAGTCCTGGTCGCGACCAAGGACAAGATGGACCTGGCGGTCAACATCGCCGTCGGCTCCAGCGCCCAGGTGGCCCTCTTTGTCGCCCCGGTCCTGGTTATCGCCTCCTACTTCATCGGCTCCTATCCGCTGGCGCTCGTCTTCAACGGCTTCGAGCTCGGCGCGATCCTGCTGGCGATCCTGGTCGGCAACCACGTCACCGCCGACGGCGAGTCGACCTGGTTCGAGGGCGTGCAGCTCCTTGCGGTCTACTTCGTCTTCGCACTGGCCTTCTATTTCGCCTGACCGCGCCTAAGCGCGCCGGGCAGCGTCCTCGGTCGCTCGCGTGCAGAGCACGCCACGCTCCCTGCGTCCTTGCCAGCCACGCTTAGAGGGGTTAGTAGGCTCCGGAAATCGACGCCGTCCTCCTGCTCCTCGCCTTCGCGGTCGTCCTCGCCGGGGCGCTGCTGTTCACCAACGCGATCGAGTGGATCGGGCACAAGCTCGAGGTCGGAGTGGGCGCGGTCGGCAGCATCCTCGCCGCCGTCGGCACGGCGATGCCGGAGACGCTGATCGCGATCGTCGCCTTGGTCGGGACCGCGGAAGGTTCCGAAGACGTCGCCGTCGGCGCGATCGTGGGGGCCCCCTTCCTGCTCGGGACGCTGGCGATGGGCCTGGTCGGGCTGTTCGCCTACCTCTACCGCGACAGACGCGACCAGGGCCTGCAGCTGAACGTCCACCGCGAGACTCTGGAGCGCGACCTGCTCTTCTTCCTCGTCCTCTTTGCGATCGCGGGGGCGCTGGCCTGGGGCCCGCCGGCGCCGCTTCGGATCGCCGTCGGCGTCGCCTTCCTCCTCGCCTACATCGGCTACGTCACCCTGACGCTGAGGGGTGGGGGAGAGGTGCAGAGCGAAGAGTCGCTGAACCCACTGATCTTCGAGCGCCGCGCCGAGCGCCGCGAAGATCCCTCGATGCTCCTCTGCGTCGTCCAGCTGCTGGTCGGCTTGGGGGCGATGGTCGGCGGCGCCCACCTCTTCGTCGAGGAGCTGCTGAAGCTGGCCGAGAGCATCGGGGCGGAGCCGCTGGTGCTGGCGCTGATCCTGGCGCCGCTGGCAACCGAGCTGCCGGAGAAGGTCAACAGCTTCTTCTGGGTGCGCGAAGGCAAGGATGCCCTGGCGCTCGGCAACATCACCGGGGCAATGGTCTTCCAGGCGATGATCCCGGTCGGGATCGGCCTCATCTTCACCAGCTGGGAGCTCAACTGGCACGCGGTGCTCTCGATCGGCCTCGGCCTCGCGGGCGGGCTGCTCGCTTACGAGAGCCTGCACCTCGGGCGGCGCTTCAAACTCCCCGCCGTGATCGGTTGGTTTGCGCTCTACGCCGGCTTCATAGTCGCGGTGGTCGTGTCGGCCTGATCAGGCGGCGGCGAGCTCGGCGAGCGCCTTCAAGACACCTCATCGTGCGTTTTCGGCGATACCTTCGGGAAGACCTTGGCGATCTTGCCGTCGGGGCCGATGATGAAGGTCGCCCGCTGCACGCCCATGTATTTCTTCCCGTACATCGACTTCTCGACCCAGGTCCCGTATTTCTCGGCGACCGCGTGGTCGGCGTCGGCGAGGAGGGTGAAGCCGAGGTCATACTTGCCCGCGAACTTGTCGATCGCCCCGATCTCGTCCGGCGAGATCCCGATCACCCGCGCCCCGGCCTCGGCGTAATCGGCGCCGCGGTCGCGGACGCCACAGGCCTGCGTGGTGCAGCCGGGGGTGTCGGCGCGGGGGTAAAAAAACAGTACGACGGTCTGGCCCTCGAGGTTCGAGAGCTCAACCGGATCGCCATTTTGATCTGGCAACGTGAAGGCGGGAGCTGTGTCGCCGGGTTGAAGCACGGACGCGCAGCCTACTCGGAGCCCGTGGCGGCTTTGTCTCTCCAGGGTCGGGATGGATAGATTCCCCCGCCATGCGTCGAGGCCGTGAAGCTGAAGCCGAAGCCCGGCCCTGGGGCGGGCTCGCACTGGCGTTGTTCGCAGCGATCCTGCTGGGACTTTCAGTCTTTATGCCAAAGCTTCACTCCGAAACTGTTCAGTTGCACCACAACAGGCTGATCGATGGGTGGGAGGGAAGCGTGCTGATCTGCTGCGCCTTGCTTGGCGCCGGCTTGGGGCTGTGGCGGAGGGGATGGGGATGGTTGACCTGCGCGGCAGGGGCGGGGACGCTCGCCGTCGTGATCTATGCGAGCACCGGTTCGCGCCTGATCGTCCAGCTCGCGGGAATTGCCGGCGAAGCCCCGACCCGCGGAACGGTCGGCATCGGCCTGCTGGTGGCTGGACTCGGTGCGATGATGGCAATCGGAGCCGGGCTACTGATCGGCCGGGCGCGAGATGTCCCGGCCTAAGGTCGTTACACCGGGTCGACGAGTAGGACCTTTGAGGACGGCGGGGTCGGGCGCCTACCCGGGGCCGATGCTGTTGATCCCGATGTCGGCGCGGGGGTAAAAAAACAGTACAAGGGTTCCGCCCTTCAGGTCGGAAAGCTTGACTGGATCTCCATTTTGGTCGGGCAGCGTGAAAGCCGGTGCCCTGTCACCAGATTCGAGCATGCTCAGACCTTATCCGTCGTTCCTGACATGGCAGTAGGGAGCCAGCCACAGCGGGCTGAGGCCGCAAGGTTCTCCGCCCCGGCTAGAACCGGGGCGGAGTTCCGGCCTAGCCTGACTTCGTGATGGAAAGAATCGGCATCGCCGGAGCCGTCGAGAATGCCCGCATCTTGCTCACCCCCTTTAAATTGCTTTAGCGGATGAACGAGACGCTACTTCAAGGGATATCCTGTTTAGGAAGTGTGGGCTTGAGCAATTTCTAGCTTCATTAGCGCTATATGGGATATGACCACGACCCCTAAACTCCGAATCGGCCCGCGCCCTTATAGCGAGCTGGACAGGTTGGCCGTGGTCTTCGCTGATCCGCTTCGTCTGAAGATCGTGTCGGAGCTGTTTCTACGGGAAATGGGGCCATCTCGATTCCATGCGACTTATGGCGGCGGGACGCTGCAACGGGTCGATTCCCATTTCAAGCGGCTCGTTGAATATGACTGCTTGCGCTTTGTCCGGGTTGCCCCTCCGAACGGTCCCGGCGCGCCAGAAAAGCTCTACCGAGCCCCGCGAATGGCCATCTTTGACGAAGAGACGTGGGCGAGGCTTCCGATTCCCATGCGCGAAGAGTTCAGTTGGCAAGCCTTCGAGCAGTTTTCCGAACGGGTCAACGAGGCGATGAAGGCACACACTTTCGACAGTCGCCCCGATCGCCATCTCTCATGGATCCCCCTCGTCCTCGACGAGCGGGGGCGGGCAGCCGTGTTCCGCGCTGTTACGCAGCTCTTTTATGACCTTCTTGAGGAGCAGGCCGATGCGCGTACCCGCTTGCATTATGCTCCGGGAGCTTCGGTCCATGCCACCGTGGGCCTTGCCGCCTTTGACTCGCCGACGCGACAGCGAAACCTCAGCGGTCTGCTGGTCACGGAGCCTCCGAGGCAAGGAGAGAACCCGTTCGATGAAAAGGAATTTACGGGGCGCTTCGCCCGAGTCTTTTCCAGCGAGTTGAACCTAAAGATCATGACCGAGCTCAATCTTCGGCCGATGAGCGCTTCCGAATTCGCGACTGAGTATGGCGGTGATCCACGCGAGATCGCTAAGCGCCTTCGGACCCTACGAGACTTGGGTTGGCTTGAAGTGGTTAACGCAAAGACCGGCGGTCGGCGACGGGGCGCGACCGAGGTCTTCTACCGTGCCGTTCGACCTGCCGTTTACGACACGCGCCGATGGTCGAAAGTGCCTCGGGAGGTACGCGAGCAGGACAGTTGGCGAACGTTTGAACAGATGGCCGAGCAGGTTCGGGAGGCGTTTCAATGTAGGACCTTCGATTCGCGGCCGGACCGGCACCTGACGTGGGCTCCTCTGCTGCTCGATCAACGAGCCTGGGAACAAGCGATAGCCGCCATAGACCAATGCTTCCACGATGTCCTGGAGGAGCAGAACCGCGCCAAGGCGCGCCTGGTCCGATCGAAAGAGGAGCCCCTCATCGCCACGGTGGCCTTCGCCGGCTTCGAATCGCCACCACCGCAAAGAGGGGAGACCGATTGAGTTAATCATTAAAGTCGCCCCAAATTGACCACTGGAGACTCCTAAAGTTGGCCCGTCGGAAGTTTGTAAGAGCGACGGCGAACGGGAGCACCAGAGTGACTGTCGGTAAGAACGAGTGGGGCCATGGGGGCGGGTTTCGCGGCGAGAAGCCGCGGACTAGTCGGTCATTGAATCTTCGAGAGATTCGCCAGCACAGTCACCTGAAAAGCAGGCGATAGTCGGCCGATTCCGCGCGCCGAACGCAATGGAAATCTCGAAGACGCCCAAGATCACGCCGGACGGTCCGCCAGCCTCATCCGCAGGAGACGAGTACGTATGGATGAGGCTCGTGCCCCGGTTGCTCAGCCCCGGCGCCCTGTCGATCATCCACCTGCTCCTGCAGGAGGGGAAAGCGCTTCGACTCCGCGAGATCGCAGCATCAGTTGACCTCTCCGGCGACCACGCCCGCTACCACTGCGAGGCGATGGAGCGCCGGGGCGTCTTAGAGGTCGTCCAACTTCATCCACGACCCGAGGGGGACGGCGACGAACCTTCGTTCTTCTTCCCGAAGCCACCCCAAGCGGTACCCCCGCCGCCGTCCCCCTCGGCCCCCGCTACTGCTGCATGAGCGAGCGGATCATCGTCTCCCGCGCGCACCGGGACGCGCTCTATGCCGAACTCCTGCTGGCCCTCGCTGAGGTTCCTGATCTACAGGAACTCAGCGGCAGCGCTCGTCCCGAGGACATTGAACGATGCGAGCGGATCGGCCGGCGCCTGGAGGAAGTGTTCCGGCTAATCCAGGGCGGCCTCGGCTGGGGATACCCCGAGGGCGATGGCGCCGTGGAGTTGACGCTGCCGCCGGACGAGCTGCGTCGGATCGTGGAATGCCAGCGGCGACTCCTGGTCATCCAGCAGGAGGCCAACCAGTCGGATCGTGAAGACACCCAGGCTGAATGGGATCAGGGCGAGGAAGCGCGGTCGGCTTGTACCGCGGTCCTCGAGCAGATCGCAGGGGAGGTCACGTCGTGCAGCTGAGCGAGGCGGTCAGCCTCCAGGAGTACGAAGCAGCGTTCGGCTCCGCGATCCGGCACACCCGCGAGAACAAACGCATGACCCAGGCGGAGCTAGCGGAGCGGGCCGGGTTGAAGGAGAAAGCCATCGCTCGCATTGAGGATGGAAAGGAAACCCTTGATCTCAACACGATCATCGAGTTGACGGTCAAAGGCTTGGGTGTCCGCTTCGGGGAAATCTTCCATCTCGTCGACCAGTATCTCGGGAGGATTTGAAGTGTCGGCCGGGGAGCGTCCAACCGATCTTGATGTAGCCAGCGTCCGCGGCTTGGGCCTAGCGGTTGAACGCCTGCGCCAGGAACAAGGACTTTCCCGCGAGCAGGTTGCCGAGCGCGGGGATCTCCCTGCGGCGACCGTCGGCGAAATCGAAGCAGCGGAGATAAAGCCTGAACCCCGGTGGGGCGACCTGCACCGCGTGTCGAAAGGACTGGCCGTCGAGTTGGACTACCTCATCAGGCTCTCGTACAAGCTGGCACCGGGGCCGGCTGGTGATCGCCTTCGGGAACAGGAGTTGGAGCAGGATGAAAACTGAGCTCCAGCCGCTCGCCCGGAAGCTCGGCGCCAACGTCCGCACCGCTCGGAAGAACGCGGGTCTGACGCTGAGAAAGGTTGCTCGCGGCTGCGAAGTCGATGAGACCTTCATCAGCGGGATCGAGGGCGGGCGGAAGCTGCCCTCGTTGAAGACGATCGTCAAGATCGCGGGCGTCACCGGCGTCGCCACCGAGGACTTGGTGAGGGGCCTTCCAAAATGGAGACCGGCCACCTACCGACCCGGCACCTACGACAGCCCAGGAAACTTCATCCAGGGAGAGCGAGGATGAAGATCGGGGGCCGCCCAGTTCATCGAGTGCAACGGCGGGCGGCCCCCGCCCGCGTGGCACGGGCGTTGAGGTTTAGCTGCTTTAACCGATGAGCGCAACGACGATGAGTCCATTTCCAATTCCTGACCGACCCCCGACGCCGCTGGAGTTGCTTGTACTGACCGGGAAAGTGGCTTCGGCCAAAGGCGTGGCTTGGGCGTATCCCGTTGAGCCAGAAGGCGACGAGGACGACATGCGCTTCGATACCGCCGCTCATCCCACGGTCGGGGAGGGTCTCGCCGTGACCGACGTTTACAAATTGCGCCTGCACGCGCAGGACACGGAGTGCGCGGAAGGTCACGGCCTGATCTTCACGCTCTTTGACCAGAAGGACAGGTTCGTGTCTGGTTTCTTGATGGCAACGGAAGCGTTCACCGGCCTTCTCTGGAGTCAGACTCATAAGGGCCGACGCGGTGGCCAGCAAGGCTAGCCGGGGGGATTCTGGGGATATGAGTACCAAGGCCACGAGTATGCGTCTCCCCGAGTCGATGGCGAAGCAGCTCGCCGCCATCGCCCGCGCCGAAGGCGTCCCGGTCTCAGAGATTGTGCGCGAGGCGATCGGGGATCTCATCGCCACCCGTTGCCTTAACGAGGACTTGAAAAGGCGGTTGCGCAAGCTGCACCAGGAAGATGGCGACGCCTTGAAAGACCTCGGGATCGACTAGCCCCGGGGGCAGATCACCGCCTCGGTTGATGAAGGGGGTATGAGGCAGGGTTCAACTCTTCGTCCAAAAAGGCTGTCCACTTTCGGGGCTCGGCGCCCTGTATAGGAGATGGCCCCTTCGTCTTTACGCCTGCCGGCAAAAAAAGTTGGCGGATTTCCGCGCCTCCAACGACAGATAGGTATGAGGCGCGAAATCGCGATGCCGAAAACAGGGGGCCAGTTTCGGGCCTTTCCTCCCTGTTTGAGCGTGGAGGCCCCAAGGGCGTTTTCTAAAGATTTGGCCGGATTCGGCCGGCTCGAACGACAGATAGGTAGATGCCTGTCTCCGTCGAGAGCCGAACCGACGCCGAGCCCGTATGGGAGCGCTGAGCGCTGCCTCCAGACTTTGCCAATCGCCCCCACCCCGATTGGCAAGGCCGGAACCCGAGGATTCGGCATCAGGGCGCGGAATGGCGGGGGGTCAAGCGCGCCCGAGTCTCTACCTACCAAGTCGGAGATCGGTGATGGCCGGTAGCTCTTCCTCAGCCGGCACTCGCCCCGGCCGCTCCCGCTCCTCCTCGACGCGAACCCCTGCGCTCTCTGACCTCGATCGCCGGATTCTCGATCTCCTCTCCTTCCTCCGGGTCCTGACCCAGACGCAGCTCGCCAGTCTGCTGTCGCCCGAGATCCCGCCACGAACGCTTCGCTATCGAACCGCCCGCCTCGCCAAGCTCGGCCTGATCGGGCGCACTCGCCCCTATCGGGAACGCGGATCGGCGCCACATCATCTGTGGCCGACGCGAAAGGGCGAGGCGATCGCCGAAGGAGGACCGCCGCCGCGCGGGGGAGAGCGGCGCGAGCCTAACCCGCTCTTCCTCGCCCACGCCGCCGCGATCAGCGAGCTTTACGTGGTGTTGAAGACCGGGCTGCCCGAGGACCTGAAGCTGTCCGGCTTCGAGCGCGAGGCTGAAGCGCGGGAGGCGTTCCGGGGCTACGACGGCAAGGAGCACGCCGTGGCGCCGGACGCTTGCGTCCAGATCGAGGAGGCGGACGGTCGCGTCCTCGTCGCGCTGGTCGAGCTGGACCTGGGGACGATGTCGGCCCGCCGGTTGAAGGCGAAGGCCGAGGGCTACGGCGAATACGTTGAGCGCGAGGGCTGGCGGCAGCGCAACCCCTACTGCCCGCCGCTGCTGTTCCTCACCACCTCGGAGAAGCGGGCGCGCTCCTTCCTCGCCACCTGCAGGCGGACGGTCGACCGCAGCCGGATGCTCGTCGCCGCCTCCGCGTCGGCGCGGCACATCGGCCGCTCGCTGTCAGGGCGGAAGTGGTGGGCCGGCGACAAGGAGGGCGTTGATCTCCTCGCCATCCTCCGCGGCGCCCGTGGCCCTTACGACGAAGTCCTGAGACAGGAGGAGGAAGAGCGGCGCGAGCGAGATGCCGAGCGCGAGCGGCTGCGCTCTGACCCCGCGGCGCTGCGCGAGCACCTGCGGAAGTGGCGCCATCGTGACTGGGGCATTCAGCGCCTTGGGCCTGACGCGGCCAAGGCGCTGGAAATCATTATCGAGCGAGAGGAGGAGCTGGCCGAGGTCGAGCGCCGGGCGCTGCTGGCGCTCGGCGCGATGTTCTCCAACCCGCTGCGCCTCCAGCTCGCCGAGGGCGAGCCGAGCGCTGAGCGGCACCCCCTCCTTGCCGAGCTCGTCGACCACCAGCGGGCGCGCCAGCTCGCAGAGATCGAGGGGCTAGCCGAGCGGGTGGGGGAGGGGCCAGCGCTGCGAAAGGCCCGCGGCCGCATCCGGGACAGCGAGCTGCCGGCGATGGCCGATCTCTCCCGGCTGCGTTTGGCGGCGGAAGATGACGGGCGGTCCCGTAAAGAGCAGGAGCGGCTGCGCTCCGCCTACGTCTCCTCCCGCGAAGAGAGGGCGCTATATCGCTGGAAGTCTCAGCGCCTCTTCACGCGCTTGGCCCGCAGCGGGCCGGAGGACTTCCTCGAGGAGATCGACCGCAGGTCCCTGCGGCTCTGCCGGTCCTGTGAGGAGGTCGCCTATCCCGATCCTGATCGTGCGAGCTACGAGCGCGGACGGCACCGGGACGTCGCCTTCCGTTGCCACTTCTGCGGCAGCGAGAAGCTTGCAGCGTGGGAGCGGCCGGCGGCAGGGGAGGCCGGGCTTTGACCGCGACTTGCGGACTCCGAGCGATGAAGGCGGGGGAGAGGTTGTCCCGGCCCAGGATTAGGGGGGTGTGACCCCCTTGGCTTCATCACCTCCCAGGAAGGTTGCAAGAAACGCTGAGCGGGGCTCCTCTGGCATTCAACGGAAGGCGGTCGCGCTCAATCCCGGCGCGCCTCGGATTGAAGGTAAAGGCCGCCCAATGCGACCGACCGACAAGACCCATGTGGCGCGGGAGCGGTTCGCCCGCACTTTCGCCGACGTCCTCTCAGTGCGCCTCGGCGGGCGGTGGGCCGTCGAGTGGCGGGATGCGGATCGGTCTCCCCCTGAGCTTGAATCGACGATAGGTCGGGGAAACGCAGGCTGAAGCCTGCGTTTCCCCTCCTCGCCATCGCTGCGATACCAGCTGGCATTGTCTCCGCCAGAGCGGGAAAAGGCCCGCTATTCGTCCACGAGCCTTTCGAGGAACAATTCATTGCGGTAGGAGTGATCAGGGAAACGGGAGCAAACCCGTGGCGCGACAGCTGACGGAAGGGGATGGGGATGACCGGTCGACGACTCGACATAAGGGCTTTGAGCGGAACCGAAACGAGGATTGTGACGTTGGCGTTCGCGTTGGCGATCGTGGTGCTCGTACTCGCGCCGGGTTCCTCGCGGGCGATGTCGCGCTCTGGCGGGAGGTCTGCCCGCGACCCTTTGTTGGAGCTTGCGGGTATTTCAGGGCAGGCAGAGGAGATTTCTCCGGTCGATGCCAGTAGCTGCGAATCCGAAGCGGCGTCATTCCTGAACGGCGCCGGCACCTCGAGAGGTCGCTGCCCGAACATTCCCCGCCGACTGCCCCCGGCGGGTTCGACCGAAAGCATCAAGGGTGGGCACGGAGACGGAAGCAATGAAAGTCGCCTTGCTCCACTGGTCACCAACGAAGCCGGCGACGAACTCGAACTCCATACGGCTTACCCGGCCTCTCTTTGGTTCGAAGGACCGTCGACGTGGGTTACCGAATGCCGCTTGACCGTGCCGGTTGGAGGGTCGGACTACATCCCTTGTGCGTATGTCACTTTCTATGATGCCGGCTGGGAAACCGGGGAAAAAGCACCGGCCACGAGCGTGAGGGAAACCGGTATCTACGACGCTTGCGGAACCTTGATCACCAGCATCAAAGCCGAAGGCTGGCATGTGGTGGGCGCTGAATACATCCTGCCTGGAACCTCTGCCAGCGGTCCTGCCAAAGTTCCCGTGGTGGAGCCGCCCGAATGCTTCGGCGTCTGGAAAATGGTCTACGCCTATACCGAGACCTTCAGCGACAAAGAAACGCTAAGCGACAGCATCGAAGTTCCGTTCGGTGTCATGCCTGGGCCGCGGATATCGAGTGCGCGCTGGGGTGGCGGCAATCCCGCAGAAATGTCCTGCAGTCAGCAGTGCGCCGGCGATCCGGTCAACTCCGCGACCGGCGAATTCTCGGAATCGGCCACCGACCTGGCGATCCCCGGGCGGGGCCCCGGGCTGGCGATGACTCGTACTTACAGCTCGTTGGCGGCACGCGCCGGAGTCTCCTCATCGCTCGGTCGCGGATGGGCCTTCCATTATGATATGTCGCTCTCGATCGATCCCGAAACCGGCGACGCCACGATCACGAACGGCAACGGCAGCCGGTCCCAGTTCTTTGCCACGTCGAAAGGTTTCCTGGCACCTCCCCAGGTTCTGGCGACCCTCGTCGAAAACGAAGGCGGGACCTATACCTACACGATCAAAGCGCGGACGAAGTACACCTTCGACAGCGCGGGAAAGCTGATCGCCATCTCCGACCTGAACGGCGACGAAGTGACGCTGTCCTATGACGAAGCCGGGCGGCTGCAGACTGTCGCCGACGAAGCGGGGAGGACCCTGACCTTCAGCTACGACGAAGCCGGACGAATCGAAAGCGTCGCTGACTCGACCGGTCGCTCGGTCGGCTACGGCTATGACGAAGCGGGTGATCTGGATGAAGTGACCGACGTGCGTGGCGGGCATGAACACTTCACCTATGACGAAAACGGGCAGCTGCTGACGCGGAAAGACGCGCGGGAAAACGTCGTGCTGACGAACACCTACGACGCGACGGGCAGGATCCTCACGCAGATCGATGGCCTGGAAGGTAAAACCAAATATGAATACGTCGAAGGGGAACGGACGGCTACGACCGAAGTCACCGATCCGCGCGGCGACCTGACGAAGTACTTCTACGAGAACGGGATCCTCGGAGAAAAGGTCGAAGGGGCCGGTACGACCCATCGGGCAGCATGGACCTATGAATACGACCCGGTTACGCTGGGGCTGAGCGCGGTCACCGATCCCAACGGCCACACGACCCACGCAACCTACGATTCGAGGGGCAACGTAACGTCTACCGAAGACGCGCTCGGCCACAGGACCGAATCGTCCTACGACGCGCTTGACGACCTGACCGCACGCACCGACGCCAATGGCGTCACCACGACCTTCGAATACGACGAACGCGGCAACCTGCTGAGCTCTTCGACTCCCCTTGTCGGCTCGGAACCGGCGGAAGCGCGCACGGTCGAATATGCCTACGAAGACGAAGCGCACCCTGGCGACCTGACCGCGATCACCAATCCCGACGGCTATACCACGCACTTCGCCTATGACGAAGCCGGAGACCTCGAAAGCGTGACCGACCCCGAAGGAGCCAAGACGACCTACGAATACGACGAACGCGGCAACCGCGTGGCTGAGGTCAGCCCCCGCGGCAACGCCGAAGGCGCGAATGCGGCGGAATTTACGAGCAGCTTCACCTACGACGCCGCCGGGGACCGCCTGACGGCGGTCAACCCCCTCGGTCATGAACGCAAATGGACCTACGACGCCGACGGGAACCTCGAATCGGAGACGAACCCCAACGGCCACACGACCGAATACGCCTACGACGCCGCGAACCAGCAGATCTCCGTGAAACGGCCCAACGGGCAGGTGGAGAAAACGGCCTACGACGCGACCGGGAACGTCAAATCCCAGACCGACATGCTCGAACACACCACGACCTACAAATACGACCCGCTGAACCATGTGGAATCGAGCACGGATCCGCTCTCGAGGACGACTAGCTTCGTCTATGACGGGGTCGGGAACCTGACCACCCGCAAAGACCCGAAAGGGCGGACGACCACCTATTCGTACAACGCCGCCAACGAGCTCGTCAAAGTCGACTACTCGGAAGAAAGCACGTCGGACGCGGAATACGGATACGACGCAGACGGCTATCGGACCTCGATGAAAGACGGGACCGGCGAAAGCACCTACGAATACGACTCCCTTGGCCAGCTGGTCAACATGAAAGACGGCGGTGGCCTCACGACCGCCTACGGCTACGACCTCGCCGGCAACGAGACCAGCATCACCTATCCCAACGGTAAAACCGTCGCCCGCGAATTTGACGAAGCAGGGCGCCTGGCGAGCGTCAAAGACTGGCTCGGCAATACGACGACCTTCGCCTACGACCCCGACTCCGACCTTAAGTCCACCGTCTTCCCGGTGGGTACCGGCAACACCGACGAATACACCTACGATCGAGCCGACCTGATGGCCGGGGTGCAGATGAAGAAGGGCACCGAAACGCTAGCCTCGCTCGGCTACCTGCGCGACCCCGCCGGGCAGATCAGCAGCATGACGAGCTCGGGGCTTCCGGGGTCAAAAGAAGAAGCCTTCGAATACGACCTCAACGAGCGTCTGGTCAAAGCCGGCTCGGAAGCGTTCGGCTACGACGCCGCGAACAACCTCACCTCAGCGCCCGGGACCACCAACACCTACGACGCTGCCGATCAGCTCGAAAGGTCAACGCCTGCCAGCTACAGCTACGACTCCCTGGGAGAGCGGACCAAATCGGTGCCGGTAAGCCCCGCGGCCACCTACGTCTCGTCTTTCGGAAGCAGCACCGTCTCGCATCCCGCCGGAATCGCGGTTGACGCCAAAGGCAACTTCTGGGTGGTAGATCGAGCGAACAACCGCGTCGACGAGTTCGAACAGTCCGGCAAACTTGTGACCACCGTCGGAAGCTTCGGCAGCGGCAAAGGCCAGCTGAGTCACCCAGACGACGTGGCGATCGACTCGAGCGGCAATCTCTGGATTGCCGATGCGGGTAACAACCGGGTCGAGGAGCTCACCGTCGCCGGTAAATACGTGACGCAGTTTGGCTCCTTCGGTAGCGGCGAAGGACAGTTCAGCGAACCCGAAGGCATCACGATCGATTCGAGCGGGAACATCTGGGTCGCCGATACCCACAACGGTCGTGTGCAGGAGCTCAGCACTAAAGGGAAAGTCCTCCGGATCATCGGCGAAAAAGGCGCCGGTGAAGGAAAAATCAGCGAAGCGACCGACGTCGCCATCGGCGCTACCGGCAACATCTGGATCTCCGACTGGAACAACTGGATCCACGAGTTCAGCCCCGAAGGGGCGTTCATCCGACGCGTCGGCGGCAGCGGCTCCGGGAACGGGCAGTTCACGCACGCCGACACGATCGACGTCGACAGCAGCGGCCATGTCTGGGTGGGGGATGAAGGAAACAACCGCGTCGAGGAGTTCAACGAAAGCGGCGAATACCTGGCCAAGTTCGGATCGGCCGGCAGCGGCGAAGGCCAGTTCAGCTTCGCATGGCCGATGGGAGTCAAAGCCGGCTCGGGCGGCAAGCTCTGGGTCGCCGACCCGAAAAACAACCGGGTCGAGCAATGGAAAGTCTCGGAACTGCAACCGGCCACCACCTACAGCTACGACCAAGCTGGCAACCTCACTGCCGTCGAACGCCCGAAATCAGGCGAAATCCCAGCCATCGAAGAACGCTATGCCTACAACGGTGCCGGGCTCCGAAGCTCGCAGACCGTGGCAGGGGTGACCAGTCCTCTCGTCTGGGACGGAACCGGTGCCCCACCGCTCCTGCTCAGTGACGGGCAGGCGAGCTACATCTACGGACCCAATGGGCTTCCCATCGAGCAAATCTCAGCCGCTGGCGTCCCGACCTACCTTCATCCTGATCATCTCGGCAGCATCAGGATGCTCACGAGCTCCAGTGGGACGGCCACGGCTACTTTAAGTTACTCCGCCTATGGAACACTTACCAGCAGGACCGGCACCCAAACCACCCCGCTCGGCTTCGCTGGTCAATACACGAACCTGCAGAGCGGTCTTCAATATCTCCGCGCCAGGGTCTATGACCCGACGACGGGACAGTTCCTAACGAGGGACCCGCTCGCAGAGACGAGTCGTCAGCCATACCTCTATGCGAGCGGAGATCCTGTCAACGCAAGCGATCCAACGGGTCAACTCGCCTACGAAGAAGAAATAGAGATCCCTTGCTGGCCGTTCTGTGCTGAAGCTAACCGGGAAGCCTTGGAATACCTAAAGGAAGGATTCCAAGAACTTGGAGACACGCTCGAAAGCGGTTGGAACTCGATCTTCGGAAATGACGAATCCGCGGAAGGCCCGGCGCCTGGCCAATGTCCGCTGACCCCGCCGACGGTGCCCAACTTCGACGATCCCACTCAGCCACCAGGGCCGGGCTGGGAATGGAGGGGTAGGGGCGAGGTGGGATCTAACGAGGGCTCGTGGGTCAGCCCTGGGGGCGAAGAAAAACTTCACCCGGACCTCAACCACCCAGAGCCCTATCCTCCTCACTACGATTGGGAAACGCCCCACGGCGACTATCGCGTCTATCCCGATGGTGAGGTTGAACCGAAGGATGGCTAAAACGACTCAAGTCATCGAAGCTCCGGCCGACGAGGCACGGGCATGGGTGCAGTACTCACTGGAACAAGGGTTTGATCTGTCGGCCGCAGTGCTAAATGGAGGGTTCCTCAGGCGAGGGAAGTTCATGGCTATAGTCTCGGAGTCCTTCCAAAGGACACCTATTGCATTTCGTTCTGGAGGTGTCCTTGGGCAGCGCGTTGCGAGGGAACGATTTGCGCAGATACTCGATGAACTAAGCGATAAAGATGCCAAAGCAATTGTGGTGGAGGACAGTGCTGCCGAAAGAAATGACCCAAACTTCTCCCATCGAGGCGAACCTTCAGCATTCCTCGGCGATCGCGTGCTGCATTGGCGTGATCTATCGGAGGGACCTACCCAAGCGATGGAAGTTGTCGCTTGGGGCACTACTGGGTACCCGACGAATGCCTTTATCACCAATAGGTCATCGCGAGAGCTAGGCTTGGTAAATCTAAAGGATGCACCAAAAAATCTTGCAGAAGAGGTCGCCTCCTCGCTTTCAGCCATCGTCGTAGCGGCCTTTGACGCAGAGTCATACTTGCTTTGGGTAGGAGATGTCTCAACGATGAGTCTGTTATAGGTAGGGCTAGCTCGTTTCGCGAAGACCGAGCATCCCATCGCTAGCTTGGATGGTCTCAGCGATTCCATTGTGTTTGAGGATTTTCGGTCCCGCGAGTTACTCGAACCTCCTGTGCTTTGCTTGTCCCGCCTGATCAGCGTTGTTGGTGAGGGCCGGAACGCCAAATGGGAGCGTGCGAATAGTCCCCCGCTGACCTCGGATCGGGACGGGCGGTCCCTCTCCGGCAAGGAATAGGCGCGCTCTCTCGGCGATCGGCAGCCTCCCTTTGCGACCGTTGTCGCTGGTTCGCCAGACGAATATTGAGTCAAAGACGGAGTGGAGGATGCGGCGCTGGTCTTCGAGGGTTAGGCCCTCCCATATCTGCTCGAGGTCGGTCTCGATCTGAGCCGGTTCGCGTTCCTGGTCACGCTCGGCGCGCTCTTCGAGCAGGGCGTCAACCCGTGCCTGGCGGGTTTCGACCGTATGCAGGTAGACATCGGAGTCCGAACCGCCCAAGGCTTCGGCAAGTCGCTCGTCAAGGGCGGCGTCTCGCTCGGCTTCTGCGACGGCGAGTTCGGCGTCGAGATTCGACCCGTCCTCCTCTTGGGTGTGAGCCGTGGCATTTTTGGCGAAGGCGAACAGGTGAGAGAGGACGAACGGCTCGATCACGCTGGCCTTAACCGCGGCCGGCGCTGGGCAGCGCCCGCCGGCCTTGTCGGGCTTGCAGCCGTATTCGAGGAAGTCCTTGCCGTGGCGCGTCTTGCCCATCTTCGGCTTCATCGCGTAGCTGCAACCGCCGCAACGGAGGACGCCCGAGAGCAGCCCAGTTCCCTTACCTGAGCGGCCGGGGTGGACACCGCGGGCCTTGTTCGCGGCCTGCCACTCGGCAAGAGTCACAATCGGCTCGTGCGCGTCGGAGTTAATGATTTTCCCGGCTCGGGCCTCGCCGAGGTAGACCCGATTGCGGACGATCGTGCCGACGCTGGCGACGGTCCAGTGCTTGTTGTCCCAGGGCGTCACTACCCCTTCCTCCTCAAGGAACCGGGCGAGCTGCGTCCAGGAGACGCCGGCTGCGCGACGGCGGAACAGCTCGTGGATCACCGGCCCGACCCTGGGGTCCGGTTCGAGCACGCGGTCCTCGTTGCGCCGGTAGCCAGTCGGCACCTTGCCGGAAACGTGGATGCCCCGCGCCACTGCCGACTTGCGGGCGGTGTCCCAGTTCTCGCGGATGCGGGCCAGCTCCAGCTCGCCAAGCGCGGCAAATAGGTCGGCGAGGAACTTCCCCATGTAACCGGAGGTGTCGATCCCCTCGGCCACCGTGCAGAGGACGCCATCGGCGGCGCGGATGCGCGCCAGAAGGTTGGCCGAGTCTTGGACCGAGCGGCCAAAGCGATCGAGGCGGGCGACGACGAGCCCCCCGGTGGCGCCGGTCTCGATCCTCTCCATCGCGGTGTTCAGCCCCGGCCGGTCAGCCTTCGATCCCGGCTGGTCGAGGTCTTCGTGCCACTTGGCGATCCGGTGCCCTTGCGACTTGGCCCAGGCTTTGACACGCTCCTTTTGCTCTCCGGGTGAGATGAAAGCATCGCCGGAGCGACCTCCTACACGCGAAACGCGGATATATCCATCGAGCTTCATTGGGGTGCCCCCCTTACGTTAGAGACTGAACGGCAAGCAGGGGACCGAGCTCGCCGACGTGATCGTCAACAAGATCAAGGAGGCGGTCGACAAAGTCGCCTTCAAATAGGGGCCGTGTCGCCTTTGTTCGGCATGTCCGAGCAAAGGCGACACCCGTCCCTTTCGCTCTGCATGAAACACTCGCCCGATGCCAGCTTCTAGGAGTTACGACAGGGCGCCGGCCGACATCCGGCCGGTGACGATCGATCCCGGGTTCGTGGAGAGCGCGGCCGGGTCGGCGCTGATCTCGATCGGGCGGACGCGGGTGATCTGCACGGCCTCGGTCCAAGAGCAGGTGCCGCGCTGGATGATGGGCAAGGGCAAAGGCTGGGTGACGGCCGAGTACGCGATGCTGCCCGCCTCGACCGGGGATCGCAAGCAGCGCGACATCTCGAAGGGCAAACAGGACGGGCGCGGGGTCGAGATCCAGCGGCTGATCGGGCGCTCGCTGCGGGTCGTGGTCGACTTCCGGGCGATGGGCGAACGCAGCGTCTACGTCGACTGCGACGTCCTCGAAGCCGACGGCGGCACCCGCTGCGCGGCGATCACCGGCGGCTACGTCGCCCTGCGCCAGGCTTTCCAGAAGCTGGTCGACAAGAAAGCCCTGTCCGAGCTGCCGCTGACCGGCTCGGTCGCCGCGGTCAGCGTCGGCCTCGTCAACGGCCGCGCCCTCTGCGACCTCGACTACGGCGAGGACTCCAACGCCGAAGTCGACGCCAACGTGGTGATGACCGGCGACGGCGGCCTGGTCGAGGTGCAGGCGACGGCGGAGCGGACGCCGCTCTCGCGCGCCTCGCTCGACGAGCTGCTGGGCCTGGCCGAGATGGGGATCGGCCGCCTGCGGGAGGTGCAGGAGCGGGCGGCTTCGTGATCGCGGGACCCCCTTGATCCTCGCGACCCGCAACCCCCACAAGGTCGAGGAGATGGCCGAGCTGCTGCCGGGCGCCGCCCTGCAGCAGCTGCCCGACGAGGTGGAGCTGCCGCCGGAGACGGGAAACAGCTTTGAGGCCAACGCGCTGATCAAGGCGCGGTCAGCGCATGGGGCCACCGGCGAGGTGACGATCGCCGACGATTCCGGGATCGAAGCCGCCGACCTCGGCGGCGCCCCCGGCATCTACTCCGCCCGCTATGCCGGCGAAGGCGCAAGCGACGAGACCAACCTCGCGAAACTGCTGCGCGAGGTCGACGCCGCAGGCGGCCAGCGCCGCGCCGCCTACGTCTGCGCGATCGCCCTGATCGACGAGGACGGGCACGAGTACGTCTTCGAGGCCCGCTGCGAGGGCACCCTGCTGCGCGAGCCCCGCGGCAGCGGCGGCTTCGGCTACGACCCGGCGTTTGTCCCCGATGAGACCGGGCACAACGACGAGAGGACGATGGCCGAGCTGACCCCCGGGGAGAAGCACGCGGTCAGCCACCGCGGCAAGGCGGCGCGGATGCTCGCCCGCCACCTCGGTCTGGAGGCAGAGGCGGCGCCATGACCGGGAAAAGCCGGGCGGCGGCGCTCTCGATCGCCTCCAACTCGGCCCTGATCGCGCTCAAGCTCGCCGCTGGGGCGCTCACCGGCTCGATCGCGATCATCACCGAGGCGGTCCACTCGCTGATCGACCTCGTCGCCTCGGTGATCGCCTTCGTTTCGGTCCGCAAAGCCGACGAGCCGGCCGACGAGGAGCATCCCTACGGCCACGAGAAGGTCGAGAACCTGGCGGCGGCGATCGAGGGCCTCCTGATCCTGGTCGGCGCGGCGGTGATCGTCTACGAGGCGACCCACCGGCTCGCCGTCGGCTCCGAGGTCGAAAGCCTCGGCATCGGCATCGCCGTGATGGGTTTCTCGGTGCTCGCCAACCTGTTCGTCTCCGGCTACCTTTACCGGCAGGCCCGGCTCACCGACTCGCCGGCGCTGGCGGGCGACGCCGCCCACCTGCGCACCGACGCGATGACCTCCGCCGGCGTCCTGGTCGGCCTCGGGATCGTCGAGATCACCGGCATCGCCGCGTTCGACTCGATCACCGCCCTGATCGTCGCCGTCGCCATCGTCGGGGCCGGCCTGACCCTGCTCCGTCGCTCCTCCGGGGTGCTGATCGACGAAGCCCTACCGGAGGCGGAGATGGACCGGATCGAGGCGGCGATCGCGACCGCGCGGACCGAGGAGGTCGCCGGATACCACAAGCTCCGCGCCCGCCGCGCGGGCTCCCGTCGCCACATCGACTTCCACGTCCAGTACCGCTCCGGGACCAGTCTTGAGCGCGCCCACGAGCTCGCCCACGAGATGCGCGACTCGATCGAGGCCGAGGTCCCCCAGGCCGAGGTGCTGATCCACGTCGAGCCCGAGACCTCGTTCCGAGAGCGCGAAGAGGGCCCGTACCGCTCGGGCTGACCCCGCTGCCCACCCGGACGCGGAGCGGAGGGGGGAGGCGGCTTTATGGGGGCGGCAGGAGGTTCACTCCCGCCGCCAGCCCGACGGCGACGAGGGTGATCGCGTAGCCGGTGTAGCCGCTGAAGGCGAAGAGGACCGCGGCGATCGCGCAGACGACCACGACGGTGATCCAGGAGGCTCGGGCGAGGGACACGGTCGGTATCTTCGCCCACATGCCCGACGCCGCCGCAGCCCCCGCTCCCTCGGGCGAGTCCGCGGAGGCGGCGCTGGCCTTCCTGGCCGAGATGTCGCCCGACCTGCGCGGGGCGGCGGTTCTCGGCCCCGACGGCGAAGCCCTGGCCGCGACCAGCGGCGAGCCGGAGCGCTGGGCCGAGGATGCGGCGACGCTCCTCGCCTGCGCCGACGCCGCCGAGGGGGTCCCGGTCGAGCAGGCCCACATCGCCACCGAGCAGGGGGAGGTCTTCGCGATCCGCAATCAGGGCTTGGCCGCCGTTGCTGTGACCGAGCGCTTTGCCCTCGCCTCGCTGATCCTGTTCGACCTGCGCTCGGTGCTGCGCGAGCTGGCGAGCGCGACTCCGAACTTCGGGGGGCCAAGGGCCACCGAGGATCGGAGCAGCGACTGATGCAGAAGCCGCACCGCATTCTCCTCGACCGGGTCTCCGCCTACGCCGACGAGGCCGCCGCCTTCATGCGCCGGCGGCGGGTCGCCCGCCGCCCCTTCGCCCGCCTCTATTACCCGAGCGGGCGCAGCGCCGACCACGCCCAGGATTCAGCCGCCGGCGCCGAGCTCTTCGTCGCCGCCGGGCGGCTGATCGAGGTCGCGTCGGAGCGCGGCGTGAGGGAGCGAAGCGACCGAGCGAAGCGGGATCGGTCATCGGGGAAACAGGGCGCGCGCTGAATGACTCCTCCGCTGCTCGACGGCGAGGTCGCCGCCCGCGTCCTCTCGCGCGCCCTCGCCAACGGCGGCCGCTTCGCCGAGGTCTTCGCCGAACGGCGCCACGGCCAGGTGCTGGCGATCGACGAGGGGCGGATCGAGTCGGTGCAGTCGGGGGCCGAGCAGGGCGCCGGGGTCCGCGTCGTCGACGGGGCCACCACCTACTTCGCTCACGTCGACGGCCTCGATCCGGCCGAGCTCGAGCGCGCCGCCGGCGAAGCGGCAGCGGCGCTGAAGGGGGACCGTCGCGAGCCGCAGCCGCTGCGGGGGCGCGATGCCACCCCGCTGCCGATCGAGCGCCGCCCCGAAGCGGTGCCGGCGGCGCAGAAGGCGGAGATGTTGCGCGAGCTCGACGAGCGCGCCCGCGCCAAGGGCGGCGAGATCGCCCAGTTCACCGCCTCCTACGCCGAGGCGCGGCGCGAGGTCGCGATCGCCAACTCCGACGGCCTGCTGACCGGCGACGACCGGACGCGGGTGCGGATCGGCGCCCAGGCGGTCGCCCGCGGCGAGGGCTCGGTCGAGACCGGGTCCGAGACGCTCGGCGCCCACCGCGGCTACGAGCTGCTCGAAGGCGACCCGGCCGGGATCGCCGAGCAAGCGGCGGTGAAGGCACTGACCCTGCTCGATGCCGTGCCGGCGCCGTCGGGCTCGATGCCGGTGGTCGTCGGCGGCGGCTTCGGCGGGGTCCTCTTCCATGAGATGACCGGCCACGGCCTCGAGGCCGACCACATCCAAAAGGGCGCCAGCGTCTACGTCGGCAAGCTCGGCGAGCGGGTCGCCGAGCCGCTGCTGAACGCCTACGACGACGGCCGCCTGCCGGGCGAGTGGGGAAGCGACGCGATCGACGACGAGGGGCAGTTGACGCAGAAAACGCTGGTGATCGAGGACGGCCGCGTCGCCTCCTACCTCTACGACCGCCTGACCGCCGAGCGCGAGGGGGTCGCCTCGACCGGCAACGGCCGCCGCGAGAGCTTCCGCCACCTGCCGATCCCGCGGATGACCAACACCTACATCGCCCCCGGCGAGGCCTCCCCGGAGGAGATGATCGCCGAGGTCGAGCGCGGCTTCTACGCGGTCTCCTTCGGCGGCGGCCAGGTCGACCCGGCGACCGGCGACTTCGTCTTCGGCGTCAACGAGGGCTATCTGATCGAGGGCGGCAAGGTGACGAGCCCCTGCCGCGGCGCCACCCTGATCGGCAACTGCCTCGACGCTCTCGCCGCGATCGACGCGGTCGGCGACGACTTCTTCATGAAGACGGGGATGTGCGGCAAGGGCGGCCAGAAAGTTCCGGTCGGGACCGGCCAGGGCCACGTTCGCCTGCGCGCGCTGACCGTCGGAGGGACCGAGCAGTGACCCCCCGGGGGACGCGTAACGGAAGCGAGAGCGTTTGATGACCGAGCTGAGTGCGGTCGCCCACCGCGCCGTCGAGGCCGCGACCGCGGCCGGCGCGGGGGACGCCGAGGCCTACGTCTCCCGCGAGAGCGGCCGCGAGGTCCGGGTCCACGGCGGCGAGGTCGAGAGCCTGACCGCGGCGGTCCAGACCGGCGTCGGGATCCGCGCCTGGCGCGGTCGCCGGGTCGGCTACGCCTACGGCACCGACCTCACCGAGGCCGGGGTGGCGGCGATCGCCGACCGCGCCGCCGAAGCTGCCGCGGTCGCCGACGAGGACGAGTTTGCGGCGCCGCCGCGGCCCGCCGAGATCGAGTCGCTGCCCGGCCTCGGTGACCCCTCGATCGCCGAATGGGAGGCCTCCCGGCTGGCCGAGCTTGCCCTGACCGTCGAGCGCACCGCGCTCGCGTCCGACTCGCGCCTGGTCGGGGTCGAGACCGCCGTATACGCCGACGCCGCCGAGCAGGTGGCGATCGCCTCCTCGACCGGGATCGCCGGCGAGTACGAGACCTCCACCTGTTACGCGTACCTACAGGCGCTGGCCGAGGGGGAGGGCGCCCGCGAGACCGGCCTCGGCTTCGGCCTCGCCCGCGGCCCCCGCGGCCTCGATCCGGAGGCGATCGGTGCCGAGGGCGCCCGGCGGGCGCTGGACATGATCGGCGCCGGCAAGCCGGAGTCGCGCTCCTGCCCGGTCGTCCTCGACGCCACCGTCGCCGCCGGCTTCGTCGGCCTCCTCGGCGGCGGCCTCAGCGCCAAAGCCGTCCAGCGCGGCCGCTCGCCGCTGGCCGGCCGCCTCGAGGAGGAGGTCGCTTCCGCGGCCTTCGCCCTCCACGACGACGGCCGCGAGCCCGACGGCCCGGCCTCCGCCCCCTTCGACGGCGAGGGCGTGTCGCGGCGGCGCACCGCCCTGATCGAGCGCGGCCGCCTGCGCTCCTACCTCTACGACACCTACGCCGCTAACCGCGAGGGCGGCTCCTCCACCGGCTCCGCCGCGCGCGGGAGCTACCGCTCGCTGCCCTCGGTCTCGACCTCGAACCTCGTGGTCGCCCCCGGCTCGCACTCCTTCGAGGAGTTGCTGGCGCAGGCCGGGGAGGGGGTCTTCGTCGACGACGTCGCCGGCCTGCACTCCGGGGTCAACCCGGTCACCGGCGTCTTCTCGGTCGGCGCCTCGGGCCGGATGATCCGCGGCGGGCAGCTCGCCGAGCCGGTTCGCGAGTTCACGATCGCCGGCGAGCTGGTGGCGATGCTGGGCGCCGTCAGCGCCGCCGGAGCGGACACCCGCTGGGTCCCGTTCGGTGGCTCGGTCAGCACCCCGCCGCTGCTGATCGCCGAGCTGGCGATCAGCGGTTCGTGACATTTGGCTCCAGAGCGCAAGTTCTTACGCCGTGGGCACTGTTAGATTGCGGCCGTCTTCAAACCCCCGAGGAGGATCTAAGACGTGACCAAGGCTGAGTTTCTTGACCAACTTGCCGGCGACGAGCGACTCGGCAGCAAAAAAGCTGCCAGCGATGCTCTGGACGCCGTGCTCGAGGCCATCACCAACGCACTGAGCAGCGGCGAGGAGGTCGCCTTCACCGGCTTCGGCAAATTCCACGTCGCCGAGCGCGGCCCGCGCCAGGGCGTCAACCCCCGCACCGGCGAAAGGATCACGATCCCGGGGGGCAAGGTGCCACGGTTCTCCGCCGGTTCGGCTCTGAAGACCCAGGTCAAAGGCGGCTGACGCGCCCTGACCCGCTTCGCCGATCGACTTGCGGCGCTCGTCGACGAGCGCCGCAGTCAGATCTGTCTCGGCCTCGACCCCGACCCGGCCAAGCTGGCCGGGGAGGGGGAGAAGCCAGGCGACTCGCAAGCGCCGGCCGCTGAGCAGGCAGCCGCTGCGGTCGCCGAGCACTGCCGCTCGCTGATCGAGCGGGCTGGCCCCGCCTGCGTGGCGGTGAAGCCGCAGCTCGCCTGCTTCGAGCGCCTCGGCGCCCCCGGCTGGGCGGCGCTGGAATCGACCTGCGCCGCCGCCCGCGAGGCCGGCCTTCTGGTCGTCGCCGACGGCAAGCGCGGCGACGTCCCGGTCACCGCCGCCGCCTACGCGCAGGCGCTGGTCGGGGAGACGCCGACCCCCTGGGGCCCCGTCGCCGGCCTCGGCGCCGACGCCTTCACCGCCAACCCGCTGCTCGGCCGCGACGCGCTCGAGCCGCTGGTCGCGGCCGCCGAACAGGCCGGCGCGGGCGTCTTCCCCTTGGTCCGCACCAGCAACCCGGGCGCCGCCGACCTCCAAGACCTGCCGGCGCCTCGGGAGCCCCTGCACGAGCGCCTCGCCGCGATCGTCGACGAGCTCTCCGGGCGCCTGCTCGGCGGCTCCGGCCTCAGCGGGATGGGCGCCGTGGTCGGCGCGACCGAGCCGCAGCACTTCGCCCGCATGCGCGAGCTGATGCCGCGCTCGATCTTCCTCATCCCCGGAGTGGGCGCCCAGGGCGGCCGGCCGGAGATGCTCGGCGCCGCCTTCGCCGCCGGCCGCGCCGCCGGCCTCGTCGCCGCCTCGCGAGGGATCGCCGCCGATCCGGATCCCGCCGCCGCGGCCGAGCGCCTGCGCGCCGCCGGGTGGGAGATTTCGACCGCCTGACGGGGGCCGGCGCGACTACGATCAGCCCGCCTCAACCAACCGCACTTCCGAACTCGCCCGTCCCAATGGAAAGACGCACCAGCGCCGCCGCCCGAATCGCCGCCGTCCTCGCCCTGGTCGGGGCGGTGGTCATGATCGTCGTCGTCGTCTCGACGGCGCCGAGCGGCAGCAGCTCGAAGGGCCACCATCACCCTCAGCACCAGGCCCAGAAGCAGAAGCAGAAGAAGCCGCGGACCACGGCCAAGACCTACACGGTGCAGCCCGGCGACACGCTGACCGCGATCGCCCACGAAACCGGGGTGCCGCTGTCGGAAATCATGGCCCTCAACCCCGGCGTCGATCCGCAGATCTTGACCTCTGGCGAAGTGCTGAAGCTCAAGTGAGCCGCCGGCGCAACGGCGCCGTGCTGCTGCTCACGCTCCTCGGGTGCTGGCTCCTGCCTGCGCTCGCCGCGGCGGCGCCGCAGAAGGGCGAGGGGGCGAACCCACCGCCGCAGCTCGAATCGCGCTCCTGGGGGGTGATCGACGCCCGCAGCGGCGACGTCCTCGCCTCCCACGCGGTGAACCGATCGCTGCCGATCGCCAGCACGACCAAGCTGATGACCGCCTACGTGAGCATGAAGGACCTGCCGCTCGACAAGATCGTCCGCGCCCAGCCCTACAAGCCCGAATACGGCGAGTCGCTGATGGGGCTTCGGGCGGGGCAGCGGATCAGCGTCCGCGACCTCCTTTACGGGCTGATCCTGCGCAGCGGCAACGACGCCGCCCACACCCTGGCGTTCGATGCCGCCGGAACCGAAAAGCGGTTCGTCGCTCAGATGAACCGCTACGCCGCCGCCCTCGGGCTATCCCACACCCACTACGCCAACCCGGTCGGGCTCGACCAGAAGGGCAACTACTCCTCGGCCGGCGACCTGATGACGCTGACGCAGCACCTGCTTCGCGAGCCCGCCTTCGCCAAGATCGCCGACTCCCGCAGTGCCGTCCTGCGCAGCGTCCACCCGCGCCGCCGGATCGAGTCGATCAACGAGCTGCTGGAATTGGCGCCTTGGGTGACCGGGGTGAAGACCGGCCACACCTTCGGAGCGCTCTACGTCGAGGTGGGGTCGGGGCAGCGGCACGGGATCAGCCTGATCTCCGCCGTGGTCGGCGCCTGGACCGACGAAGAACGCTTCGAAGGCAACCTGGCGCTGCTCGAATGGGGTTTCTCCCGATACCGGCACAGGCTGCCGATCCGGCGGGGACAGGAGCTGGCCGATCCGGAAATCCGCTACTCCGGCGGCGAGCTGCCGCTGCGGGCCGCGCGGAGCCTGGCGGTCGGCGTCCGCCGCGGCCAGCAGCTGCAGGTGCGGGTCGACGCCCCGCACCAAGTCGAGGGCCCGTTGCCGAAGGGGAAGCGGTTCGGCGAGGCGAGCGTCTACGTCGAGGGCCGCAAGGTGGGCGCCGTAGCCCTGCGCGCCGGTCGCGCGGTCCCCGAGGCGAGCGCCTTCGACCGCGCCCGCGCCTTCCTCGCAGACAACCGGATCCCTATCGCCGTCGGGGCGTTCGTGATACTCATGATCGCGTTGATCCTTCGGTACCGGGTGGTCCGTAGGAAGGAAGCGAGGAGAGAAGTCTGGTGATCGCCGAGTGATTCTCACCGTGACCCTTAACGCGGCGATCGACCGCACCGTCGCCGTGCCCAACTTCCGCCTCGGCCGCCGCCACCGCTCGGTCGAGAGCCGCACGGTGGCCGGCGGCAAGGGCATCAACGTCGCCCGCGCGCTCAACCTGCTCGGCCGCCCGGTGATCGCCACCGGCTTCGTCGGCGGCCCGACCGGCCGCCGGGTCCTCGAACAGTTGCACGAGGAATCGGTGCTGACCGATTTCATCCGGATCGCCGCCGAGACCCGGATCAACCTCGCGGTGATCGACCCGACCTCGGGCGAGCAGACCGAGATCAACGAGCGCGGCCCCGCCGCCAGCCCGGAGGAGGTGCAGCGGCTCTTCGAGCGGATCGGCTACCTGGCCGGCGGCACCAGGCTCTGCGTCCTCGCCGGCTCGGTGCCGCCGGGGGCGGGGGACGACCTCTACGCCCGCCTGATCCAGGACCTCACCCGCCGCGGCGTCGCCGTCGTTCTCGACGCCGAGGGGGAGGCGATGCTGGAGGGGGTGCGGGCCGGCGCCTCGATGGTGACCCCGAACGAGACCGAGGCCGAGGAGCTGGTCGGACAGGAGTTCGCCGACCGCAGCGACCTCGCCCAGGGGCTGCTGGAGCTGGTTCGCCTGGGGGCGAGCGAGGCGGCAATCACCCGTCCTGACGGCTGCGTCGCCACCGTCAGCGAAGGAAATTCCCGCAGGTTGCTGGAGGTCCATACCGAGCCGCTGGAGCCGGTCTCGACGGTCGGCTCGGGCGACGCCTTCCTCGCCGGCTACGTCGCCGCCCGCTACGAGGGCCGCTCGCCGGAGGAATGTTTGGCTTACGGGGTGGCCTGCGGGGCCGAGTCGACGCAGCACTTCGGCGCCGGCACCGTCGACCGCAACCAGGTCGAGAGGCTGCTGGGCGAGGTCTCCGTGCACGACTTGGAGGTCCCCGCCGAAGTGTAGGCTCAGTGGTTCAACGCCACGCCTTGGAGGACTAACTTGGAAATCGAAATCGGCCGCGGCAAGAAGGGTCGCCGCGCTTACGGATTCGACGACATCGCGATCGTTCCTTCCCGCCGGACGCGCGACCCCGACGACATCGACATCAGCTGGACTCTCGGTCCCTACCGCTTCGAGCTGCCTCTGGTCGCCTCGGCGATGGACGGGGTGGTCAGCCCCGAGACCGCCGTGCGCACCAACGAGCTGGGGGGCCTCGGAGTCCTGAACCTGGAGGGCATCTGGTCCCGCTTCGAGAACGCCGAGGAGCGGCTGGAGGCGATCGCCGCCGCCCCCAAGCACGAGGCGACGCGGCTGATGCAGCAGATCTACACCGAGCCGGTGAAGGCCGAGCTGATCGCCAGGCGGATCGAGGAAATCAAGGCCCGCGGCGCCGTCGTCTGCGGCTCGCTGACGCCGCAGAAAGTCCGCGAGTATTACGAGGTCGCCGTCGAGGCCGGCCTCGACATCCTCGTCATCCAGGGGACGGTGATCTCGGCCGAACACGTCTCGACCACGGTCGAGCCGCTGAACCTGAAGGAGTTCATCGCCGAGGTGCCGGTGCCGACGGTGGTCGGCGGCTGCGCCTCCTACTCGACCGGGCTGCACCTGATGCGGACCGGCGCGGTCGGCGTCCTCGTCGGGGTCGGCCCCGGCGCCGCCTGCACCACCCGCGGCGTGCTCGGGATCGGCGTCCCGCAGGCGACGGCGATCGCCGACGTCGCGGCCGCCCGTGCCCAGCACATGCTCGAGACCGGCGAATACGTCAACGTGATCGCCGACGGCGGCATGCGGACCGGCGGCGACGTCTCCAAGGCGATCGCCTGCGGCGCCGACTCGGTGATGATCGGCTCGCCGCTGGCCCGGGCGAAAGAGGCCCCGGGGCGTGGCTTCCACTGGGGGATGGCGACCTTCCATCCCTCACTGCCGCGCGGCACCCGCGTCTCGACCAAGCAGGACGGGACGCTGGAGGAGATCCTCCTCGGCCCGGCCAAGGAGAACGACGGCACCTTCAACCTGATGGGGGCACTGAAAACCTCGATGGCCACCTGCGGCTACGAGGACATCCGCTCCTTCCAGCGAGCCGAGGTAATGGTCGCGCCGGCCCTGATGAGCGAGGGAAAGAAGCTGCAGAACGAGCAGCATGTGGGGATGGGTTCGAACGGGCGGGCCGCGGTGTCGACTGGAGTCGCCGTTTCGGATGACTAGTACTTCGGGAGCGTCCCGGCCGGCGGGTCCTGTCGCGGTAGGGGACCCACCCCCCCTTCCGGTAGCTAAAGCTTCCTCAGGGGGGGTCCCCCCTACCGCGCCACCCGCCGGAGGGGCGTTGGAGGAGGTACTCGTACTGGACTTCGGTGGCCAGTACTCCCAGCTGATCGCCCGTCGGATCCGGGAATGTGGAGTGTTTGCCGAGCTGCTGCCGGCGAGTACCTCGATCGAGAAGATCCGGGAGCGCAAGCCGAAAGGGCTGGTGCTCTCGGGCGGGCCGGCGTCGGTGTATGAGCCGGGAGCGCCGAAGTTCCCTACGCAGCTGCTGGATCTGGATGTGCCGGTGCTGGGCATCTGTTACGGCATGCAGGCGATGGCGCTGGCGCTCGGGGGACGGGTCGAGTCGGCGGAGACGGGGGAGTTCGGGCGCACCGACCTGGTGCTGCGGGACGGCGGCGGTCGGCTGCTGAAGGGGCTGCCTCAGGAGCAGAGCTGCTGGATGAGCCATCGCGACGCCGTCTTCGAGGCGCCGGAGGGGTTCACCGCGCTTGCTTCGAGCCCCGGCTCGCCGGTTGCCGCCTACGAGCTTCCCGACCGCGGCCTCTACGGGATTCAGTTCCACCCCGAGGTCGTCCACACGCCCTACGGGACCGAGATTCTCACCCGCTTCCTCCGCGACGTCGCCGGCTGCCAGGAGCAGTGGTCGCCGCAATCGGTGATCGCCGAGCAGGTGGAGAAGATCCGAGCCCAGGTGGGGGAGGGGAAGGTGATCTGCGGCCTCTCGGGTGGGGTCGACTCCTCGGTCGCCGCGCTCCTCGTCCACAAGGCGATCGGCGACCAGCTCACCTGTGTTTTTGTCGACCACGGGTTGATGCGGATGAACGAGGCCCAGCAGGTGGTCGAGGCTTTCAGTCAGTTCGGGATCCCGCTCGTCCACGTCGAAGCCGAAGACCGCTTCCTCGCGAAGCTGGCCGGCAAGGACGACCCGGAGGAGAAGCGGAAGATCATCGGCGCCGAGTTCATCCGCGTCTTCGAGGAGGAGGCGGCCAAGCTCGAGGACGTCGACTACCTCGTCCAGGGCACCCTCTACTCCGACGTGATCGAGTCGGGGGGCTCCGACCACGCGGCGACGATCAAGTCCCACCACAATGTCGGCGGCCTTCCCGACGACCTCGAGTTCGAGCTGGTAGAGCCGCTGCGGATGCTGTTCAAGGACGAGGTCCGCGCGGTCGGCGCCGAGCTGGGTCTGCCCGAGCGGATGGTCTGGCGCCAGCCCTTCCCAGGGCCGGGCTTGGGAATCCGGATCGTCGGCGGCGAGGTCAACAAAGAGCGGCTCGACATCCTCCGCGCCGCCGACGCGATCCTGCAGGAGGAGATCCGCGCCGCCGAGCTCTATCGCCAGCTTTGGCAGTCGTTCTGCGTGTTGCCGGTCGTCCGCTCGGTCGGCGTCCAGGGCGACGGCCGCACCTACGCCTACCCGATCGTGATCCGTGCCGTCACCTCCGACGACGCCATGACCGCCGACTGGGCGCGGCTCCCCTACGACCTCCTGGAGCGGGTCTCCAACCGGATCATCAACGAGGTCCGCGACGTCAACCGCGTCGCCCTCGACATCTCCTCGAAGCCGCCCGCGACGATCGAGTGGGAGTAACAGCCTGCCGCGGGAAGGTCTACTGGCGCTAGTCGGCCTCGAGCGAGCCGGCCGTCTCAAAGGCCGCCTGGCCGACCACGGCCGAAACCACGTTCTTGCCGCCGTTCTCGCTGAGCCGGTCCAGGCTGCGGAGGTGGGCCGCCAGCATCAGTTTCGTCGCCTCTTCCATGATCGCGACAATCTCCTGCCAGCCCTCCTCGTCGAGGGAGATCGGCATCCAGCGGAAGACGGTGTCGCTGCGGCCGTCGAGCGTGCCCGCTTCCAGGGCGGCGATCGCCTTGTCGAGGAACGTCTGCAGGGTCGCGGCGGAGACCCCACTGAGCAGCGAGGGCGGAACCTTGCGCCACTCCGGGTCGCCGACGAAGGCGTGGGGGGTCGCCTTGTAGAAATGCTCGATCGCGCCCCTCACCCGCCCTGTGTCCACCAGTTGCAGCGCCCCCAGCCGATCGAGCTCGCGGGTGTGGTACGCCACCCCGCTGAGGTCCGAATCCAGCTTCTCCGCGAGGGCGTTCGGGCTTGCGACGTGATCGGTCAGGGCCTCTAGGATCCTGATCCTCAACGGGTGGGCAACCGATCGGATGAGCCTTCGGTCGATTGCTTCTGCTGGCTCTTCAGGCATTGCAGGCTCCTTGGAGGTGGGGAGTACGAAATCGTTCGTCGCTCACGCTCCTACGTATAAACTATTTGATTGTTTTAATCCAGAACACTTGAGTTCATGACAAGGTGCTGTTCGGGTCAGATGCCGGCGACTCGGGTCACCCCGAAGACGAAGAGGAAGCCGACGGCGGTCAGGGCGACCCGCAGCGCCGACCCCTGAGCGTGCGCCTCCGGCAGCAGGTCGACCGCCCCGATGTAGAGGAAGATCCCGCAGTACACGCAGAGGGCGTAGCCCAGCGTCTGGTCTGAGATCGAGGCCTGCGAGCCGACGATCGCGCCGGCAAGCGGGGCGAGGGCGTCGATCGCCAGCCACCGGACCGCCGCCTGCCGGTCGCCCGAGCGCCGCAGGACGTAGCTGACGGTGTTGAGCCCGTCGGCGAAGTCGTGGCTGATCACCGCGAGGAAGACGAGCAGGCCGGTGGCGGAGTCGATGCCGAAGGCCAGGCCGATCCCGAGGCCGTCGATGAAGCTGTGGGCCGAGAGGCCGGCGGCGCCGAGGATCCCGACTCTCTCGCCACCCAGCGCCGCCACCGCCTCGTCGCGGTCGTGGAGGATGAGGAGCCGGGCGGCGAGAAAGAAGCCGAGGAAACCGGCGGCGACGAGGACGGTGGCGAGGTCGGTGTCGTCGACCGCTACGAGCCCCTCCGGGAGCACGTCGAGCAGGGCGACGGCGACGACGACGCCACCGGTCAGCGCCAGGAGGACGGGAAGGCGGTCGGAGAAGCGCAGGCCGATCCGGCCGCCGATCAGGGTGGCGAGGACGGTCAGCCCCGCCAGCGGGATCGCCAGCGCCGGCATCTCAGTTGTCCCGCTCGGCGCAGCGCGGGCAGACGCCGCGCAGGAGGACGTCGTGGGTGGTGATCTCGAACTCGGCCCGCGCCCCGATCCCCTCGATCGCCCGCTCCAGCTCCGGGTCGGAGAACGGCACCAACCGCCCGCAGCGCACGCAGACCATGTGGTGGTGATGGCCACCCGGCTCGTTGCGCTCGAAGGCGACGACCTCGCCGCCGACGTCGACCCGGTGGACGAGTTCCAGCTGCTCGAGCTGCTCGAGCGTGCGGTAGACGCTGGCCCGCCCGACGCTCGGCAGCCGCCGGTCGATCTCAAGCGCCGTGACCGCACAGCTCTCCCCCCCAAGCAGCTCGATCACCTTCAGCCGCGCCGCCCCGGCCCGAAATCCAGCGTCGTTCAGACGGGACCTTGCTCTGTCTGCCCAGCTCACGTCGAGCACCCTACATGAAAATGAGACTCGTTCTTATCTATATCTTCGCGCAGGTTGGGAGCGGGCACAGGAGGGGAGGGGCGAATCGAGCGAGCGTGGCGCCTTATCCGGATATGTCACGGGAAAAGCGCCCCGGCCGGAGCCGCGACCGCTTGTGGAGGCTGGCGGCGAAGCAGCACGGCGTCGTTTCGCGGAAGCAGATGCGTTTGCTGGGGATGAGCGACGACGTGATCGACCACGCAGTGGCCGTAGGTCGCCTGCACCGGGTGTTTCGGAATGCCTACGCGGTGGGTCATCCGCATGCGAACGAAAACAGCCGCTTGATGGCTGCAGTCCTCGCTTGTGGCCAAGGGGCAGTGATCTCCCACCGAAGTGCCGGAGCTCTTCTCGGCCTTCTTGACGAGGGACCCGCAGTAATCGACGTGATCGCTCCGCCATCGCGCGGTCGCAAGATCGACGGCATCTACCTGCACCGCGTGCGTCCACCACGCCGTGAGGAGACGGGCACATGCGACGGCATCCCCTGTACGAGCCCGGCGCGGACGCAGGTTGACCTTGCTGGCGTCGTGGGGGAATGGACGCTCCGGAGCGCCTTTGAGCGGGCGGCGCGGCGGGAGATGCTCGACCTCGCTGCCATCGAAGCCTCGATTGATCCGCGACGCCGAGGAATGAAGGTGCTGCTGAAGCTGATCGATAAATGGCGCGGAGCCGCGCCGCTGCTCAGCAAACGCGGAAAGCTCAAGAGTCCACTCGAGGCCAAGGTGCTGCCACTCATCGTTCGGCGCGACCTCCCACCTCCGCTCTTCAACGCCCCCGTCGAGATCGCCAACGGCCGCATCGAGGTCGACTTCCTCTGGCCCGACCACCGCTTCGCCCTTGAGGCCGACAGCCGCGACTTCCACGGCACCGCCGTGGCATTCGAGCGAGACCGCTGGCGCGACCGTGAACTCATGCGGGCCGGCTACTCGGTCCTCCGCGTCACCAGCCTCCAGGCAGAACGCGAAGCGGAGGCGGTAGCGGCCGCGGTCGCCGCCCAGTTGAGGCGAGCGGCGCCAGGGTGAAGAGCAGAGCCCCCCTCCTACTTGCAGGTGGGGAGGGGGACTCTGCTCTTCACCCCGCAGCCGCTTCGCAGTTCCTAGCCGTACCTGGCGGCCAAATCCCCCTCGCACAAGCTTGTAGGAGGGGGATTTGGCCGCCCCCAGCGGCTGGAAACTACGATCAAGCCGCCCCGCGCGACCCGAACAACCTACGAGTACGCGTCCCACTTCTCCAGATACGGAAGCGGGTCGAACGGCGACCCGCCCTCGTACCAGCCGGGCGCGCCCCACATCTCGAAGTGGAGGTGGCAGCCGACGGCGTCGCCGGTTTCGCCGACGATCCCGATCGGCTGGCCGGTGCGGACGGTTTCGCCGGTCTGGAGGGGGGAGGGTTCGGCGAGGTGGGCGTACATGAAGTCGTCGGGGGTGCCGCGGCCGTCGATGACGAGGTAGTTGCCGGCGTTCGCCTCATAGCCGGCGTACTGGACGGTGCCGCCGCGGGCGGCGACGAGCGGCGTGCCGCAGGCGGCGGTCACGTCCTGCCCTTGGTGGGTGTGGCCGCTGCGGGGAGCGCCGAAGCGGCCGGCGCCGAGGTTGAATTCGTGCGGCCCGAGGACCGGGAAGGCGTAGCCGTAGAAGGCGAAGCCGAGGCTGAGGGTGGTCGAGGCGGTCGCCCTGCGCGCCGCCGGCGCTTCGGCGGTCGCGCTCTGGGCGCTGATGCGGAAGCTGTAGCGACCGTTGCGGGCGGGACGTCCTTCGTTGGTGGTGCCGTCCCAGCGCACCTTGGTCGCCACGTTCGGCGCCACGTTTTCGCGGTAGAAGGTCTTGACGACTTCTCCGGCGCTGTTGACGACGTCGATCTGAAGGTCGTTTTCCGCCTGGCTGCTGGCGATCGTGAAGGCCAGCCGCGGATAGCGGTAACCGAAGTAGAAGGACTTGTGCGGGGTCGTTTCGGCGGCGACGATGCTGAGGGCGCCCGCGCTCGGGCTGGCGGCGGGGGCTCCGGTCGGGCTGCCTTTGGCGGTCGGCGCCGCGCCCGGGGTGGCGGCGCCGCCGGTCGTCGCGGCCGAAGCCCCGGCGCTGACCGCCAGCAGGGCGACGCTCGTCATGACCGCGATCGCTATTCCGATGTTCCCGGCCATCGCAGGCCGGACGAACCCATTGCTGCTCAACCGCTAGCCCTCTCTTTCCGTCGCCTGCGGAGTTAGCTGACGGGCTCGCGCTGAAAGAGTCGCGCTACGGACGGTTTTCGTCCGATTCGCCCCTGAGACCTGCAAGGTCTCTTCGGGTCCTCCGCTCCCGCACAGTGGCCTGCACGGGATTCGGCTGTTGCTCGGCCGGCAAGATACACCACGAGATGGCTATCATCCCCCGGCCGCGTCGGTGAATCCGCGCGGTTTTTGCGCGATGAAGACCTTTGTAGCCACTCCAGCCAACCGCCAGCGCGACTGGTACGTCGTCGACGCCGAGGGCAAGACCCTGGGCCGTCTCGCGACCCAGATCGCCGACACGCTGCGCGGCAAGCGCAAGCCGGAGTACACGCCGCACATCGACACCGGCGACTTCGTCGTCGTCGTCAACGCGGAGAAAATCCACGTCACCGGCGACAAGCTCGCGCAGAAGACCTACTACCGCCACAGCGGCTACCCCGGCGGGATCAAGTCGCGGACGCTCGGCGAGATGCTCGAGCGCAAGCCCGAGGAAGTGATCCGCAAGGCCGTGAAGGGGATGCTGCCGCGCAACCGGCTCGCCCGCCGGCAGCTGACCAAGCTGAAGGTGTACGCCGGGCCCGACCACCCGCATGCGGCGCAGCAGCCGAAACAGATGGAGACTGACTGAACTTGATGGACGAGCAGAACACGCCGGAGCAGGACGAGACGCAGGCCGAGGGGCAGGAGCCTCAGGACGAGAGCGCCGGGGCCGCGGGTCCTGTCTCCGATACGACCTCGTCGCCACCCGCGGCAGATGCCGAGGAGAGCCAGCCGTCGGAGGAGGGTGGGTCTGGGGACTCGCCGTCCGAGGTGGGTGGAGATGAGGGGCCGTCCGAGGAGGCTGCCGAGCAGCCCGTTACCGAGGAGCCCGTTGCGGAGGAGGTGACCTCGCCTGAGCCCGATCAGGAGATCGAGGAGCCCGCGGCTGAGGAGCCTGCTGCTGGGGACATCCCGGTCGAGGAGCCCAAGGCCGAGGAGAAGAAAAAAGACGTCATTCCCGGTGCCGACTTGGAGCCGATCCTGGTCGAGCCCGACAAACCCGAGCTGAGCGCTGAGGAGAAAGCGCGGCTGGAAGCGGAGGAAGAAGAGAAAGCGCGCCGCGAAGCCGAGCTTGCCGCCGCCGAGGAGACCGACGCCGCCGCCGGCCGCGCCCCGGCGAAAATGGAGAAAGGGGCCCGCTTCCTCGCCACCGGCAAACGCAAGAGCTCGATCGCCCGCGTCACCCTGCTGCCGGGCAACGGCAAGATCACGATCAACAGGCGCGACCTCGAGGAGTTCTTCCCGCGGCCCCTGCACCAGACGATGGTCAAGCAGCCGCTGGTCGTCTCCGGCTACGAGGGCAACGTCGACGTCCGCGTCCGCGTCCATGGTGGCGGCATCAGCGGCCAGGCCGGGGCGGTCCGCCATGGCGTCGCCCGCGCCCTGACCGAGATCGACGCCGAGCTCCGCGGCGACCTCAAGCGTCGCGGTTTCCTCACCCGCGACGCCCGCGTAAAGGAGCGCCGCAAGGCCGGACTGAAGAAGGCCCGGAAGCGCCCGCAGTTCTCGAAGCGTTGAGGTGGCTGCAAATCTGCGTCTGGGGGTGTCCTCAGTCGGTCGGATCGGGTCACGCACCAAAAGTGCGCTCCCCTCACCGCCCTCCCTGCGTCCTACCCAGACTTGATTTTCGCTCACCCCAGCGCTTCGACCGTGGATAAGCGCAAGCTCTTCGGAACCGATGGTGTGCGGGGAGAGGCCGGCGCCTTTCTCACCGCCGAGCTGGCGACGAAGCTCGGCCGCGCCACCACCGCCACGCTGGAGGCGGAGCGGCCGCAGGTTTTGATCGTCCGCGACACCCGCGAGTCCGGCCCGATGCTGGAGGCCGCGCTGGCCGCGGGGATCGCCGCCGCGGGCGGCGATGCGCTGCTCGCCGGGGTGTTGCCCACCCCCGCCGCGGCAATCCTCGTCAAGCGCCTCGGCCTCGACCTTGCCGCGGTCGTCTCCGCTTCCCACAACCCCTTCGCCGACAACGGCATCAAGTTCTTCAACGCCCGCGGCACCAAGCTGCCCGACGAGGTAGAGGCGGAAATCGAGGCGCGCCTCGACGAATCGCCCGCCGCCGAGCGGCCGGGCCATGTGCGCGAGCTGAACGGCGGCCTCTCCGACTATCTGCGCGAGCTGCAGTCGGCCTTCCCACTTGACCTCTCCGGCCGCCGCGTCGTCCTCGATTGCGCCAACGGCGCCACCTTCGAGGCGGCGCCGGCGATCTTCGAGCGGCTCGGCGCCGCGGTCGAGGCGATCGGGGTCGAGCCCGACGGCCGCAACATCAACGCCGGCTGCGGCTCCACCCACGTCGAGTCCCTGGCCGAGCGGGTCGCCGCCTCCGACGCCGAGATCGGCTTCGCCTTCGACGGCGACGGCGACCGCGTCCTTGCCGTCGACGGCTCCGGCCGCGTCCACGACGGTGACGAGCTGATCGCTCTGGCGGCGCGTGGGATGGCCGGCCGGGGTGAGCTCGGCGACGGCGTCGTCGTTACGGTGATGAGCAACTACGGCTTCCACCAGGCGATGGAGGAGGCGGGGATCGAGGTGGCGGTGACCCAGGTCGGCGACCGCTACGTGATCGACGAGATGCTGCGGCGCGGCTGGAAGCTCGGCGGCGAGCAGTCGGGACATATCATCGCCGGCGACTTCGCCTCCACCGGCGACGGCATCGCCGCGGCGCTGATGACGATGCGCGAACTGGGCGACGCCCCGCTCGAGGACGCGGTGCCGATGAGCAAGCTGCCGCAGGTCCTGGTCAACGTCAAGGTCGCCGACCGCGAGGCGATCAAGGGCGCCGCCGCCGTCTGGGAGGCTGTCGAACAGGAGGAAGGGAAGCTCGAGGGACGGGGCCGGGTTCTCCTGCGCCCCTCGGGCACCGAGCCGCTGGTGCGGGTGATGGTCGAGGCGCCGACCCTCGAAGAGGCCGAGGCCGTCGGCGGACGTCTGGCTGACCTCGTGCGTCAAGAGCTCGGCTGAGCGGCCGGCAGCCACTCCCCAGCTACCCTTACTCGCCTCTTGTGCGGCATCGTCGGATATGTGGGCGCCAGGCCCTGCGAGGAGCTGCTGCTCTCGGGCCTGGAAAAGCTCGAATACCGGGGCTATGACTCGGCCGGCCTCTCCGTGCTCGCCGACGGCGAGGTCGAGAGCGTCCACGCGGTGGGCAACCTCGCCAACCTGCGGGCCGCGGTGCAGGCGCGGGCGCAGAACGGCGCCGGGCCGCTGCCGCCCGCCGAGACGGGCATCGCCCACACCCGCTGGGCGACGCACGGCCGGGTCACCGAGGCCAACGCCCACCCGCACGACGACAGCTCCGGCAAGGTCCACATCGTCCTCAACGGGATCGTCGAGAACCACTCGGAGCTGCGCCGCCGGCTGCAGGAGGAAGGGCAGACCTTCAGCTCCGAAACCGACGCCGAGGTCGTCGCCCACCTGATCGCCGGCCATTACGACGGCGACCTCGCCGTCGCGGTCCGCGCCGCCTACGCCGAGCTGAGGGGCCACTACGCCTTCGTCGCCATGCACGCCGCCGAGCCGCAGCGGCTCGTCGGCGCCCGCAAGGAGTGCCCGCTGGTCGCCGGTGTCGGCGGCGGGGAGACCTTCCTTGCCTCGGCAATCCCCGCCTTCCTCGCCGACACCCGGACCGCGATGCCGATCGAAAACGGCGAGATCGTCGAAATAGAAGCCGGCGAAGTACGGATCACCGACACCGAGGGAAATCCGGTGCAGCGCGGGACCGAAGAGGTGACCTGGGACGCCGACGCCGCCGAGAAGGCCGGCTACGAGACCTTCATGCTGAAGGAGATCCACGAACAGGCCGACGCCGTCGCCGAGACGATCACCGACCGCCTGCCGGGGACCGAAGGGGTCGACCTCTCCGACGTCGAGCTCGACGACGAGCTGCTGCGGAACGTCGGCCGGATCGTCATCGTCGCCTGCGGCACCAGCTACCACGCCGGCCTGGTCGGCCGCTACGCGATCGAGGAGTGGGCGCGGGTGCCGGTGGAGATGGACGTCGCCTCCGAGTACCGCTACCGCAACCCGGTGGTCGGGCCGAAGGACCTGGTGATCGGGATCACCCAGTCAGGCGAGACCGCCGACACGCTGGCGGCGATGCGGCTGGCGCGCGAGGCAGGGGCGAAGGTGCTGGCGGTCACCAACATCATGGGCAGCCAGGCGACCCGCGACGCCGACGCCGTCCTCTACACGCGGGCCGGCCTGGAGATCGGCGTCGCCGCGACCAAGACCTTCGTCGCCCAGGTGGCGGCGATGTACCTGCTGGGGCTGCGGCTGGCCGAGCTGCGGGGGACGCTGCCGGCCGAGCGGTTAGCTGAGCTGGTGGCGGAGATGAAGGCGCTGCCCTCGAAGATGGAGGAGACGCTGGTCGGGACCGAGGAGGCGGTGCGCGGGATCGCCGAGAAGCACGGCAGCGAGAACTTCTTCCTCTACCTCGGCCGCCACATCGGCCTGCCGGTCTGCCTCGAGGGGGCGCTGAAGCTGAAGGAGATCAGCTACATCCCGACCGACGCCTACGCCGCCGGTGAGATGAAGCACGGGCCGATCGCCCTGCTCGACGAGTCGACGCCGGTGGTCTGCATCGCCACCGCGAGCCCGGTGCTCGACAAGGTGCTGTCGAACGTCGAGGAGGTGCGCGCCCGCGGCGCGCAGACGATCGCCGTCGCCACCGCCGGCGACGAGCGGGTCGCCGAGGTGGCCGACGAGAGGGTCGAGGTCGCCGCGACCGACTGGATCCTGCAGCCGATCGTCGCCGTCCTACCGCTGCAACTCCTGGCCTACGACATCGCCCGCGGCCGGGGGCTGAACGTCGACCAGCCGCGCAATCTGGCCAAGACCGTCACGGTTGAGTGAAGTTGTCCAAACGGCGCGCTAGGATGCCGCGCTCGGTGAAGCTCCGCCTCGTCCTCCCAGTCTTCCTCACGGCCCTCGTGGCCTTGCTCGTCGCCGGCTGCGGCGGTGGTGGCGACAGCAGCAGCGGCAGCGATCCCGCCTCAATTACGCCGGCCAAATCGCCCGTCTATCTCGACTTCACGATTGGTCCCGAAGGCGAAACCAAGAAGAACATCGAAGCACTGGCGAAGAACATCGCCGGCATCGATGATCTGGGAGGCCTGATCGCCGAAGAACTCGAAAAGTCGTCCGCCGAAAACGGCGAAGAATTCGACTTCGAAAAGGAAGTCGAACCGTGGCTTGGCGAAGAAGGCGGTCTTTTCCTGGGCGACTACAGCACCGGGAACTTCCAGGAAATCGGCGCCGCGTTCCAGACCAACAACGAAGACGAAGCGCGTGAATTCGTCGACAAGCAGGTGGAAGCGAAAAGCGAAGGCTCGAAGAGCCGCTCTTACAACGGCGTGGATTACGTAGTCGAGAAAGACGAGACGGGCACCACCCTCGGCGCCTTCGACGGCCTCGTCGCCTTCGCCCAGAGCGAAGCGATCTTCAAAGCGATGGTCGACGCCTCCGAAGGCGAAAATCTCGCCGAAGAAGACGCCTTCACCAGCGCCATGGACAACGTTCCCGATGAAAGCGCGGCGGACGTCTACGTCGACATCGGCGGGCTGATCAAAGAAGCCGGCAGCGAAATCGACGCCAACACGCAGACCTTCCTCGACAGCCTCGGCGTCGAACCGAAGGAAGCCACCGCGGTGGCCAGCCTGGTGCCGAACTCCGACAATGTCGAGCTCGACGTCAGCAGCAACGTCAGCGGCGGAAACCCGCCTTCTGGCGACGCCTCCGAGCTGCTCGGCTCGCTGCCCGGGACCGCGGTCGGCGCGGTTGCCTCGGCCGAATTCGGCAAGCGGTTCAACGAAGGCATCACCCGCATCGACGAAGAAGGCATTCCCGGCCAGGTACCGCCGCACAAGCTGAAGAAGACCCTGAAGGAAGCCGGCGTCGACCTCGAAGCGATCGCCGAATCGATCGGCGACGTCGGCGTCTACGTCACCGGCAACAGCGAAAGGACCCTGGCCGGGGCGCTGGTGATGGAAGCTGAAAGCGACACCCAGGCGACCAACACCGTCTCCAACGTCGGCCTCTTCCTGCGCAAAGCGGGCGTGCCGGGCGTCACCAAGGTCACCGAAGGCGCCACCGGGTTCTCGATCCGCAGCCCCGAATTCGGCCGCCAGCCGGTCGTCGTCGCCGCCAAGGGCAGCCGCATCGTGATCGGCTACGGCATCGCCGCGACGCTCTCCGCCTTCCAGGAATCGGGCAAGACCCTCGCCGACAACTCCGGCTTCAAGGAAGCCGAGGGCGCTCTCGGCGGCACCCCGATGGCCGCCTTCGTCGACGGCTCCGCGGCCCTCAATCTCGCCCAGGCGCTGGTCCCGCCGGGCGAAGCAGGCTTCGAAGAAGCCCAGCAGTATCTGCGCAAGATCGGCTACCTGGCGATCGGGTCGGAAGCTTCTGGCGATCTGGCTACCGCCAAGCTGATCGTCGGCGTCAAGTAGCGCTCTTGTACAGGGGGCCGGTGTCCCTCCTCCGGAATTGACCTCCCCTCCGCTGCGCTGCGGGGAGAACATGCTGCGGCTTCGCCGCAAACATCAGATTGCATATCGCCGAACATTCCTCCGGAGGGACACCGGCCCCCTTCACCACACGCTCCGGCTGACGGCTTAGGGTGAAGCCGTGGAGAGCTGGCTGAAACCGCTTTTTGACGCTGACGGGATGCGGGCGGTTGATCGGTGGGCTATTGAGGAGCTAGAGATCCCATCGCTGGAGTTGATGGAGGCGGCTGGGCGGGCGGTGGCTGAGGTTGTGGCGGAGTTGGCGCCCGAAGGGCCGGTGCGGGTTGTTTGTGGGAAGGGGAACAACGGGGGGGATGGGTTTGTTGCCGCCCGGTTGTTGCGGGAGATGGGGTTCGAGGTTGAGGCGCTGTTGCTCTGGCCGGGGGAGGAGCTGCGAGGGGATGCGGCGGCGAACTTCGAGCGGTTTGGGGCGGAGCTTGTCGAGGCGGATTTGACGGAGCGGCTTGCCGGGTCCGGTGCGGTCGTCGATGCGATCTTCGGGACCGGGTTCGAAGGGGCGCCGCGGGAGCCGGCGGCTGCGGCGATTCGGGCGATCAACGGGTGTGACGCTCCGGTTGTGGCCTGCGACATCGCCTCGGGAGTCGATGCCTCCAGCGGCAAGGTCGTGGGGGAGGCCGTCGAGGCTGATGTGACCGCCAGTTTTCACGCCGCCAAGCTGGGACAGCGGATCGCCCCCGGCAAGTGGCACACGGGCGAGCTGCGGGTGGCGCCGATCGGGATTCCGAGCGGGGCGCCCGGGGAGACGGCCGGCGGCGAGATCGACCCGGTCGTGCTCGAGCTTCTTCCACGCCGCGGGGCGCAGTCGACCAAGTTCAGCTCCGGCCAGGTCGGGGTCGCCGGCGGCTCGCGCGGGCTGACCGGGGCCGTGCGGATGACCTCGCTGGCGGCGATCCGGGCCGGAGCCGGCTACGCCACCGTGGCCGTGCCCGCCGACCTCAACCTGGTCTTCGAGATCGCCCAGCCGGAGGTGATGTCGGTCGCCTGCCCCGGCGGCGACGGCTGCCTGGTCCCGGCCTCGGAGAAGGCGGTGCTGCGGGTCTTCGAGCGGGCGGCGGCGGGGGTCCTGGGCCCTGGCCTCGGCCGCGACCCCGGCTCTTTCGAGCTGGCGCGTAGCCTGGTCGGCAGAATCGAGGCCCCCCTGGTGATCGACGCCGACGGGCTGAACGCCTTCGCCGGCCGTCTCGGCGAGCTGGCCGGCCGCGAGGCGCCGACGGTGCTGACGCCACACGCCGGCGAGCTCGGCCGCCTGCTCGAGCGCGGGTCCGGCGAGATCGAAGCGCACCGGCTGGCCGCCGCCAGGGAGGCGGCTCGCGCGGCCGGAGCGATCGTCCTGCTCAAGGGCGACGACACGATCGTCACCGACGGCCGGCGGGTTGCCGTCAACGCCCTCTCCGCTCCCGCTCTGGCAACCGCCGGCAGCGGCGACGTCCTCTCAGGTGTTACCGCGGCGATGCTCGCGCGCGGGCTCGAGCCCTTCACGGCCGTCTGTGCAGCGGTCGTCGCCCACGCCCGCGCCGGCCAGGAGGCGGTACGGGGGGTTGGCGTAGCCGAGTCGGTGATCGCCGGCGACGTGATCGACGCGATCCCCCGGGCGCTGCGCCTCGACAGCCCGGTCGAATAACCTCGCCCTGATGAAGACCGCCGGGGAGATCATGGACCGCGACGTGCCGACCCTGAAACCGGAGGACGATGCCCGCGCGGCGATCGACCTGCTGGCGAAGACGGACCTCGGCGCGGTTCCGGTGGTCGACAAGGAGCGCAAGGTCGTCGGCATCGTCAGCGAGTCGGACCTGATCCTCAGCGAGGAGGAATCCGATCTCCACCTGCCCCACTACCTCAACATCATGGGCGGGATCGTCTTCGTCGGCTCGATGAAGGGCTTCGAGGAGCGGCTGGAGAAAGCCTTCGCGACGAAAGTCTCGGAGCTGATGACCGCCGCCCCGATCGTCGCCCACGACTACGAGGCGGCCGAGCGGGTGGCGAAGAAGATCGCCGACAACCATCACAACCACCTGCCGGTGGTGGACGGCGACGGGTACCTGGCCGGGATGGTCACCAGGGCCGACGCGCTCGCCGCAGTCCTCGCCGACGGCGAGTAGCCATGGAGCGGGCCACCGCCCGGATCGACCACGAGGCCGTCCGCGCCAATTGCGCCCGGCTGAAGGTGGAGCTGGGCGAGGCGGAGCTCTGCGCGGTGGTCAAGGCCGACGGCTACGGGCACGGCGCTGACGCCTGCGCGAACGCCGCCCTGGCCGGCGGGGCGACCCGGCTCGCGGTCGCGACCGCCGCCGAGGCCGAGCAGATCGGCCGCCGCTTCCAGCATGTGCCGCTGCTGACCATGGGGGCGCTGACGGCGGCGGAGGTCGACACCGTGATCTCGACCGGCTCGGAGTTGGCGCTATGGCGGGAGGACTCCCGGCGCCTGGTCGCCGACAGGGCCCGTGCCCACGGGTACCGGGCGCGGGTTCACGTCAAGTACGACAGCGGCATGGGGAGGCTCGGCAACCGCGACACCGGCGAGGTGCTGGAGCTGGCCCGCGCCTGCGCCGCCGATCCTGACCTGGAGCTGGCCGGCATCTGGACCCACTTCGCCACCGCCGACGAACTCGACTCCGACTTCTTCGACGAGCAACTCGACCACTTCGAGGAGGTCGCTGCCGCCGTCAAGGCCGAGTACCCGGGAGTGCTCGTCCACGCCGCCAACAGCGCCGCCGTCCTCCGCGACCGCCGCTCCCACTTCGGGATGGCCCGCTGCGGCGTCGCGATCTACGGCCTCGACCCGTTCCAAGGCGACCCCGCCGAGCGGGGACTGCGACCGGCGCTGACGCTGAGCTCTTACGTCGCCGACGTCAAGCGCTTCACGGCCGGCGCGAGCGCCGGCTACGGGCGCAGGTGGATTGCCCCCATCGACACCTGGATCGGCGTGATCCCGATCGGCTACGGCGACGGTGTCCGCCGCGCCCTGACCAACAACGCCGACGTCCTCGTCGGCGGCCGGCGCTATCCGCTCGTCGGCGCCGTCTCGATGGACAACATCACGATCGACCTCGGTTCCGAGACCGAGGTGCGCCCGGGCGACGAGGCGATCCTGGTCGGCAGCCAGGGCGAGGAGCGGATCCTCGCCGAGGAGGTAGCCCGGAGACTCGACACGATCAACTACGAGGTGACCTGCGCAATCTCGGCGCGGGTGCCGCGGCGAGCCGCGTGAGCTCTATCGAGCAACTCGCCGCCGCCCCCGTAGTCGAGGCGACCCGCGCCGCCCTGCGCGGCGGCGATCCCGCCTGGATCGTCGGCGGCGCGGTCCGCAACGCCGTCCTCGGTCGCGAGGTGGCCGATCTCGACCTCGCGGTCGCCGGCGATCCCGCCGCGGCGGCGAGGGCGATCGCGAAGGAGCTCGACGGGCACGCCTTCGAGCTCTCGGCCGAGTTCGGCACCTGGCGGGTCGCCGGCTTCGACCGGGGATGGCAGATCGACGCCACCGTCCTGCGCGGCGGCAGCATCGAGGCAGACCTCGCCGAGCGCGACTTCACGATCGGCGCCATCGCCGTGCCCCTGGCGGGGGGAGAGCCGATCGACCCCTACGCCGGCCTGACCGATCTGGCCGAGAGGCGCCTGCGGGCGGTCGGCGAGGCGAGCTTCACCGCGGACCCGCTGCGCCTCCTGCGTGCCGTCCGCCTGGCAGCGGAGCTGGAGCTGGAGGTCGAGGAGCGGACGGTGGCCCTGGCACGGGCGGCCGCGCCCCGCGCCGGCGACCCCGCCGGCGAGCGTCAGCTCGCCGAGCTGAGGCAGCTGATCGGCGGACCTGACCCGCAGCGCGGGCTGCGCCTGCTGAACGAGCTGGAGCTGACCGCGGTGGTGCTGCCCGAGGTCGCCGAGCTCCAAGGGGTCGAGCAGGGCCCGAACCACCACCTCGACGTCTACGACCACACGATCGCCGTGCTCGAGCACACGCTCGAGGTCGAGCGGGACCTCGAGCGCTTCGCCGGCGAGCGGGCGGCCGAGGCCGAGGCACTGCTCGAGGAGCCGCTCGCCGACGAGGTCAGCCGCCGCACGGCGTTGCGCTTTGGCGCCCTCTTCCACGACATCGCCAAGCCCCAGACCAAGGCCGAGCGCGACGGCTTCGTCGGCTTCCGCGGCCACGACCAGGTCGGGGCCGAGGTGATCGGCCGGATCTGCGGGCGGCTGCGAGCGAGCCGCAAGCTCACCCAGCACCTGCAGGCGCTGGCCCGGCACCACCTGCGGCTCGGCTTCCTGATCCCGGAGATGCCGCTGCCGCCGCGCCGTGTCCACGCCTACCTGCGCGCCACCGAGCCGGTCGCCGTCGACGTCACCCTGCTCACCGTCGCCGACCGTTTGTCGGCGCGCGGGGTGGGCCCGATCGCCGGCCCGGAGATGGTCGCCGCCCACCTGCAGCTTGCGCGCGAGATCATCGCCGCCGGCCTCGACTGGCGCCGCGAAGGGCCGCCGCGGCCGCTGCTGCGCGGCGACGAGGTTGCGGCCGAGCTGGGGATCGAGCCCGGCCCCGAGCTCGGCTCGGCCCTGGCCGAGCTGGAGGCTGCGCAGTATGCAGGGGAAATAACTGACCGTGAGGGTGCACTCGAACACCTGCGCCGTTAGGTACGCTGCCCGCCGCATGGCTAAAGAGGAAAAGATCGAAATGGAGGGGGAGATCACCGAGGCTCTCCCCAATACGATGTTCCGGGTCAAACTGGACAACGGACACGACGTGCTCGGCCACATCTCGGGAAAGATGCGCCGCCACTACATCCGCATCCTCCCGGGCGACCGCGTGAAGATCGAGCTCTCGCCATACGACTTGGATCGTGGGCGAATCACTTACCGCTACAAATAGTCCTTCGGCCGGGGATCGGCTAACTCGGCGATCAGGGCTGACCAGGCGAAGTCCTTGGCGCCCATGCCGGTGCCGTTGCGCGGGTCGTAGTACTCGCGCAGGCCTTCGCGGGCAACCGCGCCGATGGCGCCGTCGGCGAGCTGCTGCGCCTCCTGGTCGTAGCCGAATCGGCGCAGGCCGAGCCAGACCATCCAGGCCGAGTTGACCCAGGTCGGGCCGCGCCAGTAGCGGCGGATCGGACCGCGGCCGCCGCCCGGTTCGTAGCCGCGCTCGTCGGCCGCCACCGACGGCGGTGCGACCGGGGTCCAGAATTCCCGCTCGTTCAGCAGGTGCTCCTCGACCAGCCGCCGCCCGATCTCCTCCGGCAGGTCGGGCAGCGCCAGCGGCGCCAGCGAAGCCCAGGTGTTGACTGCGACCCGGCCGCCGGGCTTCGCCTCGTCGAAGAAGAGGCCGCGCTCCTCGTCCCAGAGCCGCTCGACCAGCGCCGGGGTCGCCGACGGCCGCCCCAGCGCCTGCAGCGAGAGCGACCACAGCGTGTTCGTCAGCACCTCGCAGAGGATCGGCTCGCCGGCGTCCCGCAGCCGCCGCGCGTTCCACCCGAAGCGGCGGTTGCGGTGGACCAGCAGCGGGAAGCCGATCCGCCCGTTCGCCCGCCGGCCCCAGACCGGTTCGAACTTCGGCGAGGCGTCGAGTCCCGACTCGTCGGGCTGGACGATCCAGAGCAGGCCGTCCCCCTCGAGGTCGCGGTTCGCCACCAGCCAGTCGACCTGGGCCCCGATCCGCGGCTCCTCGGCCGGGTCGCCGACGGCGATCCGCCAGGCCCAGGCCAGCAGCGGCGGCTGGATCGTCTCGGTCTGGAACGAGCGCCGCGAGGCGACGTTGTAGAAGAACAAGCGCAGCCCCGAGACGTGGCTGCCCCAGAAGACCGTGTGGCCGATGAAGCCGTCAGGGCGCTGAGCGGCCAGCAGGCTCTCGAGCTCGGCCCGCGCCCGCCGCGGCTCGAAGCGCCGCCAGGCGATCGCCGCGAAGCAGGAGTCCCAGTACCACTGCCAGGGATAGCGGCCGGGGCTCGGCTCGGTGTATTCGAAGCGGGTCCCGTCGCGCTCGCCGGTCACCCAGTTCTGGCGCAGCACCCGCTCGGCCTCGGCGAGGACCGCCTCCCGCGTGCCCGGTTCAGGCATTGGTGCGGCGCATCTCGCGCAGCGCCAGCGCCCCCAGCACCGCCAGCAGACCGGCGACGGCCAGCAGCCCGGGCCAGGTGTCCGCCCAGGTGACGCCGCCGACGAAGCCCTGGCGCGCCGCTTCGACTACGTGGGTCACCGGGTTGACGTTGGCGATCTTCTCCAGCCACGGCTGCAGCAGCGCCAGCGGCGCGTAGGCGGGCGTGAGCAGGACCAGCGCCATCATCCCCGCCTGCATCAGCGGCGCCGCCGACTGGCTCTTGTAGTGGAGGGCCAGCATCGACCCCCAGCAGGCGGCGGCCGCGGCCATCGCCGCCACCATCAGATAGCAGACGATGAGCCCCTCGATCCCGGGCCATCGGACGCCGATCAGGAAGCCGATCGCCAGCACGAAGGTCGCCGGGATGAAGGCGCGGGCGGCGGCGGCGAGGACGTTGCCGCCAAGCAGCACCCAGCGGGGGGCGGGGGAGACGAGCAGCCGGTCGACCCAGCCCTGCTCGTAGTCGCGGGCGAGGTTGACCCCGGCGGCGGCGCCGGTGAACCCCGCCCCCTGGAGCATGCTGACCGGGACGATGAAGCTCTCATACGAGCCGGCCTCGAAGCCGGGCAGGTGGATCAGCGAGCCGAAGACGCCGTTCAGGCCGAGGAAGAAGATCGTCGGCGCCAGCACCCCCGGGATCGCCGCTCCCGGCACCCGCAGGAGCTCGTTCCTCGCCCGCGCCATCAGCGCCGCGATCGTCGCCAGGTTGGTGCGCCAGGCCGGCGGGGCCACCGCGGCGGGGCGGAGCGTCTCGGTCGCAGCCTCCATCAGCCGGTCCGCAGCCGGTGTCGCAGGGCGCTGGCGCTCAAGCCCAGCCCGAGGAGGATGATCCCGGCGATCGCTGCAACCGCCTCCAGCGTCTGCTTCGCCTCGATCCCGGAGATGATCGGCTCCCGCACCCCTTCGACGATGAAGCTGAACGGGTTGTATTCGGCGATCGTCTTCGCCGGCTCGACCATCAGCTCCTGCGGGAAGAAGGCCGAGGAGAGGAAGAGGACGACGAGGACGAGGGGGAAGAGCCCTTGGACCACGCTGGCGCTGCCGGTGCGTAGGGCGATCGCCGCGCCGATGCCACCGACGGCGATCGCCGAGGCGGTGATCAGGGCGATCGCCAGCAGCGCGCCGGGGACGCCGCCTTCGATGTGGGCGCCGAAGATCAGCCCGATCGCGAGGAACCAGAGCGAGGCGAAGAGGCCGAGCGCCGCCGTCCCCGCCAGGCGCCCGAGGACGATCGCGAAGCGGGGGATCGGCGAGGCGAAGAGACGGTCGGTGAAGCCCATCTCGATGTCGACAGCGAAGGCGATGCCGCCGCTGTTGCCGGCCAGCATCATCGACTGCATCATCGAGCCGGCGAGCATGAATTGGAGGAAGCTCTGGACCGGGGGAAAGCCGGGCAGTTCGATCCCGGCGCCGGCGCCGCCGGTCTGGATCGCCAGCAGCAGGGTGGGGAAGACGACGATCGGGCTGATCAGCTGCGGCCGACGGAAGGTCTGGCGGATCGAGCGGGCGCCGAGCGCCCCCACCACCCGCGCGCTCCTTGCCAGCTCGCTCACGCCGGCGCCGCCTCGGCTTCGGGCTCGTCGGCCCCGCCGCCGCCTTCCTCGCCTTCGAGGTGGTGGCCGGTCTTCTCGACGAAGACGTCGTCGAGGGTCGGCCGCACCAGCTCCAGGGATTCGACCGCGATCCCGGCCTCGTCGAGCGCCCGCACCACCCGCGGGATGTCGGCGGCTCCCTGCTCGACCTCGAGCAGGACCCTGCCGTCGCCTTTGCGCGGCCGCAGCTCGCCGAGCCCGCCGACCGCCAGTTCGGCCTCCGGCACCGCTCCCTCGCCGACCGTCAGCTCGACATGGGGGTTGCCGATCTCGCCCTTCAGCTCCTCCGGCGTCCCTTCGGCGACGATCCGGCCGCGGTCGATGATCCCGACGTTGTCGGCGAGCTGGTCGGCCTCCTCGAGGTACTGGGTGGTGAGGAAGACGGTGGTGCCGTCGTCGTTCAGCGCCTGCACCTCCTCCCAGATCGTTTTGCGGCTGACCGGGTCGAGGCCGGTGGTCGGCTCGTCGAGGAAGAGCACCCGCGGTTCGTGGACCAGCGCCGCGGCGAGGTCGAGCCGCCGCTTCATCCCGCCCGAGTAGCCGCCGACCCGGCGCTCGGCGGCGTAGCCGAGCCCGACCCGCTCCAGCAGCTCGTCGGCGCGCTTGCGGCCGGCGGCGCTCGGCAGGCCCTGCAGCGTCGCCTGCAGGCGGATCAGCTCGCGGCCGGTCATCAGCGGGTCGAGCGCCGCTTCCTGCAGCGCCACCCCGATCGAGGCCCGCACCTGCCGCGCCTCGTTGACGACGTCGAAGCCGGCGACCCCGGCGCGGCCTCCGGTCGGCAGCAGCAGCGTCGTCAGCATCCGCACCGTCGTCGTCTTGCCCGCCCCGTTGGGGCCGAGGAACCCGTAGATCTCGCCCTCGTCCACTCGCAGGTCGATTCCCTGCACGGCGAGCACCTCGCCGAAGCTGCGCTCCAGTCCCTCGACGAGGATCGCCGTCATCGCTAGGCCCCGGTCTGCTCGGCGGCGACGAGCGGCGGGACCGCCTCGACCCAGCGGCGCCCGTTCGCCCGCTCCAGCGCCTCGGCGGCGTCGAGCAGCAGCTCGTCCCGACCCCAGGCCGCCTGCAGCTGCAGGCCGATGGGCAGCCCTTCCGAGGACCCGACCGGGACGCTGATCGCGGGCATGCCGGTGAGGTTGGCGAGGGCGCCGCCACGGACGTTGGCGGCGTCGGCGGTGAGCGTCCCGGAGGGCAGCTCGACCATCGGCGCCTCCAGCGGCGGCGCCACCGCGGGCAGCGTCGGCCAGGCGATCACGTCGACGTCCTCGAAGACCTCGGCCAGCCGCTGCCGCGCCATCGTCCGCACCTGGTGCGACTTCACCGTCGCCGCCGCGGGCAGCATCAGCCGGTACTTGAGTAGGCCGCGACCGAGCGGGCTCAGCTCCGGGTCGAGGCTGTTGAGACGCTCGGGGTTCAGCCCGCCCAGGCTCTCGCTGTTGGCGATCAGCACGGTCGCCAGCGTCGCCGCCGCCAGTTCCGGCAGCTCGATCGTGCGCACCGCGCCGCCGGTCGCCGCCCGCAGCTCCTCGATCGCCGCCTCGCAGGCCTCGCGGACCGCGGGCGCGACGTCTTCGGAGACCTCGTCCTCGATCACGCCGATCCGCAGCCCCTTCGCATCCCCGGCCCGCAGCTCCTTGCCGAAGAGGACCGAAGCGAGCAGACGGCAGTCTCCGGCGTCGGCGCAGAGGGGTCCGGAGACGATCGTCGTCGAGACGCCGGCCATGTGGTGGCCGTCCATCGCCGAGCGGCCGAACGTGGGCTTGACGCCGGTCAGCCCGCAGTAGCCGGCGGGGTAGCGGATCGAGCCAACCCCGTCGGCGCCGACCGCGCCGGCGACGAGGCGGGCCGCGACCGCAGCCGCCGGGCCGCTTGAGGAGCCGCCCGGGCAGCGCTCGGGGTTCCAGGGGTTCCGGGCCGGGCCGTAGACGGAGACGTTGCCGGTACTGGAGGCGCCGAGCTCGTGCATGTTGCCGACCCCGACGATCACCGCCCCCGCGTCGCGGAGGGCCCGATAGGGGCCGGACTCGCCGGGGGTGGTCTCCGCCGGCATCTCGGCGGCGCCGAAGCGCTGGGCTCGCCAGGGCAGCGGCCACTCGTCCTTGATCACCACCGGGACGCCGTGCAGCGGGCCGGCCGGAGCGGCGGCGAGCATCTCCCGCGAGCGCTCGGGGAAGGTCTCGACGATGGCGTTGAGCGCCGGGTTGCGCGCCTCGATCCGGCCCAGCGCCGCCTCCAGCAGCTCGCCGGCGCCGACCTGCCCGGCGGCGACCGCGGCCGCCTGCTCGCGCAGCGGGAGGTCGAGCGGCTCGCTCATCGCCGCGGCGGCGCCTGCGAGAGGTCGTGGTCGCGCTCGGAGGCGAAGGCGCTGGTGTCGAGGGCGAGCAGCTCGAGGATCGGCGGCCAGAGCGCCTCGTGCGCGGCCCGCATCACCGCCAGCTCGATCTCGTCGGCTTCGACGCCGAAGGCGGCGAGCGCCGCCGGGATGAAGTCGCCTGCGCTGTTCAAAGCCTCCATCAGGCTCGCAAGCCTATCTGCGCTCTTGGCCGGGATCGTGCAGACGCGGCCGGGGCAGCGCATCCGGCCGGGCCGGAAGGCAAGATTGGCGCCGCAACTGGGCTCTGCCCCTCGTGTTTGCCACAACGATGCGATTCGCCGAGACGAAAGCCACGACCCGCCGTGCCTGGGCCCCGCTCGCCGGCGCCGCTTGCCTGCTCGCCGCGCTGGTCGCGGTCGCGGCCCCCGGCGCCGCCGACTCGGCCCCGCTGCGGGTGGTCGTCCTCGGCCAGACCTCGGAAATGCCGCCCGCCTCCTGCCCGGGCAAAATCGTCAACGGCGCACCGGAAGTCGAATGTCGCGTCGAGGGGCACGTCACCGGCTTCCAGTCGGTTGCCGACGGCGTTGCCCGTCCGTTCGAGGCGCCGTTCGAAGGGAAGGTGGTCGCCTGGTCGATCACGCTCTCGAAGCCCTCGACGAAGGAAACCAAAACCACCACCGACGAGTTCGGCTTCTTCAACGAATTCTTCGGCAGCCCGTCAGAGGCCCGGATCGGCATCCTGCGCCCGGTCGAAGGCACCAAGCCGCCGCAGTACAAACTTGTCCGCCAGAGCCCGATCGAGGTCCTCAACCCCTACTTCGGCAGCACCCCGGTCTTCGCCCTCGACCACCCGCTCACCGTCCTCCAGGGCCAGGTCGTCGCCCTCACCGTCCCGACCTGGGCGCCGATGTTCGCCCTCAACCTCTCGCCGGAAAACAGCTGGCGCGGCAGCCGTCTGCCCGAACACTGCGTCGCCCGGGAAGACATCCAGAACGGCCACCCCCAGCAGGGCGTCGGCAAGACCAAGACCTACGGCTGCTACTACAGCGAAGCGCGCCTGCTCTACACGGCCACCCTGGTCAAAAAGCCGTAACGAACTCGCCGACGATTTTTTAGTTTCTGCGCGCCATACGTGCGCCCGCCAGCTTCAGCATCGGCGCGATGCTCGTGCTCGCACTGCTCATCGGTCAGACCCTCGGTCTTCCGTAAGCGGAAAGCCCGATTCCGGACAAGATCGGCGTGGGCGACGTCTTCGCGCTGGCCGGGGCTGGTGGGGTGCTGGGAGGGATCGCATGCTTCAGGTCCTCATCCGCAAAACAGGAGCAAGGCGTCAAGTGGGGAGTTCTGATCGGCTTCTGCCTGGGGACCGCGATCTATTGCATTTCCTTTCTGGCTCAGCTACCCTGATTTTAATGAAGGCTTTTGTCCGAGAACAAGGTCCGACGCTAGCGGTGATCATCCTGGCAACGCTGACCATCACCTCTTTGGCAGGAGGCGGCAAGACCGCCTTCTACGTGGCTGCCTGCGTCAGCATGGTGGTGGGTCTCTGGTGGGAAGCCCGAAAAGGAAGGCTCGGCTAAAGCGCTTCTTGGCGGAGCCCGCAGTACGGGCAGTCGCTGACGTCCAGCCCGATGAGCTGGTCGCAGCGGCGGCAGGCGCGGAGGTTTTCCGGGCTGCGCGGTAGGGACGAGGCCGAGGGGGCGAGCGGCAGGACCATCCCCACGGGCTCCATCTCCTCGCCGGTCTTGCGATCGACGTAGACCGAGCCCGGTTCGGAGTGGGCGATCGCCTCGCGGCCCGAGGCCGCGGAACGCATCCGGTAGAGCTGCTTCTCGTTCATAGGAGCGGCACAATATACGGCCGCCGCCCCCGGACGCGAAGCAGAGGAGGCGGCGTACTCATGAGAATCTTGGTCTTCCACGGCTACATGCTGCGCGGCACCGGCAGCAACATCTACAACGCCAACCTGGCGCGGGCGCTGGCCCGGCTCGGCCACGAGGTGCACCTGCTCTGCCAGGACCGCGAGGTGCGGATCGAGGGAGTCGAGGTCCACAACCCCGACATCGGCGGCCTGCTGCCGGTCTACGTCAAGGACCCCTACCAGGGGTTCGAGGTGAAGGCCTTCCCGGAGCTGAGCGAGGGCGAGCTCGACCGCTACCTCGAGGCCAACGTCGCCGCTGTGCGCGAGGTGGCCGCCGCGGCAGGGGGCATCGACCTCGCCCTCGCCAACCACCTCGTGATGGGGCCGGCGATCCTCGCCCGGGCCGCGGTGGCGCCGTTCGCGGTCAAGATCCACGGGTCGGCGCTGGAGTACACGGTCAAGCCGCACCCGCGCTTCCTCCCCTATGCGCGCGAAGGGGTGGAGGCGGCAAACGGCGTCCTCACCGGCTCCGGCCACACCGCCGAATCCCTCTGGGAGGCGCTCGCCGGCCTCCCCGGCCTGCCCGCCAAGACCCGGCTGGGCCCGCCCGGCGTCGACATCGAGGAGTTCCGCCCGCAGGGCGAGCGCGAGCCGCTGGTCGCCTTCGTCGGCAAGCTGATCGTCTCCAAGGGGGTTGATCTCCTGCTTGCCGCCTGGCCGCTGGTGCGGGCAGCGAACCCCGCAGCCCGTTTGGAGCTGGCCGGCTTCGGCGCCTATGAGGAGGGTCTGCGGCGCCTCCTCGCCGCGCTCGAAGGCGCCGACCTCGAGGGAGCGCGCGAGATCGTCGCCCGCGGCTGGGCGCTGGAGGGCGGGGAGGAGCGACCGCTGCCGATCCTCAGCGCCTTCCTCGCCGACCCGCCCGCCGGCTACGCCGAGACGGCCCGCGCCGCCGCCGGCTCGGTCGACTTCGTCGGCCGGCTCGAGCACCACGAGGTCGCCTCCTTCTTCCCCCGCGCCGAGGCGATGGTCATGCCCAGCACCTTCCCCGAGGCCTTCGGGATGGTCGCCGTCGAGGCGGCCGCCTGCGGCACCCTGCCGGTCTCCGCCGGCCACTCGGGCATGCTCGAGGTATCGCGGCAGCTCGCCGCGGGCCTCCCGGCGCCCGCCGACCATCTCGTCTCCTTCCCGGTCGAGGCCGGGGCGGTGGAGGCGATCGCCGAGCGCCTCAACGGCTGGCTGGCGCTTCCAGAAACGCGGCGGGAAGCAGCGCGCCGGGAGCTGGTGGAGACGGTGCGGCGGCTCTGGAGCTGGGAGGGCGTGGCCCGCGGGGTGCTGGCCGCCGCGGCCGGGGAACTCGACGGTCTGTCGCGGCCGGGCAATTAGTGGCAACCGTCACCTGGGGACCGGAAAGCCTCCCGCCGCCGCGCAGGTAGAATGCCCGCCGCCCCAATGTACGGCCGCCTGCCCATAGTGAAAATGCTCCTGACGACGATCGCCCTGACCGTCGTCATCTCGGCGGTGATGGTCTCGATCGACTGGAACGGCCAGGAGGCCTCCACCGCCGCGCCGAAGATCGACGATCTCCTCAACGTGATGATCGTCCTCTCGTCCTTCGTCTTCTCGCTGGTGATGGTGATGCTCTTCTACGCCCTCTACAAATTCCGGGCGAAGCCGGGCGACGAATCCGACGGCGAGCCGATCCACGGCAACACCCGCCTCGAGATCGCCTGGACCCTGATCCCGACGATCATCGTCCTCTTCGGCGCCGGCTACAGCTGGAAGGTCCTGAACGAAATCGAAAAGCCGAACAAGGACCACGTCACCGTCGACGTCTTCTCGCAGCAGTACGCCTGGAGCTTCGCCTTCCCGGGCAAAGGCTACGTCTGGAAAGAAGGCGAATTGCACGTCCCGGTCGACCGCCAGATCCAGTTCAAGATGCACGCCCAGGACGTGATCCACTCCTTCTGGGTGCCCGAGTGGCGGATCAAGAAAGACAATGTGCCGGGGATCACGACGACCGCGATCGTGACGCCGGACAGGGTCGGCACCTACCAGCTCGTCTGCACCGAGCTCTGCGGCTTCGGCCACGCGACGATGCGGGCCAAAGTCGTCGTCGAGCCGGAAGCAAAGTGGAAGAAGTGGGTCCAAGGCCTGACCGAGAAGACTCCGCAGCCGCTGATGGAGTCGGTCGTGCACGACGCGCAGAGCAACCCGACGGCCCTGGGGGCCGGCGGGGCATAATGGAGCGAGCTGATGGTTGACGCGATCAAGAGACCCGGCTGGTACCGCGCGATCCTGGGCGCGATCGCCTTCGGGGCGTTCGGATTCGGCCTCGTGATCGCCCTGCGGGCGATCTCCGGGCTGCCGCTCTACCAGACCGAACAGACCGGCTACCCGCATGTCGTCGTGCCGGCGATCCTGGCCCCGCTCGGCTTCCTCGCCGGCTTCGGCTGCTTCGACTACTGGCTGCGCTGGGCGGTGGGCGCCCCGACGATCCCCGACGATCACTCCCAGCACGGGGCGAAGAGCTGGAAGGATTACTTCCGCTTCAACACCGATCACAAGGTGATCGGCATCCAGTACGTCTGCACCACCTTCTTCTTCTTCTTCGTGGGCGGCCTGATGGCGATGCTGATCCGGGCCGAGCTCGCCCAGCCGGGCACGCAGATCGTCGATGCCGCCACCTACAACAGCCTCTTCTCCACCCACGCGGTGCTGATGATCTTCGTCTTCGTGATCCCGGTCTTCGCCGGGCTCGCGAACTACGTCCTGCCGCTGATGATCGGCGCCCCCGACATGGCCTTCCCGCGCCTCAACGCGCTCAGCTTCTGGATGCTGCCACTGGCCGGACTCCTCTTCATCGGCAGCTTCCTCTGCCCCGGCGGCGCCTTCGACGCCGGCTGGACCGGTTACGCGCCGCTCTCGACCGGGGCGCCGCTCGGCCAGTCCTTCTTCAACCTCGGCGTCCAGTTCGCCGGCGCCTCCTCGATCGCCACGGCGCTGAACTTCCTGGTCACGATCATCACCATGCGGGCGCCGGGGATGACCTTTTGGCGGATGCCGCTGCTGGTCTGGGCAAACCTCTCGACCTCGCTGCTGGTCGTGGCCGCGACGCCGTTCATCGCCGGGGTCCAGTTCATGGTCCTCTTCGACCGCATCCTCCACACCAACTTCTTCGACTTCGCGGCCGGCGGCGACGTGATCAGTTACCAGCACATCTTCTGGTTCTACTCGCACCCGGCGGTCTACATCATGATGCTGCCCGGGTTCGGGATCATCTCCGAGGTCATCTCGACCCATGCCCGCAAGCCGATCTTCGGCTACCGGCTGATGGCCCTGGCGCTGATCGGGATCGTCGTCCTCAGCTACTCGGTCTGGGCGCACCACATGTTCGTCGCCGGGATGTTCTCCTGGCTGCGGGTGCCGATGATGATCACCACTCTGCTGATCGCGGTGCCGACCGGAATCAAGATCTTCTCCTGGCTGGGCACGCTCTACTTCGGCAAGATCCACACCTACTCGACGGCGATGCTGTTCGCGCTCGCCTTCATCGTCACTTTCACCATCGGCGGGATCTCCGGCGTGATGCTCGGCATGGTGCCGATCGACATCCACGTCTCCGACACCTACTTCATCGTCGCCCACATCCACTTCGTCCTCTTCGGCGGCTCGGTCTTCACGATCTTCGCCGGCGTCTACCACTGGTTCCCGAAGATGACCGGCCGGATGTACGACGAGAAACTCGGGCGCATCCACTTCTGGGGCACCCTGATCGGCACCTGGGGCACCTTCCTGCCGATGCACTGGATCGGGATGGACGGGATGCCGCGCCGGGTCGCCGACTACGCCGAACAGTTCGGCAACTGGAACCTGCTGATCAGCTGCTTTGCCTTCATGCTCGGCGCCATCCAGCTCGTCTTCCTCTACAACATGATCGTCAGCTGGAAGTACGGCCCGCGCGCAGATGCCAACCCGTGGCGGGCGAACTCGATCGAGTGGCAGGTCTCCTCACCGCCGCCGATCTTCAACTTCGACGAGATCCCGCGCGTCGTCGGCGGCCCCTACGAGTACGGGATCCCCGGCGCCAAACACGCGATCATGACCAGCGACGGGGCAGAAGTGCCCGCGGCTGAGCCGAGCGTCGTGGGTACCGGCTGATGAGCGTGGAGCAGGCCGACGAGCGTAAGCCGCTGCTGGTCTTCCTCAACGAGGTGGCCGGCGGCCGCAAGCTGCTGGAGGCGGTGCGCGAGCGCCGGGATCAGGTTCCCGGGGTGGTCGTCGCGGCGCCGCAGAACCAGCCTTCGGTCGGGCAGCTGATCGACACCGACGAAGTACGCGAGGCCGCTCGCGCCAGGGTCGAGGTGACGATGGCGATCCTCAGCGAGTTCGGCATCCCGTCGGTCGGCGAGGTGCTCGACCCGGAGCCCTCGCTCGCGCTCGACGACGCCGTCCGCGCCCACCGCCCGGGGGAGGTTCTCTTCTCCAGCCTTCCCGACACTCGCTTCGGCTTCATGCGCCGCGACCTCGTCGAGTGGGTGCGCGACCGCTGCGAGCCGGAGGTGAAGCTGACCCACATCCCGGTCCGGATCGAAGAGGACGCTATTCGCTGGGACCTCAACCACACCCTTGTCGTCGCCACCAAGACCGTGGCCGCGCCGGACCTGGTCAACCGGATGAAGGACCGGGCCAGCATCCGTCCCCACCGCTTCACGATCATCTGCCCGCGGGCCGAGGACGTCAGCGAGGCCCAGGTTGTCCGCGACCTCGCCTCTACTCTGGCCGAGCTCTACCGATCCGACATCGACGCCACCGGACAGCCGATGAGCCCTGACCCGTTCCTCGCGGTGAAGAACGGGATCGAGCACTACCGGATCGACGACATCCTGATCTCGACCTTCGCCGGCGAGCGCTCGCAGTGGCTGGAGGACAACCTGATCGGCCGGGTCCGCGACATCACCGAGAAGTCCGTCGAGCACATCGAGGTGGGCCGGCCCGCGACCGCCGTGGTCGCCGCCGTCGCCGAGGGGGAGGAGGGCTGATGGAGAGCGCCACCGTCGCCGTCGGTCACGACCACGCCGATCATCACCACGGGCCGCCGGAGGCCAACCAGAGCTCGCGGATCGACCGCCAGACGCTCGGCATCCTCCTCTTCATCGTCTCCGAGGTGATGCTCTTCGGGGCCTTCTTCGCCTCCTACTTCTTCCTCCGCGTCGTCGTCGACCCGGCGAGCTGGCCGCCGGAACCGTTCGAACTGCCGAAGGCCGTCGCCGGCATGAACACGGCGATCCTGGTCTCCTCGAGCTTCACGGTCCACTACGCCCTTGAGTCGATCCGCCGCGGCAACCGGGCCGGCCTCAAACTCGGGCTCGTCGCCACCTGGCTGCTCGGCGCAACCTTCCTCTTCATCCAGATCAACGAGTACGTCCACCTGGGCTTCAGCGCCCGCGACCTCTCGTTCGGCTCGATCTTCTACTGCCTCACCGGCCTCCACGGGGCCCACGTCTTCGTCGGCCTCTGCCTGCTCTCGTTCGCGACGATCCGCGCCTTCCGCGGCCACTTCGGCCCCGACGCCGAGGACCACCTGGGCGTCGAGGTGCCAGGGATCTACTGGCACTTCGTGGACATCATGTGGATTATCGTCTACGTAACGGTTTACATCCTCTGAGACGGCTGCAAATCGGCGTCTGGGGGTGTCCTCAGTCGGTCGTGTGCAGAGCACACTTCCCTCCCTGCGTCCTACCCAGACTTGATTTTCGCCGTCTCAGGATCGCGAAATGAAAATCAACGAGGCCGCCGTCTTCAAATGGGTCGTGATCGTCGGGGCCGCGGGGGCGTTGATCGTTGCCGTGACGTTGCTGACGCGGCCGCTGGTGGGGGCGCTGCTGTTGCTGGTAATCGTGATCGATGGGTGCGTCTATGCCTACCGCTGGTGGATGTCACAGAAACGGCACTGATCCGTTTCGCAATTTTTTGTTTCTACGACAAAAAGTTGCAAAATTCTCTGTAGTCTGGCAGCATGCAGACGATGACCCAGGGCACGACCGACGAACGGCTGGACCGCCTCGAGGAGAAGGTCGACGAGGGCTTCGCCGAGGTAGACGTGCGCTTTGCCCAGGTCGACCGGCGATTCCTGGAAGTCGACCGGCGCTTCGAGAAAGTCGACGAAAGATTCGCTGAGGTAGATAGGCGCTTCGATCGGATCGACGTTCGACTCAACAAGGTCGAAGTTCGCATGGATGGATTCGCCGAACGGTTAGATCGGTTCGATCAGCGTTTGAAGCGAATTGAGAAGAGCCTCGACCGAGTTGCCGACAGTCTGGCCTCGATTCAGAAGACGATGGCTTTCGGCGCCATCGCTATGTCCTCTGCGATGGTGGCTGGGTTCGCTGCGCTGATCACGCAGCTCTAGCTTTTCGGCGCAGCCCCTCGCAGCACACCAGAGCAAGAGCGATCGGCACAGTCGCCGGCAGCTCGTCGACGGCGAAGAAGAGCAGGTCGAAGGTGAGGCCGAGGACTGCGGCCAAAGCGGCGCCTCGCAGCTGCAGGCGCCGGTCGGAGGCGAGGAGGGCGCCGAGGACGGCGGCGACGAAGAGGTCGCCGAATCCCATCAGGGCCGAGCCGAAGCTCGCCAGCTGCAGGCGTGGCAGGTCGGCGGCCGGCGCGGCGGTATTGAGGACGGCATTGGGACCCTGGAGGAGGTCGGTGGCGACGAGGTAGGTGTCGACGGCAGCCATCAGGTAGATCCCCAGCTTCAGCCACTTCGCCGGGACGGCGGAGGCGATCAGCCAGCCGAGGCTGATGCAGGCGAGCGCCGAGAGCGCCAGGGCGGCCGTCTGGCCGCCGAGCGCGCCTTTAGCGGCCCAGGCCAGGGCGAAGAGGGGGAAGACGAGAAGCGCGAGCTCCCAGCGTGCCCCGCGGATGAGCCAGGCGAGCGCCGCGGCGGCCAGCGGCGGCACCGCGACCAGCGCCAGGTAGGTGAGGAAGCGGGCGCTGGCCGAATCGAGGGCAATCGTGGAGATAACGACGACGATCGAGAGCGGTAGCACCAGCGCCCACCAGCGACTCTGCAGGCGTTCGAGGAGGATGGGCAAGGGTGCTCGTGGAGCTGCCACCAAGGCCGCCTGGACGAGGCTGAGGACGCCGATCGAGAGCCAGAAGGGGAGCAAGCGTCAGACGGAGCCGGCCGTGGCCGGCGCTCGCGACCGCCCCTCTTTCGGCGTCGCCTGCGACGGTTCGTGCCGCGGCTCGAGGCGACCCGCGGTGGCCACCGTCCAGAGCATCGCCAGCCAGTTGCAGGTCGCCACCGCGACGTGGACCCAGACGATCTCGCCGGGGAGTTCCAGCCACCACTGGACGCCGCCGATCACGCCCTGCAGGGCGAGGAGGCCGAGGACGACGGTCAGCGGCTTCAGCGCCCGTCGATCGCCTCCTGGACGGCGGAGCAGGAACCAGACGCCGATCGCGGCGAGGCCGTAGACCGTGGCGATCACCGCGTGCCGCTGGACGACCCATTCGAGCGTCTTCACCCCCTCGAAGTGGAAGCGGTGGACCAGCTGCCCGGCGTGGGCCCCGGCGTGGGGGCCGGAGGCGGTGGCGATCGTGCCGAGGAGGATCGTCAGCTGCCCCAGCGGGATCAGCGCCCGTACCGCCCAGACGCCGAGCCGGTCCTGCGAGCGCCGCCGCTCCCAGGGTTCAAAGCGCGAACACCAGGCCAGCGCGAAGGCGGCGTCGAGCAGCATCATCGAGAGGATGAAGTGGCTCATCACCAGGCCGGGAGCCAGGTGGTACTCGACCACCAGCGCACCGAGGACCGCCTGCCCGATCACCCCGAGCGGCAGCAGGCCACCGAACAGGGCGAGGTGCCAGCGGTAGGGGCGACGGAACCAGACAAGCAGGGCGGCGGCGATCACGGCGATGCCGACGATCCCGGTGATCAGCCGGTTCGTGTACTCGATCACGGCGTGGGATTCGAGCGGTGGAGTAGTGCCGCCGTAGCACTTGGGCCAGTCCGGGCAGCCGAGGCCGGAGCCGGTCAGGCGCACCCCGGCGCCGGTCAGCACGATCATCGAGAGGGCGATCAGCGCGACCAGGGTCACCTGCGCGTAGCGCTGCGGCGAGATTTCGAGGCGGCTCTTCAGGCGTTCCCGCATCTACCCTCAATGATCGCAGCGGCGGGCGGCCGCCCCTGGCTCAGCCGCCGGCGCTGGCTTTGGCTTCGCCGCCGCTGGTGCTTTCGCTCAGGTATTCGACCAGGTCTTCGATTTCTTTTTCCGACAGCGTCTGTTCGAAGTTCTGCGGCATCACGTTCGGCGGGTAGCCCTTGGCGATTTCCTTGTTCGGGTTGACCACCGATTCGTGGATCATCGCCAGGCTCTGGCCGGGCAGGACTTCGTCCAGGTTCGGCCCGGTGACGCCGCCCGATTCAGCCGCTTTCAGGGTGTGGCAGCCGCCGCAGCCGTTGTTGGCGAAGACCTGTGCGCCGGGGCCGCCTTCGACTTCGGGCGGCGCCGCGCCGGGGACGCCGGCCCATTCGCCGACGTAGGCGGCGACGTCGTCGAGGTCCTGGCCGGTGACGATGTCGCGCGGCATCGAGACCCGCGGGTCGCCGTTGTTCTCGCGCGGGTACTCGACCTGAGCCTTGACGACCCCTTCCACAGTGTCCGAGTCATTGCCTTCGGCGCGGGCGGCGGCGAAGGCGTCATCGAGATTGGGGCCGACCTGGGCGCTGGTCCCGGCCTGCGCCAGTTCGTGGCAGACGCCGCACTTCTGGATGAAGAGGGTGCGGCCGCGTTCGGGGTCGGCACTGGTCGTGCCGCAGCCCGAAGCGGTCACCATGACGGCGACCAGCGCGACGAGCGCGAGCAGCGGACCGATCAGTTTCGAGGGGCGATTCATGGGGCGCAATGCGAGCGGGAGTCTATATGTCGGCGCCCCGGGTAAGCGTCCCTGTGATCCATTCCCATCGGGTAGGATTGAGGCGATCAGCACTAACTCCGAAAGCAACGCAAGGGGAGGCCGCAGATGCAGGTGAGGGACGGGATGTCGGAGATAACGCTGACCGTCGGCCCGACCCACACGCTGCGCGAGGCGGCGGCGAAGATGGTCGAGAAAGGCACCGGCGCGGCGCTGGTGATCGACGGCGAGATGCCGACTCCCTCGGTCGTCACCGAGCGCGATCTGCTGATCTCCGTCGCCCAGGGACAGAACCCCGACCACGAGCGCGTCTGCGACCACATGAGCGAGGGCGTGCTCAGCGCCGCCCCGGACTGGAGCCTCGAGCGGGCGGCGGCGGAGATGTCGCGCCGCAACGTCCGCCACCTGGTGGTCTTCGAGGACGGCGAACCGACCGGCATCCTCTCGATGCGCGACATCGTGAGGTGCTGGACCTCCGACGGGGCAACCTCAGAAATGAGTCTGCCGGGCTAAAGACCGGCGCATTTCGGGCGTCCTCAGTCGCTCGCGTGCAGAGCACGCCACGCGACCCCCTTGAACTGCTTGGCCTCAGCCCGTCAGGACTGGGGAGGCCCGGAAATGGTTTCTACCGGCAATGCTGCGCTGCGGGTCTCTTGGCGGCGCGGGAGGCGGTAGTAGTCGCGGACCGCGGCTCGGACGATGCTGCGGAAGGCGAGGAGGATGAAGATCGCGCCGACCACCGCGTAGAAGACCGGCGGGAAGGCGAAGCCGCCGGCGAAGATCCCGCAGAGGAGCCCGACGGCTCCGACCGCGAAGAAGACCGGGCCCCAGGAGGGGCGCGGCGTGTAGATCATCTCGCCCGGCTCGGGGACCTGTCGGTGCTCGGCCATGTCCTACTGGGCGATGTAGAGGAAGGCTGCGACGAACGAGAGGGCGAAGATCCCGGCGGCGATGCCCCCGGCCACCAGCCCGGCGCGCATGTTCCGACGTGCGGTCTCGCGATCCATTGCCCGGAGTTCTATCAGGATGAAAGGAAGGACCGTCGTTTGTGGAGGGCAATGTGCCCCTCGTCAAAGACCGTCGCGCAGCTGAACGCGGTCGAGGCGCAACTGTGGTCTCCTGAGCCTTTGTCGAGGGGCACATTGCCCTCCCGAAAGACCCGCAGCTTCCGTCTCTAGGTAGCTCTCGCAATAAAGCTGCGCACCCACGACGGGAGCCTTTCGTGCTGCAGTTGAGGGACCTCAGATCGCGCCGTTGTTGGCAGCGGTTTCCTGAGGAGCGGGTTGGGGCACGGCACCCCCTCCACAAAGGCTCCAGAGACCGCGGTGGCGCCCAAGCCCAGGCTCAGCTGCGCGACGGTCTTTGGGGAGGGGGTGCCGTGCCCCCTCAACCGCTGGGAGTGCTAGACGTTGGCCGCTATGGCCATCGAGAGGAAGAGGAGAGCTAGGTACGCAAGCGAGAAGAGGTAGGTGCGCAGTGCCCAGCGGCGGTCGCGGCTGCGGTAGAGGCGGGTTGAGAAGTAGATGAAGGCAGCGCCGAGCAGCATCGAGGGAACGAGGTAGGCGACGCCGAGGCCGCCGGCGCAGAAGGGGAGTTGGGTGACGGCGTAGAGGAGGACCGTGTAGAGGAGGATCTGGCGGCGGGTCTCCTCCTCGCCGCGGACCACCGGCAGCATCGGAATCCCGGCCTTCGCGTACTCGTCCTTCATCAGCAGCGAGAGGGCCCAGAAGTGGGGCGGGGTCCAGAAGAAGACGATCGCGAACATGTAGAAGGCCATGCCGTCGAGCCCGCCGGTCACCGCCGCCCAGGCGACCAGGGGCGGGACCGCCCCGGCGGCGCCGCCGATGACGATGTTCTGCGGCGTCGTCCGCTTCAGCCAGAGCGTGTAGACGCAGACGTAGCCGAGCAGGCCGCAGAGCGAGAGCGCCGCCGCCAGCGGGTTCACGGCCAGCGCCAGCAGCAGGAAGGAGGCGGCGCCGAGGCTGAGGCCGAAGGCGGTCGCGGCGGCGGCGGACACCCGCCCGGAGGCGACGGGCCGGTCCGCGGTGCGGGCCATCGTGCGGTCGATGTCGCGGTCGACGGCGTGGTTGATCGCCCCCGCCCCGCCGGCCGAGAGGGCGCCGCCGAGGCAGGTGAGGAAGACGAGGCCGAGCGAGGGATCGCCCGCTACGTACATCGTCGTGATCGTGGTGAAGAGCAGCAGCGACTGCACCTTCGGCTTGGTCAGCGTCAGGTAGTCGCGGAGGACCGTAGGGATGGCCGGGCGCCGCTCCAGCGCGGCAGTTTGGGCACTGCTCATGCGGGACTCAGGCTACCGGCTGGGATTCGCGCGCTGCCGCTGACTCTTCGCGGCGGGTGCGGTGGCCGATCGCCTCGCGGATGTCGCGCAGCGGCTGCGGGCTGCGGACGTCGGGGAGGACGTCGAAGTTGTGCGGCTCCGGCGGCGAGAGCGTGAACCACTCGAGCGTGTCGCCGCCCCAGGGGTCGTGCCCGGCAGCGGGGCCGTTGGTGCGGCTGAAGATCGCGTTGCAGATCGTCAGCAGGAGCCCGACGAAGAGGATCAGGACGCCGATCGTGGCGATCACGTTGTAGGCGGTGACGCCGGTGTTGTCGAAGTACTTGTAGGCGTCGACGACCTGGCCCTTGTCGTCCCCGGCGAGGAACAGCGGCGCGAACCCGAGCAGCAGGCCGGCGACGATCGTCCAGAAGGAGATCCGGCCGAGGCTCTCGCCCATCGTCCGCCCGGTCATCTTCGGGAACCAGTAGTGGAGGGCGGCGAAGCCGCCGAAGATCGCGCCGCCGATGAGGGCAAAATGGGTCGCCGCGGTGGCGTCGGTGGTGTTGTGGAGGTGCCAGGCGGCGCCGACCAGCGACTGCTCGAGCTCGGCGGCGAGGCCGATCGAGATCATCGAGATCGCGCCGATCGCGAACAGCGCCGGCGCCCGCATCCGCAGGGTGCCGCCGATCAGGGTCGCGATCAGGTTGAAGAGGATCAGGCCGAAGGGGACGACGAGGGCCACCGAAATCAGCATCGCGAAGTACTGCCAGCCGATCCCGATCGGGGCGGTGAGCATGTTCTGCATCCAGGCGAGCGTGCCGAGCACCGCGACGGCGCCCAGCGAGGCCATCACCACGTTGCGGTTGAAGAGCGGTTTGCGCGAGAAGGTGGCGACGATCTCCGCGTTCGCGCCGAAGGCGAAGATCAGCAGCAGCATGTAGGCGCCGGTGAAGAAGATCCAGCTCAGGTGCTGCCAGAGGAGCGGCGCGCCGCCGGAGCCGTCGGCGAAGAAGATGCCTTCGTAGTGGCGGTCGATCATCAGCATCGTCAGCGCCGCCAGGAAGACCGGCCCGACGACCACCAGCAGCCAGGAGGAGACGGTCGCGGCCCAGGCGAAGACCGGCACGCGGCGCCAGGCCATGCCCGGAGCGCGCATCATCCGCAGCGTCGCCACCAGGTTGATCGCGAGGAAGACGAAGCCGAGGGTCGCGAGGCCGGTCCCCGTCACCCAGGCGTCGATGCCGTTGCTGGAGAGGAAGGCCTTCTCGCTCAGCGGCGCCAGCGGGTTGACGCCGCCCTCGGGGGGCGTGAAGAGGAAGGTCGCGTAGAGCACCGTCGCGCCGGCCACGTACAGCGCCACGCCGGTCTGCCCCAGGCGCGGCAGGGCGGTCCCGCGGGCACCGATCTGCAGCGGCGCCACGTAGTAGAAGAAACCGAGCGCGAAGGGCAGCGCGAAGAGGAAGATCGAGGTCGCCCCGTACATCGAGAGCATGCGGTTGAAGCCGACCGGCGAGAGGAAGGTGTTTTCCGGCACCAGCAGCTGCAGGCGCATCAGCACCAGCTCGACCGCGGCGATGAAGAGGAAGCCGAGGGCGCCGCAGATCAGGATCTGGCCGACATCCTTGTGGTCGGCGCTGGTCGCCCGCTCGGCCCAGCGAGGCCGGCGGCTGACGCGGTAACCCTCGGCGACGAACTCGGGGCGGGGGCCGGGGCTCATGGCGTCTTTTCTTCTTCGTAGAGCTTCACGACCCGGTCCTGCGCTTCTTCGATCTCGCTCTCCTGCGTTTCGGTGAATTCTTCGTATTCGGCGGGCGAGACGACGTCGACCTCGGTCCGCATCGGCGCATAGGCCTGGCCGGAGAGGGTGGCGGAATCGCCTTCGTAGCTGCCTTCGTCGTCGGCGCTGAAGGCGATCTTGTGGGCCTTGCCCGGCACCGCGTCGGCCTTGGGGGCGAGATCGTTGACGTTCCAGGTGTGGACGACGTCGGTCGAAAGCAGTTCCAGTTCGACCGCGGTGTCGACCGGGACGACCAGCTTGTAATAGGAGAAGGCGCCGTTGGGATAGTCGTAGCGCCACAGCCACTGCTGGCCGGTCGCCTTGATCTTCAGGGGTTCGGTCTTCGCCGAGGCGAGGCCCGCTTCGCCGGTGCTCGGCCTTTCGCGCGCCTTACCGGTGAAGACGACCCCGAGGACGAAGAGCAGGGCCGCGAAGATCGTCAGCACGGCGCCGACCCGGAACTGGAGCCCGCGGCCGCCCAGCAGCCGGCGTGGCGTGGCGCCGCGCTCGGAGCGGAACCGGCGGACCGCGAAGAAGAGCGCGACGTTGACCGCGATCACGAGGATCGCGGCGGCGACGAAGCCGATCCAGAGCAGAGTCGAGATCTGGTCAGTGCCAGGGGAATGGGGCGCCAAAGCGCGGCCATTCTATTCAGGCGGGGCGGCGCCGCGACTTCCCGCCGGAGCCGACCTATACTCGCCGGCCTCATGAGGAGCCGCCGCCGCACATCCCCTGCCTCGCGAGTGGCGATCCGGGCGGGAGCCGCCGCCGCGATCGGCGCCGCGATCGCCACGCCGCTGCTGCGCAAGCGCCTGCGCATCCCGGCGCCGGTGACGATCGCCGCCTGCGCGGCGGGGCCGCTGGCGGTCGCGGTCATCCGCCCCCGCTCGAAGAAGCGCGACGTCGCCCTGTTCGCCTTGCAGATGTGGGGGTTCATCATGGTCCACGAGCTCCCCTTCGACCAGCCCGAGCGCCTGCGGGCCCGACTCCGCAGCCACTACCCGATCAAGGTCGACCGCCTGCTCGGGCTCGGCGCCCTGCCGAACTCGCGCCTGCAGCGGGCCGTCGCCCGCCTCCCCCGCAGCCGGGCGATCGATCGCTTCCTCACCTGGGCCCACTGGCTCTGGTTCCTCGAGCCCTACATCGCCCTGGCGGTGATCCTCGCTCGCCACCCGGAGCGCTTCCCGCGGGCGGCACGGCAGATGGCGGCGGTCTTCGACATCGGCTGCTCGGTCTACTTCGCGGTGCCGACGGCGCCGCCCTGGTGGGCCTCCGAGCAGGGCCTGACCGGGGAAGAGGTGCGGCGGATCATGGTCGAGGTCGGCGAGGACACCTGGGGCTCGGCCTGGCCGAAGATGTACGAAGCGCTCGGCGGCAATCCCTGGGCGGCGATGCCCTCGCTGCACTTCGCCACCTCGATGACCGCCGCCCTCGCGCTCTCCGAAGCCGGCACGCTCGAGGGCACCCTCGGCTGGGCCTACGCGGGAACGCTCGGCTTCGCCCTCGTCTACCTCGGCGAGCACTACGTCACCGATCTGCTCGCCGGCGCCGCCCTGGTCGTCGCGATGCGGCGGGGCGAGGCCCTGGCGGAACCCCTCATACGCGGGGTAAACGCGGGCTTGCAGCGTTTGGAGAGCATCGCGAGTAGCTAGTTTTTCTGGGGTGTCTCAGGAGGACCCGGCGCAGGAGAGCGACCGCTTCGGCGAAATGCCGATTTTCACGACCCGTCGCATCGTCCAGACGGTCGTCCTCGTCCTCGTCCTCCTCGTCGCCATCTACTTCCTCTTCCCGAAGCTGGTCGGGCTCGGCGACGCGCTCGGGCGCCTCGACGACGCCGACCCGCTCTGGATCGGGATCGCGGTCGCCCTCAACGTCGCCGCCTACGCGACCTACATCGCCCTCTTCAAGGCGGTTGTCGGCGGCGACGCCCTGCGGCTCAGCTGGACCGAGACCTACGAGATCAACATGGCCGGGGTCGCCGCGACCCTGCTCTTCTCGGCCGGCGGCGCCGGCGGCGTCGCCCTCACCTACTGGGCACTGCGCAAGGCGGGGATGGCGCGGCGGGACGTCGGCCGCCGCATGGTCGCCTTCGTCTCACTTCACTACGTCTTCTATCCCTTCGCCCTGATCCTCTTCGGGGTCCTGCTGCGGACCGGGGTGATGAACGGCAAGGGCTCGGTCGAGCTGACGATCGTCCCCGCCGCCGTCGCCGGGCTGCTGCTGATCCTCGGCGTCCTGATCACCCTGATCCCGGCCGATGCCGAGCAGCGGCTCGCCCGCTACGCCCACAGCGAGCGCTCCCAGCACCTGCTCCAGGCCCTCGGCAAAGTCCCCGCGACCCTCGGCGAAGGCTTCCGGTTCGCGCTCGGGCTCTTCACCCATCCCTCGCGCGGCGGCCTCGCGGTGCTCGGCGCCGCCGGCTTCTGGGCCTTCAGCATCGGCGTCCTCTGGGCCTCGTTCCACGCCTTCGGCGTCCACGTCCCGCTCGCGGTCGTCGTCCAGGGCTTCTTCCTCGGCATGGTCGCCAACCTCTTCCCGCTGGCGCCGGCGGGGGTGGGGGCGGTCGACGCCGGGATGATCGGCGCCTTCGTCCTCTTCGGCTTCCCCTCCGAAACGGTCTTCCCGGCGATCCTGATCTTCCGCCTCGTCTCCTTCTGGATGCCGATCCCGCCGGGCATCTTCGCCTTCTTCCAGCTCCGCCACACGGTCCACCGCTGGGAAGAGGAGGGGCTGCCGATCGACCGCGGCGGCAGCGGCGCCAAGGAGTTCGCCCGGGTCGTCGACGGTTTGCCTTCCGCCTTCCCGCGAGCTACTATAAAAAGTAAAGTAATAGACTCCAGGCGGCAAGAAGATGGCTGAGAGCAAGAAGGTAGAGAACGTGATCATCGTCGGCGGCGGCCCCGCCGGCTACACCGCGGCGCTTTACACCGCCCGGGCGAACCTCGAGCCGCTGGTCTTCGAGGGCTTCCAGTGGGGCGGGCAGCTGCAGAACACGACCGAGGTCGAGAACTACCCGGGCTACCCCGATGGGATCATGGGGCCGGAGATGATGGCCCAGTTCCGCGCCCAGGCTGAGCGCTTCGGGACGCGGTTCGTCACCGACGACGTCGACCGGGTCGAGCTCTCCGACGGCGGCGTGCAGAAGGTCTTCCTCGGCGACGAGGAGCACCGGGCCAAGACCGTGATCCTGGCGATGGGAGCGGAGCCGAAACGGCTCGGCATCCCGGGCGAGATGGAGCTCGGCGGCCGCGGCGTCTCCTCCTGCGGCGTCTGCGACGGAGCCTTCTTCAAAGACCAGAAGGTGATCGTGATCGGCGGCGGCGACTCGGCGATGGAGGACTCGATCTTCATCTCCAAGTTCGCCAGCGAGCTGGATGTCGTCACCCGCCGCAGCGAGTTCCGCGCTTCGAAGATCATGCTCGACCGGGCGGGCGAAAAGGACAACATCGAGTTCCGCCATCCGCTGGAGCCGCTGGAGTTCGTCGCCGGTAAGAGCGGCAAACTTGAGAAGGTCCGCTTCCGCAACGCCGAGAGCGGGGCGGAGGAGGAGATCGAGGCCGATGGCGCCTTCGTCGCGATCGGGCACGTCCCGAAGTCCGAGATCGTCAGCGACCAGGTCGAGACCGATGAGGACGGCTACATCGCCACCGAGGCCGGTAGTACTCGCACCAACCTCAAGGGCGTCTTCGCGGTCGGCGACGTCGTCGACCACACCTACCGACAGGCGGTCACCGCGGCGGGCACCGGCTGCATGGGCGCCCTCGACGCTGAGCGCTACCTGCGCGACGAAGAGCCGCCGGTCGAAGCGCACTGGATGCCGGGCGGCGAGCCCGCCGAGATCGCCACCGGCAGTGGCTGAGTGCACCCACCTCGACGCGGTTGAGGTCCTCGCCCTCCCGGCGGTGGTCGCGGGATGCGAAGAGTGCCTGGCCCTGGACATGGACTGGGTCCATCTCCGCATGTGTCAAACCTGCGGCCACATCGGCTGCTGCGACAACTCGACCGGCAAACACGCCACCGCCCACCACCAGGACACCGGCCACCCGATAATCCGCTCCGCCGAGCCTGGCGAAGACTGGAGCTGGTGCTACGTGGACGAAGTGATGATGCGGCTCAGCAGTGGGTAAATCGGGTCTTGAGTTCGGCTAGTCGTCGCCGCCGAGCACCGATACCTCGGGAAGATCCAAGAAGCCGCTTTGGTCGGAACTGACGACATGGCGGGCGCGGGCTCGTGCGGTTGCCGCGATGATCAGGTCATGTGCTCCTCTGGGGGTGCCGGTCTGCCGAACGTGCGCCAATAGGGCGGCATGCGCCTCGGCGACGTCGAGGTCGTAGGGCTCGACCGAGACCGCTTCGAGGATTGCCGCGACGAATCGCTCACGCTTTGCGCGTTGCCCCCCTTTCGCGAGCCGGACGCCGACCTTCAGCTCCGCGACGGTAACCGCCGCCACCGCGACGTCGGCGCTGTCGTCGATTGCATCGCCCAGGGAGCTGCCCCCGCGCTCGGCGTCGACCAAGACCGTCGTGTCGAGGATTAATCGCGCCAGGGGTCCGCGACCGGGTCGAGACCCTCTCGAAGCTCCCGAAGCTCGTCTGCCCAAGCCTTGTCGGGGCGATTGGCGCGAAGCGCATCCTTCAGGGCTTTCCCGGTTCCGCCTGAGGCTGGTCCGATGGTGGCCACTGCCCGTCCATGACGGATCACGGTGTAGGACTCTCCGGCTCGCTCCACGTCGTCGAGGACCTCGGAGAAGCGGCGAGAGGCATCGGTTGCACTGAGCTGCTTCACAGAATCAGATTATCAGATCTATTTATCTCAGCCAGCTTCAGCTCGCAGGCGCGGTGCGACCGCATAGGCCGCGCCCTTCTCCGCCCGCAGGCGGTCGAGCAGCTCGACCGCCTGGCGCGGACCGATGAGCTTGGTGAACTCCACGGGGCCAAGGGGCCAGTTGAAGCCGAGCTCCATTGCCGTGTCCATGTCCTCGGGGGAGGCGATCTGCTCTTCCTGGGCGAAGGCGGCCTCGTTGGCTATTTGGGCGACTAGGCGGGGGAGGACTTGCTCGGCCGCCGGATCGATCTTGGCTAGTGGCTCGGGGTCGAGGGTGGGGGCTTTGATGCCTAGGTCGGGGTCGGGCTCACGGTGGGTCCCCTCGCTGTAGTCGTGGTAGCCGTGGCCGCTCTTGCGGCCGAGCTTGCCTTCGGTGACGAGCTGCTCCTGGATCGGGCTCGGGCGCCAGCGCTCCACTTCGCCGCCTTGGGCGAAGAAGGAGCGGGCGATTTCGAGGTTGACGTCTAGGCCGATCAGGTCGAGGAGCTCGAACGGACCCATGCGGAAGCCGCCGCCGAGGCGGACGATGCGGTCGATCGTCGCCGCGTCGGAGATGCCGTCGCCGAGGATGCGCAGCGACTCCAGAGTGAAGGGGCGGGCTAGGCGGTTGGCGACGAAGCCGGGGGAGTCCTTGGCGCGAATCGGCGTGCGGCCCATCCGCTCGCTGACCTCCGTCGCCGCCGTCAGCGCCTCCTCCGAGGAACGTTCGGCGGCGACGATCTCGACCAGCTTCATCAGCGGGGGCGGGTTGAAGAAGTGCATGCCGACAATCCGATCGGGGTGGGGGGCACCGGCAGCAATCTCGGAGATGCGAAGGGAGGAGGTGTTGCTGGCGAGGACCGCTCCCGGGCCCACCAGCTCGGCCAGGCGGGCGAAGAGATCGCGCTTCAGCCCCAGCTTCTCCGGCACCGCCTCGATCACGAGGTCGCAGCCGGCGAGGTCTGAGATCTTTTCGGTGCTGCCGATCCGTTCAGAGGCGGCTTCTCCTTCCTCGTGGCTCCAGCGGCGCCGCTCGGCGCCCTTCGCCAGGTCTTCGCCGATGTTCACGGCGCGCAGCTGGGCGACTTCCGGGAACTCGTCGTAGAGCATCGTTTCGAATTCGCCCAGCGCCGCCAGCTGGGCGATGCCGCCGCCCATCGTTCCCGCCCCGACGACGCCGACGCGCTCGACCATCACCGGCCCCGGAACTGGGGCTCGCGTTTCTCGAGGAAGGCGGTCATCCCCTCGACCCGGTCCTCGGTCGCCATCGCTTCGTCGAAGAGCTCGCGCTCGGCCCGCAGCCCCTCGGCGAGGCCGGTGTCCTCGGCCACCTGCACCGCCCGTTTCGCCAGTCGCGCCGCCAGCGGTGGCCGCTTGGCGATCTCCCGCGCCAGCTCGATCGCCTCGCCGAGCCAGGCGCCGTCGCCGACGACCTTGTTGACGAGACCCCAGCGGTGCGCCGTCTCGGCGTCCCAGCGGCGGCCGGTGAGGACGTACTCCATCGCCCGCTGCTTGCCGATCGCGCGGGCCAAGCGCTGGGTGCCGCCGCCGCCGGGGATGATCCCGAGGTTGATCTCGGGCTGGCCGAAGCGGGTCTTCTCGTCGCAGACGATCATGTCGCAGGCCATCGCCAGCTCGCAGCCGCCGCCGAAGGCGTAGCCGGAGACGGCAGCGACGATCGGCGTTCCGATCGCGCTGATCCGGGTCCAGAAGCGCATCCCCTCGGGGTCGGGCGGGGCGTCGAGGGGGCGCTCGGCCATTGCCCGGATGTCGGCGCCGGCGGCGAAAAAATCATCATTTCCTGCGAGGACGATGCAGCGGACCTCCGGGTCGGCGTCGAGGCGCTCCAGCGCATCCGCGATCTCGGCCCGCATCTCCGGCGAGAGGGCGTTGCGCGCCTCCGGCCGGTTCAGGCGCACGAGGCCGACGTGGAACTCGTCGACCGAGACCTCGACCTGCGCCACTGGCGTCAGCCCCCGACGAGGGGCGTCATCGCGTTCTCGCCCGTGGCGGCGCGGCCGATGATCAGCTTCTGGATCTGCGAGGTGCCCTCATACAGCGTGGTGACGCGGGCGTCGCGCAGGTAGCGCTCGACGGGGCCCGT
>Ga0207702_10000106_pt1 | contig 97204 bp, 73 predicted proteins | sample KBSCornC62_FD_184302 | JGI IMG/M metagenome (GOLD analysis project Ga0207702, IMG submission 184302) | Corn rhizosphere microbial communities from Kellogg Biological Station, Michigan, USA - KBS Corn C6-2 (SPAdes) (version 2) | ecosystem: Host-associated > Plants > Roots > Rhizosphere > Soil ...
GTAAGTTAGTATAGAAGGGGGGGGAGCCCTCAGTTATTCCAAAAAGTGAACCACAGTTATTCCAAAAAGTGAACCACAGTTGCACAAATGGCGCACCTCCGTCATTCCAAAAGACGAACGGCGGTCCATGCGACCACCGTTCGTCCTTTTTAGAATCTAAGCAGCCCTTAGAATGTATAGCTAAGCGAACCCTTCACTTCAATCGGGTCACCGACGATCACTGAGGTGCGGCTGCCGGCAGCGAGGATGTAGTCCTTGTTGAATACATTATCGACCTGAATACGAGCCGTCCATTTCTGGACCTTGTAGCTCACACCCACATTGACCAGCGTGCGACCCGCCACTTGGAAACTCGGCTGTGCGGCCACGAAAGAGCCATCGGGCAAGGGACGCGTCGTGGTATAACCGGTCGTGTTTTCGCCGACGACATTGGATTTATAATCTACGCCAATGTTGAAGCCGAAATTCTTGAGTACGCCATCCGTAAAACGATAGTCGAGATAAACCGCTCCAGCGTGATCGGGAACTCCGCGCAGGCGGACGTTGGTGATCGGCTGGCGAACTTTAAATGAGGTGAAATTCCCGAGGATCGAGAGGTTTTGATTGATCGAGTAGGTCGCTTCAAACTCCCATCCCTTCGAGTTCAGATTCAAATAAAGCGGATTTTGCAGCGCGTTCGCCCCTGCGGTATTTCCCTGTGCCAGCAAGGTGTAGTAGTCGCTGTTTGGAACGGGATAGTTCTTTTGAACAATATCAAAATAAGAGACGGACCCTGTCAGCGTGCCGTTGAGCAGGGAGGTCTTGACGCCATACTCCTTCTGCTGACCCTCCGCCACTCTCAGGCTTGGCGCGTAGGTTCCGGCACCAAGGGAGCCAGGCATTGTGCCGCCGGTTGTGTTGTATCCATAAAAGAGTGACACGGCTTTGATAGGCTTAACCACCACGCCGAGGGATTTGGCGGTGTCGCTCAAATTATAAGAAGGCGCGGTCAACAAAAGCGTGGGATCAATGGCCGTGCCCGTGCTATCCGTGCGGGTGAGTTCACCAAAAAAACGCGACACGCCGCCAGAAACCTGAAGACGATCGTTCAAAACGCCCAGTGTTTCATAGGCGAAGAGCTGGAGATCGTTTTGGCGCGCCGTTTTATCGATGCCGAGACCGGCAGTGGTCAGGCCCGGTGCAATAGGAGGGAAGCTATAGTTCGGATAAGTGATTGCTTCAAGGTCGTTGCCCGCGACCGTGGGCCGAGATGCAGATGGACTCGATTTGTAGTGAACCTTGGAGGTGTTGGCGGCGAAACCCGTGATCGTGGTCGATTTGAACCACGGGGTATCAAAGCGCGCCGCGTAGTCGTTTTTGATATGGGCCTCCGTATACTCGAGGAAGACGCGGCCGTTGTTGCGCGTGTAGGTCCAGAGCGACGGATCGGTCACGAGAACCGGAGTGCCGACCAAGGTGTTCGTATTCCCCTTGTTATAGTCCGCAGTATTCCAGTTTATACCCGGCTCATACTGGCCCGTGAACGGATTACGGCTGCCGCCGCCGGCGTTGGCTACCGCAGCGCCAGTGCCACCGACGTCGTAGCGCTGCACATGGTCACCCATGATATAAAGGCGCGAGGTCACGTGATCGTTGAACGTCGACAGCAGTTCTGCGCTCAGGCGTTGCGTCGAGCGGTGGCGAGAGTCCATCACATTGCCGAAGGAAAAATCGCGGGGAAGATCTCGCGCGATCTCGGCAGACTCCCCCGTTCCAATGCTTGGATCGAGTGGGAGACCGGCCAGATTTGTTTCCCGGTTTTGGACGAACTCGGCTTTGATGTTTAGCGTTTCAGTGGAGCTCAATCGGTAGGAAAGCGACGGAGCAATCTCGTAGCCGTTCCGATATTGGCCATCAATATAGCCCTCGTTGCGCCAGTAAGCGCCGACCAAACGGAACGCGAGCGTCTTGCTGTCGTTGAGCACGCGATTGGTATCGATCCAAATATCATTGCCGAAAAACTGACCCAGATCGAGGCCCACAGTGGTGCGATCGCTGAAAAACGGAGACTTCGTGATGGGATTCATCACGCCGCCGGGACTTCCGCCAGGGACGAGAATCGCGTTCGGTCCTTTGATCACCTCGATGCGCTCTATATTGTACGGCGCGAGCGACATGCTATATCCGTCGGCTCCGGAGATGTTCGTGCCATCGATGAATTCCTGGGAAACCTGAAATCCGCGAATGGTGTAACGATCGCCGCCGAAAGGCAGGGTGGATTCGACCACGGGCGTGACGTACTTGGCCGCGTCGAGCATGCGGAAGCTCATCGAATCGCGGATGAACTCGCTCGAGACCACGGAAACCGTTTGCGGAATGTCTTGAATCGACATCGCGACGCGCGAGGTCGAAAGCGCTTGTTGCGATTGGTAGGGACTGGCCGCTTGCTCATTGATGGTGAATGCGGGCAGGTCGATCGTTTGATCGCCGGCTGCTGGGGCAGTGGACGTCGCGCTGGCCGGAGCCGGAGAAGCGGTTTGACCGCTGCTTGTGGAAATGAGATTCGCGCATGCCAGTAGGCAAAACGCGAGGGTGCAGCGGTGAGGCCAGGGAGAAAGGTCGGAACGCGGGGAACGGAGCATGATAGGATGTTCTTGCGAGGCGGCGCCGAAGTGGCGCATGAGGGAGGTTAGGAAGCGAGTTAACCGTGGGGACGGCTCTCGCGAAAACGCGGGCAATGCCCGCGTGCAGTTTGGGCCGAAGCACGCTTGAAAAACGTATCGACGCCTAGAATCTTAGGGGGATGAGATGCGGTGTGGGGCGATCACGCGCGCGCTGTTAGCACACGAAAATCGTTGACGCCGAAAAGATGCTCACCTGTCCGTCGCCGCGAATCGGAAGATATTCGTACAGTCAAACTGTTGTTATTTTACAACAACATTTCCAGCGCCGTTCCCGAGGGTCGAGGGGCTCTTCGGGAGATTCGACGGATTTCGTTGACCAGGGCAAACCGAGTGTTGCGTGGGTATAACGTATCCGAAATACGGAGACGCAACCCGGGTTATCCAAACCGGGCGCTGGCTACGGTTGGCGTTGGCCACAGATTCATTTCGCCATTCGGGGTCACTTCGGCCAACGCCTGCCTCACGGCTTGTCTTGCCCGACTAAACTTTCCCGCGGCGCAGCTCGAGTTGGCGGCGAATATCGGCCATCATATCCTGCGTCAGCGGGAACCGCATGAGAGCCAAGAGCGCAATGATCAGTCCAACAATCGGGATCGATGCAAAGAGGAAACGAATCATGAACATCGTATGATCACTTTGATGCACGGCACTCGAATCGAAACCGACCCAGTCGAGGATGAAAAAGGAAACGCCTGCGCCGACCGCCATGCCTACTTTGCCGATCCAAGAAATACAGGATTCAAACGAGCCTTCCCGCCGCTTACCAGTATTGAGCTCGTCGTAGTCGAGAATGTCAGCGCGCATCGAGCCGTCGAGTAACCAAAAGCCCGCGCCAGTGAAGGCAATCAGTCCGGTGGCGAAGAGCTGGAGCCAGACAATTTTCGGTGTATAGAGCCACCACGTCGCGATGAAAACCACGACCGCGGTAACGAGGACGATCGCCATGGCGTGCCGCTTGCCCAAACGGCGCGCGAGAAAAGCGAAGGCGGGAATGCCCAGAAAGCCCAGGACCATGCCGGCGACGCCCATGATAGAGTTCCACCAGTTGCCTGCCGCTTTGTCGCCGCTGCAAACATAATAAAACGTGTCGGCGAGTCCGAGCGTGCCGACCATGCTCAGGCCCAAATTATACGCGAGCTGGAGAGCAATCTGGATTCGAAAGGGGCGGCATTGGAGCGTTTGACCCAACGTGGCGAAGATGGATAATTTCTCCTGTTTGCCGGTCACGAGCTTATCATAATAGCGTTCGCGCATCACCGTGACGCAGATGAGACCGGCGATAATCATGATCGCGCCGCAAATCGTGAGATAAACCTGAGCGCCCAACAGGGTGTTTGGCTCGGTGTTTGCCGCGGCGGGCCGCCATGCGGCAGTCGAGGTTAGAAGCTGCTTGAGCCGGTCGAACAGATTGGTCCGGTCGGCGCCGACCCAAACCGCCATCGAGAAAAAGTTGCCGAAATAGAAGAGTCCGAGTTCCGGCAGTTTCTTCACTGCATTCTGGTAAGAGAATACACTGGTGCGCTCGTGGTAGTCGGGCGTCAATTCGTTGCCGAGACTGCGCCACGGCATATTGAAGCAGCTCACCATCGGCAGATAAATCGCCGACGAGATGATCATAAAATAGAAGTAGTGGATGGGCGACCAGCCCAGTGGCGCCGCGAGCAAGAAAGGCAGTCCGGCACCGGCCAAAATACAGCCAATAAACATGAACGGCCTCCGCCGTCCAAATCGCGTGCGAGTATTGTCCGACCACCAGCCAAAGAGCGGATCTGAAACCGCGTCGAAAACACGATTCAGAATGATCGCAATACCGATCAACGTGCCCGAAACGTGCAGCGCCAAGCCGAAAAGTTGAAACGCGATCGTGGGGTAGAGCCAATGGCCCCACATATCCATGAACATGCCTAGACCGTAAGCCAGTTTTTGCCGGATCGGGACACGGTCCTCGGGCGTTGTGGCTGGGATGACCGAGGTGAGACCGGACGCTACGGAGACTGGCGTTGCGCTCATAGAAGGAAGGGTAGATTTTGCGCTAAATCAGGCTGAATGCCTGTTCTTCGTCAATGCCCAAACCGAACGAACGATTCAAGCCATTCCTAACGTTTAATCATGAGTCACATGGACGCCTTGCGCCAATGGATCTCCAAGAGCGGGACTCTTTCGCGGGCTCGCGACCATTTCCGCTGTGCGGACCGCGGCGTAGGGGTTGATCACTCATTTGTCACCGTGGGCCGTCGGAAGAGCGAGCGCGATCAGGCTATCCAGACGGAGTGTGGCCGTCGAGGGGTGCACCAACACGGCGTAGTCGCCGGGCGCGCCAATTTTCTTGAAGATCGCGCCGATTCGAGCATCGCGCGGTCGAATCGATATCGGCCTCAGCAGGGCCGGGTCGAAGCAGTGCATTTGTATTTTCTTCACGTCGTCGAGGCACCAAACGGCAACACGCGGGCGATATTTGCGCCCGCGTTTTGGGTACGATGGATGGGGCGTTAGTGAAGGATCTTGTGCTGTTTCGAAATCAGTTCCGCTGGAACATACCAAGAAGGCCTTCGCTCAGAATTTCCACATCACCGAAACCTTTGCATTAATGCCTTGGCCTGGGACGATAATACTCTGGTTCCGGACCGCCGCCATGTAGTCAATATTGAATACATTATCGACGTTCAAGTTGTATTGAAACTGACCTCGTTCATAACCGAGAATGATATTGGTGAGCGTGAAAGCATCGAGATACCCGTAAACGCGCGCGTTGCCATTGTCCGTCACGGCCCGGGGCGAGAGATGGTTAACCCCAACCGCGGCCGAAAAACCCTTCAACGGGCCGTCGGTGAATTTATATCGGCCCCAATAACCGTAGGTGTGTTCGGCGACGTTGTTCACCGGATTCACAATCACCGGCGCCGCCGAATTCGCCTGCGAGCGCGCTTTGGCGTTGATATCGGCAAAGGTGGCGATCAGGTCGATATTCTTGTTCACCTTGTACGTCATATCGCCGTCGAATCCGCGCGAGGTTTCGCCTGGCACCAAAATGAAGGTCGGCGGCGTGGTCTGCGGGAACGAGAGCACCGGCACATTGACCTGGTTGATGTCGAAGTGCGATACGTTGAAGGCAAGCGCTCCATCCAGCATATCCGCTTTCACACCGATTTCCTTTTGCTTGCCCAACTGTGATGGCAGGACTTGGCCGTTCTGAAAATTCGGCGCAAAGTTCTCGTTGTAACCATAGAATACAGAAACATCTTTGCGGACCTTGAACACGGCTCCGTACTGGCGAAGGTTTTGGGTCAGATGGAGGCCCGGTGTTGTCGCTTGCGTGATGATATTATACGAGCTGGTGTAGGCGCCGATGCGTGACACGCCGAATGAAAGGTCGATCCGATCATGCCACAGGGTCGCCGTTTCCAAAGCGAAGCCTTTTAACTGGCGATTGTTTGTCCGGATGTCGCTGCTCGGCGTGCTTCCGACGGTAACGGTTCCCGGAAATTGAAGGTTGAACGGATCGATTGGGCTGCTCGCGCCGGGGAAACTGGCCACGATATCCGGTGAATCGGAGTATTCTCCGCCCGCGAGCAGCCGGTGTTTAACCGGACCGGTGGCAAAGGTGCCCACGAAATCCGCCTGGAGTTGGCGGCGATAGTGAAACGGGTCTTGCGCTGTGGTGCTGCGGTTCAGTTTTGTTCCGTTCACATATGTCAATGGGATCGAGGAACCATAGACAGATTCGACGCGAGGAGCCTCGTTGTAGCTGTCGAAGGCGGCGAGGCGCATCGCCAAGTAATCGTTGAACCGGTTTGTATATTCGAGGAAGCCGCGACTCACGACATCCCGGCGCCAGTTAAGCGGAGAGTCTTCGCTGATCGTCGATTTCGGATCGATCTGGACAATGCTGTGCGTGCGTTCGTCCCAAGGCAGACCGTTATACGATGAGAAATTGTATTTGAGATAGTTGTACTTGAAGGTGAGCTTCGACTGATCGTTGAAGACATACGCGACCGAGGGCGCAAAAATGAAACGGTGCGAATAGGTGTGATCGTAATAACCGTCGGCATCTTCGCCGGCGATGACCATGCGGTAGAGCCACTTTTTATTCGTATCGATCGGCCCTCCCAGATCGATTTCGGCGCGATTGCCGTCATAGGCTCCAGCTTCGAGTTTCAGGGTCGCAACATGGTACGAAACCGGGCCTTTGATGACTTTGTTCACCACACCACCGACGGGGCCGTTCGCCACGAAAATGGCCGATGGGCCTTTGATGATTTCGAGACGCTCGATGATCGATGTGTCCGTGTTCGAGTCAGTCGTGCCGCGAAATCCGTCGACGAAATCACCGATGTTCGCCGAGCTGTTGAAGCCACGCATGACAAAACGATCGTCGGCAAAATTAATGTTACCTGCCTGCCCGCCGCCGACGTACTTCAGTGTGTCCATGACCAGGCTCGGATTCATGTCGTCGATCAAAGCTCGGTTAATGACCTTCACCGACTGGGGCAGGTCGAGCAGTTCGACGCCGGTGCGGGTTGCGCTGAGCGCTTCTTTTCCGACGTAGCTGTCGTCTTTCGTTGAGCTAATATTAAATGCAGGTAGGTCGACGAGAGCCTCGCCGTCGTTGCTCGGTTTGTCGTTAGCCGACTTTTGGCCGTGAAGAGCAGAAGTGAGAAAACCTGCGATCAGAAGGGCGGCAGAGATCGCGCGTTGGTGGTTCCCGATGCGCCGAACTTGGCGCATGTCAGAGGTAGGGTAGTCAATCATTGGATCAATAATTCAGTACTCTGAACTCAGACGAACGGCGGAAGGAAACGGGCTATGCTTGGCCCCAAAGATTTCCTAAGCGCCATGCTCCTGTCCGACCGTCCCTCTCGATGTTCGCTCAATTGTCTCGAATGAAGCGAGGCGGCCACCCTAGCGTGCTTGAGCTTGAGCACCCCAGCTAAGTCGACCCACTTCGTTTTCATTCCTTTTTGGAAAAAGGGAGTCGCTGCGGCCCTGCTTATTTTGGCCGTGCTCGTCGTTTATCGAAATAGTTTAGGGGGCGTTTTTGTTTTCGATGATGTCTCGGCGATCTTGGAAAATCCGACGCTGCGGCCTCCCATCCACTGGGGAAATGTGCTCTTTGCGCCGGGAGATGAAGCGGGAACAGTCGGCGGACGACCCTTGGTTAATCTCACCCTCGCTTTAAACTACGCTTTCGGCGGTTTGCGCGTGGAAGGATATCATGCGGTGAATATCGCGCTTCATCTCTTGTCGACCCTGCTATTGTTTGGAATCGTGGCCCGGACGTTTTCGTTCCGGCAGGATCGAGCAGGAAAAGGGCAAAGGCCGGAAGACCGTTCGAGCTTTGACCATGCGCGGGTGGACGGGTTCTGGGTCGCGTTGGTCGTCGCATTGCTTTGGGCCGTGCATCCGCTGCAAACCGAGTCCGTCACTTATATCGTGCAGCGGGCGGAATCGTTGATGGGGCTCTTTTATTTGCTCACGCTGTATAGTTTCATCCGTTTCGCGCAGGCTGAGACTGGGTCGGAAAATGTCCCTGAATTTTCCGGTATCGGGAAACCCACTACGCAAAAAAGGCGATGGCTGATTGTGGGGGTGTGCGCATGCCTGCTCGGCATGGCGACGAAGGAAGTGATGGTCACGGCGCCTTTGGCGATTTTTCTGTATGATTGGACGTTTGTTTCCGCCGGCTTTGCTCAGGCCTGGAAGTCGCACGCCAAATGGCATGTGGGCCTTGCGGGAACGTGGATTTTATTGGCTGCCCTCGTCGCCAGCACGCATGGTCGCGGCGGCTCGGTCGGTTTTGGGTCAGCCCCTGTTTGGCCATACCTTCTGACCCAAGCCCACGCCGTCACTCATTATCTCGGCTTGGCCTTTTGGCCCGCTCACCTGGTCCTCGATTACGGAACCGGTTTGATTCACCACCTCAGCGACGTCCTCGCCCCGGCATCGTTCTTGGTTTTGCTCGTGCTCGCGAGTTTTTACGCGTTTCGGAAACATCCGACGCTCGGATTTCTCGGACTTGTTTTCTTCCTTCTGCTCGCACCCTCATCGAGTATTCTCCCGATTGCGACGGAGCCGCAGGCGGAGCACCGGATGTACTTGCCGCTCGCCATCGTCATCTCGGTCGTAGTCATCGCTGGCCAGGCAATCTTGACCAAGCTCACGCCGAGGTTTTCGCGTTTTATTCTTGGCGGGGTCGGTCTCGCGGCGGCTATCGCCTTGGGTAGCGTCACAGTCCAACGCAATGACGACTATCGCAGCGAAATCGCTCTTTGGAGTTCGACCGTCGAAAACGCGCCGCAGAATCCCCGCGCTCACAACAATCTGGCGCAGGCGCTTCTCGCCGAGAAAAACGACGCTCGGGCGTTCGACGAGCTGAGCGCGGCGGTGAATATCGACTCGAACTATACGCCCGCTCAATATAATCTTGGCGCGATGCTGCTCGATGCCAATCGCCCCGCGGAAGCGATCCCTCATCTCGAAAAGGCGTTGGCGGCGCCGCTGCATCAAACGGAAACGCATTTGTATTTAGGGGAAGCCTACGAGAAGACGGAGCGCCCTCACGATGCCGCGGAAGCCTTTCGCATCGCGCTTCAACTCGATCCGAAAAATCCGGAAGCGGCCTTTGGCTTGGGTAACAATCTCGCTCGCGAAGGAAATCTTCCGGCGGCAGTTGATGCATTTCGCATCGCGGTTCACAACGCGCCCGATCGAATTCGCATTCGGAATAATCTCGCCAACGCGCTGCTCTTTTCCGGACGAGTCGATGAAGCGCTCGCGCAGTATCGCGAAGCCCTCGCGCTGGACCCGAATAATACGGAAATCCGCGAGAACCTCGATCGAGCCGAAGCGCAGTTAAAAGCGATGCGTTGAGGATGGGCGGTGACGGCCGGCCCGAGGCGCTCGAATCGAAAAATCTTGCCTGGTAGGTCGGTGAACTTGCTCGGAGAAATTTACTGTGTAGCGTCCATTCGATGCCGGAACCACGTTTGATCCTCCACGTAGAAAATGATACCGACGATGTTTTCGTCACCCAGAGAGCTTTCATGAAAGCGGGCGTCGAGGCGCAAATCAACGCGGTGGGGAACGGTGAGCAAGCGGTGGCTTATCTCCTTGGTGAAGGAAAATACGCGAACCGCGGCGACTACCCGTTGCCTTCGATTATCATTCTCGACTGGAATATGCCGCTGATGTCGGGCGGCGAATTCCTGGCATGGCGCCAAAATCAACCGGCGATGCGCCGCATCCCCGTGGTTGTATTGACGTCTTCGAGTAACGAAAAGGACGTCGCTGCCGCTTACGAACTCGGGTCCAACGGTTATGTGATCAAGCCGAGCAATCTCTCGGGTTTACAGGCTCTGGCGCGCGCCTTTGCTGACTTTTGGCTAAAGTGGAATCACGCGGAACCGTTTTTATCCCTCGGTTAGGGCGAGAGACAACGTGCGATTGACACGGTGAGCTTGGACGGGGCTGATTGTGCGATGCCCTCGAACATCCTTCGCCGCAATCATGTCAAAGTCCTCGGTCGGGGCACGCAACCCATGGTCTTTGCGCATGGCTTTGGATGTGACCAGAACATGTGGCGGTTTATCGTCCCGGCCTTCGAGCAGGACTACAAAATCGTGCTATTCGATTACGTCGGATGCGGTAACTCCGACCTCGCTGAGTATCATCCCGACCGCTACGCCAACCTTCATGGCTACGCCCAAGACCTGTTGGAAGTTTGCGAAGCGCTCCACTTGACCGACGTCATTTTGGTCGGCCACTCGGTTAGCTCGATGATCGGCCTGCTCGCTGCGATCAAGGAGCCGCGACGGTTTTCACACCTGATCATGATTGGCCCATCGCCGTGTTATATTGATTCGCTGCCTGAATATAGAGGCGGCTTCGCTCGCTCCGATATCGTCGAGCTGCTCAATACGATGGATCAAAACTATATTGGTTGGGCCAACTTCCTCGCTCCGGCGATTATGAAAAATGAGGATCGCCCCGAACTCGGAGCGGAGTTGAAGGAAAGCTTTTGTTCAACTGATCCGCAGATCGCGCGACGCTTTGCCGAGGCGACGTTTTTTTCCGATAATCGCGCCGACTTGGAAAATCTGACTATTCCGTCGCTCATTTTACAGTGCTCCGAGGACATCATTGCCCCGAACGAAGTGGGCGAGTACCTCGCTCGACGGACTCCAGGCAGCACGTTCAAACAACTCCGCGCGACGGGGCATTGCCCTCACATGAGCGCGCCGACCGAGACCATCGCGGCTATCAAGGACTATCTCGCCGTTGCCGAGTGACATCGTTGCCATGCCGGATTTTTTAGAGCACGCACCCTGTGGAGTGGTTGAGTTCAATGAACTCGGCGTCATCGGCTACGCCAACGCCACCCTTGCCCAATGGGTCGGTCAAAGCGCGCTCGATTTACTCGGTCAAAAGGTCGAGTCGCTGCTCACGATCGCGAATCGGATTTTTCTTCAAACCCATTTTATCCCGCTGCTCCGCCTCAAGGGACAGGTGGAAGAAATGTTTCTCGCCCTCAGGTCCGCTGACGGCGTTTCAATCCCGGCCGTCGCCTCCGCCGAGATCCATGAAGAGAAGGGCGCCACGTCGATCACCTGCGTCTTCCTGCGCGTCCCGCAGCGTCGAAAATACGAGGAAGAAATTTTGCGCGCCAAAGCTGAAGCCGAAGAAGCGTTGCGGAGTAATTCGGAACTCCAGGCCGCGAAGGCGGAAGCGGAAAAGCGCGCGGTAGAGTTGGAGAAATTATTGCAAGAACAGCGCGGGCGGACCGCGGAACTCAAGCGCGTCACCGAAGTTCTCTCCCACGACATTCGCGAACCCGTTCGGAAAATCGCTCTGTTCACAGATTTGATTAAAAGCCAGGACCGTATTCACGAACCGGAGACGGCGGAGGCATTGCAGAAAGTCGGTGACCAAGTGGTCGCGATCGAGCAGTTGCTGGCGGCGATTCGCCAGTTTCTGCAGGCAGGCTCGTCCCGCGGTCCGGAGAAAATCAATTTCACTCAACTGATTCGCGAGACCGCAGCGCTCGTTGAAATGAGAAATGGCTTTACGGATTGGACCTTGGAAATGACCGAGCTGCCGGACGTCGTGGCGCATCGGCAGCCACTGCAATTGCTCTTCGGTCACTTGCTCGAGAATTCGATAAAATTTCGCGATCCCAGTCGGAAACTGCACATCAAAGTCAGCGGGCAAATGATTCAGCAGAACATTTTCCAGATGACCCAGAATCAGTACGCTTATGGTCACTTCGTTCGCTATCAGATCACTGACAACGGTGTCGGGTTCGATCCCAAGTATAAAGAATACGTTTTCGGTCTGTTGAAAAAAGTGGATCTGGATTCGGCGGGGTTCGGCATCGGGCTCGCCATCTGCCGCAAGGTGGCCGAGCTGCATTTTGGCTCGATTGTCGTCGATCCGATGCCCGGGGAGGGCACGCAATTTTCGCTCGTCCTTCCCAGCGAAGTCTAAGGTTTGCCTTTGCAGACACGGAGGCGGGCCGGGGACGCGTCTCCTCCGCGGGGACGCGTCCATGGTTTTTCTCGGGCTCTATTACGGTCAATTGATCTTTGGGTTGTCGGCGCGGCGTTCACGTGCACTTTTCTTCACCCTCCGTGTCTCTTCGGACGCATCGGTTTTGCTTCCTGAAACCGGCGCATTGCCCGTTTGCGCTTTCCGCTCCTGTCACCGTTTTTCAACGACCCCGCTCCTCTTTCATGAGATCATTCAAAACTCCCGTCGTCTTTTTGACCGCCGGTCTCGCGCTGCTCGCTTCGGCTTCGGCTCTGGCTGCTTCAGCAAAACTTGCGATCGATCTTAACGCGCCTACCCACGCCATTCCGCCAAGCTTCTACGGCCTCATGACGGAGGAGATCAATTACAGTTACGATGGCGGACTCTTCGCCGAGCTGATTCGAAATCGGACCTTTCAAGATCCGCAACCAGGTGGGCACGGGGCCGCGCCCATCGGACAGTTGCCGCCGCACTGGTCCGTCGTCGGTGCTGCGACCGCGGCCACGAATCAAGATGCTCCCGTCAACGCTGCTCTGCCGATCAACCTTCGCCTGACGCTCTCGGGCGGCACAGGCGGCATCGCGAATAACGGCTACTGGGGCGTGCCGGTAAAGCCCGCGACCAAGTACACCGCCACATTTTATGCTCGTGCGAGCGGTGGCTTCAGCGGACCGATCGTCGCTTCACTTTTGGTCGACGCGGGTGCGCGCACGGTGGCCAATGCGACCACCGAACCGATCTCGGATCAGTGGAAGAAGTATTCGGTTAACTTCACCACCTCGGACGATGCGCCTACGACTGCGAACGCGCGCTTCGTTCTTTCCGCCAGCGGCCAAGGCAATATCGATTTCAGTTTCGTTTCTCTATTCCCTCCCACCTACGAAAACGTGCCGAATGGTTTGCGCCCGGACATCATGCAATTGCTCGCGGCGATGCATCCCGGTTTTATTCGTCTACCCGGCGGAAACTACGTCGAAGGCAGTCGATTCTCCGACCGTTTTGCCTGGAAGCGGATGATCGGCCCGGCCGACCAGCGCCCGGGACATATGGGTTGTTGGGGTTATCGTAGCAGCGACGGCTTCGGTCTGCCTCAATATCTTTTGTGGTGTAAACAACTCCACGCCACGCCAGTGCTTGCTCTCTTTGCGGGATATACTCTCAACGGCGATTACGCGGTTCCCGGTAGTCCGGAGATGGATCTATATACTCAGGAAGCACTCGAAGAAATTGAATATGTCACCGGTTCCGCTGACACCGAGTGGGGCAAGCGTCGCGCGGAGGATGGGTTTCCCGAGCCGTTCGCGTTAACCTATGTTGAAATCGGCAACGAAGACTTCTTTGACCACTCGGGCAGTTACGAAGGCCGTTTTGCACAAATGGCCAAGGACATCAGGGCGAAATATCCGCAGCTTAAAATCATCGCGACCACACCGGTCAAAAGTTTCAAACCGGACTTGGTCGACGATCACCTCTACGCGAGTGCACCCTCGATGGAGCATCAATATACGCGTTACGACGTCGGATCCGACAATCCCGATGGCCGCAAAGCCGACGGAGTAAAAGTATTCATGGGCGAGTGGGCGACTCAAGGTGGCGCGCCGACCCCGAATTTAATGTCCGCCCTTTCCGACGCCGTCTTCGTGATGGGCCTGGAGCGCAATTCCGATGACGTCTTGATGGAGTGCTACGCACCTCTCTTCGCCAACGTGAATGTCGAGGACAAGGCGGCCGGAAATCCGCGCGGCTGGCAGTGGAATACAAACCTGATTGGCTATAATGCGCTGACCGCCTTCGGTTCGCCGAGTTACTATATGCTCGCCACGTTCGGAGAAAACAGAGGTGACGCGGTGGTAGCGACGCACTTCGACGCACCGGAAGTGACGCCACCGGACGATGCCCATCCGCACGGTCTCATTGGACTCGGCACTTATGATACTCGCGCTGAATATACGGATTTGGTCGTGACGAGTCCGGAGGGTAAGGACCTCTCGGGCGGTTCACTCATCCGTGAGGGGCAAAAATGGAAATTCGCGCACGGGCGTTGGTCGACCGAAGACGGAGTGCTTCGTCCAGTCGGCGACAATCCGCAAACGTGGACGATGACCGGAGACCCCTCGTGGACGGATTATACGCTCACCGTGCGAGCTCGGAAACTGAGCGGGTCCGAAGGCTTTCTTGTCCTGTGGCATTCTAGCAACTCGGATAACTATCGCTGGTGGAATGTCGGCGGCTGGTCGAACACGGTTGCGCGTTTTGAGTCATCGGTAAACGGGGGCCGCGAAGCCTACGGTCCGACGACACCGTTCTCCGTCGAAACGGGACGCTGGTATAATTTGAAACTGGAAGTGAGCGGCCATCGCGCTCGCGGCTATGTTGACGGCAAGCTCGTCCTCGACGCCACCGACGAACCTGCGCGGCCCGCTCCGAGCGCCTTTGCTTCGGCGTCTTATATCAACGCAACGGGTGAACTCGTCGTGAAGGTGGTGAATACGGTCGCGACGCCGCTCGAGGCTGAAATCCACGTCGACGGCGCGAGCCAGCTCGGCGCCGGCAAGGCGATCGTGATCGCGGGCGATCCGGCGGATACCAATTCGGTTGAAACCCCGACCAAAGTTGCGCCGAAGGAAGAGCCGCTCACGCCTGCATCGTCCACCTTCACGCGAACTTTCGCGCCGTATTCGGTGACGCTGTTGCGCTTCCCGGCGAAAAAATAAGGTCGTTCCAGAGGCAAGGACGCAACCCTCGTCACGTCCATGTCGTGCCGTGAATAACACCCGGGTAAAAATCTACTTGATTTATACCCGGGTGTAATTCATCGGTGGCGCAATGAACCAAGATGAATTAGCCGGCACGTACACGACATTTGAGGGATTTCGAAAAATCCAATCAGGCTCGCTGCTCAGCAATACGCTGGCGGTGAAACGCGCCTCGGGTGGTCACAGCGCGGAGACCGTTGTCACTTTTGAAGACAGGACTGGCCGCGCCGTCGACCTCGATACTCGGGGCTCGATCAAGGATCTCACCGCAAAATTGGCGGCGGAAAAGGCGCAACGCCATGCGAAGATGGAGTCACCCGAGAAGGAGGGCGCGAACAGAGCGGCTGCTGAAGAGGAGCGAGGGCGGGGACGACCGAAGCTCGGCGTGATCGCGCGCGAAGTCACGCTGTTGCCGCGCCACTGGGAGTGGCTTGCGAGTCAACCGGGCGGCGCCTCGGTTGCGTTGCGCAAACTGGTCGAGGAAGCGCGGAAAACGCACGCCGCACAGGATCGAATCAGGGCTGCCCACGAGCGAGCCTACCAGTTCATGCACGTGATTGCGGGAAATCTGCACGACTACGAGGAAGCCACCCGAGCGTTGTTTGCGAACGATCGGCGTAAATTTTCTCAATTGATTAAAGCATGGCCTGCTGACGTCAGGGACCACGCTTTCCGACTCGCCTTCGGCGATCAGGATTCTGCTCCGCAGAAACGCTAGTCGATATATTATCTCAGCGGCCCCTCCGAGATGGAGTGCGGCGACTCGTCGCCGCCTTGGACGGGCCAATTCATTGGCCCGCAATGACCATCATAAAACCTTCTGCGTACGATCCCCTGGAAGGCGAAATGAATTTCGCCTTTGAAAGCGGCGACGAGTCGCCGCACTCCATCTCGGAAGCCGTCCCGCTTTATTAAGCCACCCTCATGACGATTTAATAAAGCGATCGCGACGGCCGACCCATATCATACCGGAAATCTAGATCAGCTCTGCGGTGCCTTTGCGTACAGTTTCTTATATTCAGGCAAAAGTCTCGCGTGCGTGGCCCAAAATTTCGGGCGAGGACTGCCTTCGATCAGGGCGATGAGATGAGCAAGGTGCGTATGCCAGCCCGACGCGTAATTTGTGATCTCCGCGCGTTCTTCGTCGCCAGTCGTGCGATGGGTGAGCACGAGCAGCACGTTCTTGCCTTCGGGGGTTAATTCGAAAGTGACTTCCGAATCATCGCTCCCGAAAGTGAAGACGAGCAGTCTCGGCGGTTCGCAGCGAAGCACGCGACCCTCGAACGTCACGCCCGGATCTTGCACGTGAGCGAATTGCGCCGGCGGCGTTTCGTCGGGCGCGAGGTTTTTGTGGTGCATGGCGAAAACAATTTTTCCGCCGGCCTTTTGCTCGAGTTCCCCACCGCAAAACCAGCGGGCGCGTTTTTCGGGATCTGTAATGTAGTCCCAAATACGTTCGATCGGTCCGGGCAGCAAACGCGTGAGTCGAACCTCATCGCGGGCGGTGAACTGGGCATAGGAGTCGTTGGATTTCATGGATAAATTGATCTCTTGTGGGCCGGTTGGCTTTCGTCGGTGCGCAATTGCCTCTCGAGGTTGTCGAGCTGGCGCGACCAGAGCAGGCGCATCTTTTCTAACCAATCTGCGGGTTGATCGATTTTCCCGAAATCGAGTGAATGCCCGCGTTCGCGAAAACCCACGCCAGTGGGAACACGGTTGGCTTCGCGCGACCAACTGGAGTGCTGGAAAATGGGAGGGCGATTCCCATCGAACCTGCTCGCGATTCCACTCCGACTGCGCGCGCGTTCGGCCAGTAAGTCCACGATGCGACGGCGCATCAGGTCGGCGATGGAAACGAAATTCCGCATTTCTTCTTAAATTAAGCAAAAACTTAATTAAGCAAGAAATAAATTAATGATTTCGAATTCTCCGACACGACGTGTTACGGATGACGATCCGAGCGCACGGTTCGTCGCGCCGTGAAGCGATTGAATAGGTAAGGTGCTGCGACGCGCTACTCGGCAGGAAAGGCCGCGACGAGCTTACCGCCCGTCGCTCGGGCTCAATGAGAGGGAACGATGGAAAAAGTGGGGCACAGTTATGTTGTTGAGACCTGCGGTTTGGCACCTTTTCAATACGGCCTTTCGTCGTAGCCCCGTCCCGTCTTATCATGCAAAAAAAGTTATTTCTCTTCGCCCTTGCCCTCTTTTTTGTAAACGGGGCGCGGGCATCGAATTTCGAAATTGTCAGATCGCCCGATTCGCAAGCGTTCACCTTGGTCGGCGCCGCTCGCATCGCGAATGTCGCCGTGGCTGAAAACGACTATGATGCTGTGAAATTGGCCGCTCAGTTGTTTACGGAGGACGTGGAGCGCGTGACCGGAAGGCGTCCCGCGGTTGTCGCGCAACCGAAGGCGCCGGCCGTGATCGTCGGGACGCTGGGACGTAGTGCCCTAATCGATACGTTGGCTCGGGCGGGAAAATTGGAGGACTTGGACAAGATCCAAGGAAAGTGGGAAGCGACCCTCTGGCAGATGGTCGATCATCCGTATCCCGGGATCGATCGCGCGCTCGTGATCGTCGGCAGCGATCGACGCGGCGCGGCTTACGGTTTGATGGAACTTTCCCGCGAGATCGGCGTGTCGCCTTGGTATTGGTGGGCTGATGCACCGGTGCCTCACGCCAATCAACTCGCGCTCAAACTCCCAACTCCGAAATGGGAGGCGCCCGCGGTTAAATACCGAGGGATCTTCATCAACGACGAAGACTGGGGCCTCAATCCGTGGGCCGCGAAAACCTTCGATCCGCAATTGGGCAATATAGGGCCCAAAACCTACGCCAAAGTGTTCGAGCTGATGCTGCGGCTCCGCCTTAATTACCTCTGGCCCGCGATGCACGCATGCTCCGCGGAATTCGATTCGCAGCCGGATAATATAAAGCTAGCCGACCGCTTTGGAATCGTCATGGGGGCTTCTCATTGCGAGCCGATGCTGTGCAATAACGTGCATTGGAATGAGGCCGCGCGCGGCAAGTGGGATTATTCGGTCAACCGCGACACGATCTTTTCGTATTGGGAAAATGAAGCGAAAACACGCGGTAACGAAGAGGCCGTTTGGACCCTGGGCATTCGAGGCATTCACGACCAAGCGATGCAAGGGCCCAAGGATATTCCAACCCGGATCGATATTGTCAGTCAGGTCCTGAAAGATCAGCGCGAGTTGTTGTCCAAGCACGTGACCAAAGAGTGGGGGCCGGTCGCGCAGTGTTTCGTCCCCTATAAAGAGGTGTTGCCGATATATGATGCCGGCTTGAAAGTGCCGGACGACGTCACGCTCGTATGGGTGGACGATAACTTCGGCTATATCCGCCGACTCAGCGCACCATCCGAACGCAAACGCTCCGGGGGCGCGGGCGTGTATTGGCATTTGTCATACTACGGCAGTCCGCACTCCTACACGTGGATCAATAGCACTGCCCCTGGATTGCTCTGGGAAGAATTTCGCAAGGCGTGGGACAACGATGCGCGGACGTTGTGGATCATCAACGTTGGCGATATCAAACCGATGGAAATCGGTATCGACTACTTCGCCAAACTCGCCTGGGCCGTCGACACGTTCGGACCGGATTCACAGGTTCGGGATTTGCATGAATTCGCGGCTGAAACGTTTGGCCGGAAATTCGCCGACCCGATCGCGGAATTGTTGAACGACTATTATCGCCTGGGTACGATTCGAAAACCCGAGCTCATGGATCGCCCGTGGGCGCTGTCGCTCACCACCGCGGAGGCGTCTCAACTCGAGCAAGCCTATCAACAACTGGCTGAACGCGCCTCACAGTTGGAAGCGAGTCTTCCAAATTCGGGGCGCGATGCGTTTGTCGAAACGGTTGGCTTTCCTGCGCGTGTCCTGGGCGATACCGGCCTGATTTTTCTAGCTGATCGAAAAATTCAACGAGGAGTCGACGTCGCCAAAAACGAAGCTCGGATTGAACAACTGCGGGCTGAGCTCGAGCGCCAGGTGGGCCGCTTCAACACTCAACTCGCGAATGGAAAGTGGAATCACATGATGCCCGGGTTGGTGACAGGGGAAAAATTGACTGCCTGGAGCAGTCAAGTTCGGTGGCCCTGGGGCGAGCCTGCCGCTTTGCCGACCGGGACTGCGCCCACGCCGCAAAATTCGGATGCTGAAGCCGAGTCGCGCCACTGGCGTCCTGCTGCCTCCATCGATCACGAGGCTGCCGGGAAAATGGCCCGCTGGACGTCGGTTGTAGGATTGGGCACGAGTGGACAAGCGCTGGCGCTGGAGCCCGCCGGGATCGAATCCTCTTGGGCTCCGGACGACTCCACTGCTCCAGCGGTGAGCTATCATTTCAACTCGGTAGCGAAGTCTTCCGCCGCGTGGATCGATTTTCTTCCGACTTTTCGGCTCTATCCTGGCATGAAAGAACGGGTCGCGGTCGTCATCGACGAATTGCCGCCGCAGATTATAGAAGTGCCGGGATCGAGCGGCGCGGAAGACGAGCGCGGTCAGGTTCGCAGCACCGCCGTGCAAAATAACTACGTCCGCGTCCGCATCCCTCTCGCGTCTTTGTCCGAGGGAAAACACGTCCTCACGATCCGTGCGATCGACCCTGGCGTGGTCATCGATCGCGTTGCATTTGATGAGTGAACGGGAACAGCGACGCCGCGTGACACCGTGCGTTGCTGGATGGACGCCGAGGGTGATGCGCATCTATTTATATAGAGATGCCCTGCCGCTCTCCCGGGGGCCCTATCCCGATGATTATTTTATCATTCATGGCGCGCTTGAGGCCAGCGACTCTCGACTCTAGCTTGGCTGGTTTTACTGACTCGCTCGCCCCAACAAGCCATGCCGCTGCGCCGCAAAAATATTTTCCGCCCGGAAACCGCCGCTCCCACGACCATCTATGTTCGGCCCGGCTATAACCGCATTTTAGCCGAAGAGTTCGAGGCGCTGAAGTTGAAGCGCGTGGATTTGGTGAAGGATAAAATCGAGGCGCACAGCCAAGGGGATCTGCGCGAAAACTTCGGTTTCAAAGCAGCGAAGGATGCCATCCGCGCGGTCGACCGCAAGATGACCGCACTCGATCGTTTCGTCGCGCGGAACACCTTTATAGAGGTCGATCCGGCGACTTGGTTGACCAAGCCGACCGACACAGTGCAACTCGGGCATGTCGTCGCGCTTGAAAAACAGGACGTAACGACGAAGCGGATACACCGGTTCACCTTCCTTCTCACGACCCATGGCGAGACCGCGAGCGATGCGGAGTCGGGAATCGAATGCCTGCCGCATAACTCTCCGCTCGCCACCGCGATCCTTGGCCTCCCGGTCGGCGTTCAATCCAAGGTGAAACTTCCCGCCGGCGAATCCCTTCTCACGGTTCGCTCGATCCGCAATCCGACTCAGGCCGAACTCGACCGCTTGCTCACAGCGATCCAGCCGCCGGAAATCGATGAGGATGACGAGTAGGGGATCGATGGCTTAGGCATGAATGTCCGGAATCGGACGCCATTTGCTGCGATTGCGGTCCGGACAGTTGCAACGCCCCGACTCGTGCGACCTTATTGAAGCATCGTCGTCAAAGCTGTTGAGAGCAGCAGATCGCCCCGGCCCTTTTTGATCTCATCTCCTGTAAGCGACGTAGGTTGGTATTCTCTAATCGATCCATTAACCGAATCATGCGCCACATTCCGATTCTGCTTCTCATTCTCGCATCGCTGAACCTTCGCGCCCAGCCGATCACGATTGTTCCAAGCGATCGAGTCCAACGGTTGACCGCCGCTCCGCTCAAGGTCGGAGGAAAAGTCCAGGAGCAAAATCGAGACGGGCTTCGTAGCTATCGGTTTCAGTGGCCTGCCATTTATTTCGAATGCGCGTTCGTCGGCACGGAGGCCTGTTTTGATGTCGGTTCTGGTCGGGTCATTTATCATGTCATCGTTGACGGGGTTTTGCAGCCGCCGCTGACGAAACCAAAACCGGGTCGTTATCGCATATTGGGATTAGCTCAGGGCGAGCACCTGGTTCGGGTCGAGGTGGTGACGGAGAGCTCGGCGCCGAATCAATTCGGGGGATTTTTTATCGGGCCACACACGAGGCCTTCTCGTCTTCATGAGCGCCGACGGCAGATTGATGCATCGGCGATTCCTATATGGCCGGGTATGGCAATACGTCCAAGACCCGCGTCTGTACGGGTGAGCAGGTTTGGGAGAGAACCGATACGTCGAGCTCGTTTCCTGTTCTGGTGGCAAAACATTACGACGCTGATTATCAAGTGAATGCTATCTCGGGCCGAGGTATTGTCCGCAACTACGACGGATTTGTCGGATCGACGCTGCCGGAGGTTTATTCAAAAATCTTGTTCGATGAAAAGGAACGCTGGAGCAATCCGCAGTGGCACCCGCAGATCATTTGGATCGATTTAGGATCGAACGATTTTGCGACGCCGCTGCACCCAACGGAAAAATGGAAATCGCAAGACGAGCTGCAGCAGGATTTTCAGGCGACCTATCTCGCATTTGTGAAGCAGCTCCGTTCTCGACAGCCGGACGCCTTCTTTATTCTTTCGGCGAGCGGCAAGGAATGTGAGGCCGAGGTCAAAAGCGTCGTCGAGAAATGGAAAGCAATGGGAGAAAAACGCGTCGGCTATGTACGGTTTCCTGAGCTGACACTCGAAGGGTGTGATTGGCATCTCACCGTCGAGGACGACGAGAAAGTCATGGGCACACTGGTAACGTACATCGATCGCGAAATCGGCAACGCCTGGTAGCTGCTTTATTTCCGCCAACTCAACTGTTGTAGCGGAATTATCTCTAGCGGATTTTATTTCCGTGAGTACCGTGGACTCAACTCGACCGATCCCCCGGTCTTTAACCCCTTTTATTATGGCTTCTTCGGAGACTCACACCTACGATGCAATCGTTATCGGTTCAGGTATCAGCGGCGGTTGGGCAGCCAAAGAACTCACCGAAAAAGGATTGAAGGTCCTCCTGCTCGAGCGCGGTCGGAATATCGAACACATCAAAGGCTACACGAACGCGTTGAAGCAGCCTTGGGAAATTCCGCATCGCGGTCACAGCAGCCTGGCCGCGCGCGAGGCGCACCCGGTCTTGCGACGCGATTATGTGTTGAATGAAGGGAATCCGGATTTTTGGGTCAACGAAGCCGAGAGCCCGTATGTCGAAACCAAGCCCTTCGATTGGTTTCGTGGTTATCATGTCGGCGGTCGTTCGCTGATGTGGGGGCGCCAAAGTTATCGCTGGAGCGATCTGGATTTCGAGGCGAACGCCAAAGAGGGCATTGCGGTGGACTGGCCCATTCGTTACGCCGACATCGCGCCTTGGTACGACCACGTCGAAAAATTTGCCGGGATCAGCGGATCTCATGAAGAACTCCCGCAACTGCCCGACGGCCAGTTTTTGCCGCCGATGGAATTGAACTGCGTCGAGAAGCATGTCGCAGCCAAGATTCGCACTGCCTATAATGATCAACGTCGCCTGATTATTGGGCGTGTTGCGAATCTGACTCAACCGATTCAGGAGCGGGTCAATTGCCAATATCGCAACAAATGCTGGCTCGGTTGTCCCTTTGGCGCCTATTTCAGCACGCAATCATCCACGCTTCCTGCCGCGATGAAGACCGGGAATCTCACCCTGCGGCCTTTCTCCATTGTGACGCGCCTCGTCTATGATAAGAATGCCAAACGCGCATCGGGCGTGGAAATTCTCGATGCCGAGTCCAAACAAACGATCGAATATAAAGCGAAGATCGTGTTCGTCTGCGCTTCGACGCTCAACACCGCGTGGGTGTTGATGAACTCCGCGACCGACGTTTGGCCCGGCGGACTAGGCAGCAGCAGCGGAGAGCTTGGGCACAATCTGATGGACCACCACTTCCGGGCCGGGGCGTCGGGCATCGTCGAGGGTTTTGATGATCGCAATGTTTACGGGCGGCGCCCTAACGGCTTCTATATACCACGCTTTCGCAACCTCAAGGCCGGCGAGAATCGAGGCTACTTGCGCGGCTTTGGCTACCAGGGTGGAGCGAGCCGAGAAGATTGGTCCCGCGAAATTCCTGAACTTGGGATCGGTGCCGCGCTCAAAGAAAAACTGAGCGAAGCGGGTCCATGGATGATTGGCATGACCGCCTTCGGCGAAATTCTGCCGAACCATGACAATCGAATCTCGCTCGATAAAAACAAACGCGACGCCTGGGGCTTACCCGTGCTCGCGATCGACGCCGAAACGCGAGAAAATGAGCATGCGATGCGAAGAGACATGGCGAACGACGCTGGGGAGATGCTCGAAGCCTCCGGGGCGAAGAACGTAAAACGCAACGACAACAGATATGTCCTTGGCGGTGGTATTCACGAAATGGGGACAGCGCGGATGGGACGAGATCCGAAGACTTCTGTTCTCACTCGTCACAACCAAGTCTGGGACGCGCCCAACGTCTTCGTCACCGACGGCGCCTGTATGGTCTCATCGTCCTGTGTAAATCCGTCGCTCACCTACATGGCTCTGACCGCGCGCGCAGCGGCCTTCGCCGTGAATGAGCTCAAGCGCGGAAACATTTAATACTATTTCCTCATGAACGTATCTCGACGCGAAGCCATTATTAAAATGGCCCTCATGATGGGGGCGACGGTGGTCGGCCCTCGGTTTCTGGCCGCAGAGTTCGGACATGATAAAGAGAGCAGCGCCGCAACGGCCACGGCTGCGCGCGGACCCGAGGCGCAAGATAAGTTCACAGCCGACGAAATCGCACTGCTCGACGAAATCGGCGACACCATCATTCCTACGACCAACGTGCCTGGCGCCAAAGCGGTCGGCATCGGTGCCTTCATCGCGATGATGGTGACCGATTGTTATTATCCGAACGAGCGCGCCGCCTTCCACCAAGGTTTGAGCGGAATGCCGGAAGCCTACGAAGCCAAGTACCACGAAAAATTCCTCACCGGCACCTCCGAAAACCGCACCGCCTTTTTAAACAGGTTAGACCAAGAACAGCAGGCCTATACCGCCAAACAGAAAGGCCGAAAAAAGTTCATTCGCGAAAACGCCGCTGCCGAAGAGTCCTCCGAAACCACCGGCGAAATCCCGCACTATTTTCGCATGATGAAAGAGCTCACCATCCTCGGCTACTTCACGTCGAAAATCGGATCCGTCGACGTCCTAGGTTGGGTGGAAGTGCCCGGACGATTTGATGGAAACGTCCCGTACGTCAAAGGCGATAAGCCGGGGACGATGATGCGGGTATAGATTGCGGTGGAAACGGCAGATCGGCGGAGAACGCGGCTCTAACACTCTTAATTGACCAAGGAGACGAAAAGGCGCCCGTGCAAATGCATCGGGCGCCCGCGGGAGGAATTTTATTCGCTCGTATCTATTGCAACACTTTTGTGCCCCATGATCCGACCCACGTGTCGTTATTCACGACGGTGGTGCTAGATAGTCCCGACGTTCCAGAGCCGAGATGAACACCGATCAACTGCCCGGTTGAATCGAACAGGCTGTTCTTAAGCGTGAGGGTACTCGGATCACCGAAGGTGATGCCACTCGTCCAATTCAGATCGACGGTGTATTGATTCGTTGGAGACTGGACTGGTTGATAATTATGCGCGATCGAGGTGTAGGCGGAGGCAAACGTGTTTCCTTGAACGGTAATGTTTGTCGAGGCGATCGTTCCTTGGCCCATTTCCATCGCGCGCGACGCCGAAGAATTGAACACGTTGTTCGTAATAGAACCGCCGGACATACCGCTTTCGTAGATTCCACGCCAGCCGGATTGGTCAACGTGATTTGCGGTAACTGTGTTGCCCGTGCCATGGATTGCAATCGCATCGTCTCCCGTTCGAGCGAAGTAATTATTTTGAAGAACGGTGTTATTTCCCTCGATGTTCAGACCATCGCCACCGGTGTCTCGGAACGTGTTATATTGGAAGGCGGCGACACTCCCTTGTCCTGAGTGCACCGTCCAACCGGGGCCCATGGTGAATGTGCAATATTGAACGGTGATGCCGGAGCCACTGATTTCCAAATGGCGACCATTATCTGCACGAGTCGATCGGCCGCTAGAGGAAATACCCGTGAGCGGATACGCAGCACAGAATTCCAAACCATCAAAAGTAATGGCCGACGCCGTTGCATCCGTTCCCATGAACGGGCCGGGAAGCGGCCACGGTCTGACTCTTCCATCCGGACTCAGAGATGGAACGTAAAGGGTCTTGTCCAAAATGTTCAAGAGATCGTTAGCGACCGGGACAAACGTTCCTTTGCTACTATAAGACGCCCAGCGAAGGATCGCCTTGCCTCGATTTTCAGCGAGAAACGATATATTCGAACAGCCGCTGATGGACCCGATTGACCCTGGATTGTAGAATCCTTGCGTTTCATCGGCCTGATTGCCACTAGCGACATTAATACGTTCAAATTTTGCTCCTTCGTCGCCGCCTGCGTGGGTGGCGTTCCAAGTGAACGCATCGCTTTGCGCGGTGATGATCCAGCGATTGACGCTTGTATCGAAATCATGAACTCCGTCTTTGAACCAGATTCCAATACCACTGTGTCCGTTCAAGCTGCTCAGCAGATTGGTGAAGATCGTGGAGTTGATAATGTATGAACCACCATTGGGGAAAAAGTAGTTCTGTAGACCATTGCTGGGGGCGTTCGACTCCGGCGGAAGATCGGCGTACGTGAATGGATCGGGAGCCGGCGGCTGGCCGTTAACGAAGGGTTTGGTGTTCGGTTTGGTTAAGAGGTAGATGTAGCCTGAGGAAGCTCCCGAACTCGTGATGGCTTGCGCTCGAAAACATTGTCCTTTTGGGGCGCCCGACGGAGCCTGGAAGAAATTGGCATCGCTTTGCTGATCGGTACCATTTCCTCCATTGTCATACGCAAATGGCGTCCATGCGCCTGATGCGTTAAGATAATCGACCTGTACCGCCGTCAGACCGTGTGAATCATCATGGGCAATGGCGCGGACAACTTGATAATAACCAGAAGCGTTCGGCACGGGAAATGGTTGATAAAGGCTTAAGTCCCAATGGATGGTCGGCCCAACCGGCGAATTAATCGTCCAATTGTGGGTAATCGTGTCGCTGACATAGGCTCCATTCGCGTGAACTGACACCGTGTAAGTCCCTGGATTAGTGGCCGACCACGTTCCGGTTTGGCTATAAGTAGCACCGACCGGTGAAGCCGTTACACCAACAGCCTTAAGCGTGCCGTCGCTTGTGAATGGACCGTCGACCCAGGAGAACGAGGCTCGAATCCCCGGACTTACCGTAAAAACTTGGCTGTACAGATAACCTGAATTCAGACCGCCCGTGTCGGTCGAAATCACACGAAATTGATAAGTTGTTCCCGCCGGCCCCACGCCGATGACGACGTTGTTGTCTGTTGTGATCATCGATCCCGTATTACCTGGCGCGGAAGGTACTCCGTCGTAGGCAAACGGCGTCCAGGCCCCACCATTCGTGCTCACGTCGACAAAGACACTGTAGAGGTTGCCGTCAGCATCTGTTCCCACGGCTCGGCAAGGTATATTATCTCCTTGGTAAAACGTCGTCGGAGGTAAGGTAAGCCAACTTTGGGTTGGGGCATGAGCAGGCGATGCGACCACGCGGGAGTTGGTGCTGACCGTATTCGCACCATCGAGAATTTTGAATGACCACGTTCCCGCGGTCGAAAACGAATAATTGTTCACCGTAATGACTTTGACCGAGCCTTGTGGTCCCCCGGCGCCCCCGATACTGTTCCATGTGCTACCCCCGGGTGGCAAAACGTTCAGGGTCGCGGAGAATCCGCTCGTCGGACCGCTCCAGCCCAATGTATACGGGGTTCCGACGATCGGCGAAGACGGAAGATTCCAAGTTACCTGCGCAGCCGCAAGTAACGGGAAGAAAGCAAGCGCCGCAATGGATTTGGCGGTGCGACGCATCGTTTCGATCAGACACATAATCATTGCTCCCAGTAAATTATGCAACTCGCCTAATGCGATGTCGCAAGGGTTATGTCTACGGCAAGCGTCCGAAGTGTGAGAATCAGACTTCCCGCCTGCTGGAAGGACAGATCTAGCGTCGCGATGAAATGGCAACTCACAACGGCCGCCAGCTCTATATATTAACATCGCTAATCACTTTTATTGTATATATCTATAAATTAATTGCAAAAAATTGTATATGGTAATTTATTTTGACGCCTAGGATTTCGGCACATGATCGATTGTCGAGATGCGCAAACCTCACCCGTTGGGCGGTGACAGGCAAGGTCGGTTGGGCGAGTAACAATCGTCGACGGCCTCGATCCCCCGATCGATTTCAACGGTCGACTCGTGCCACCGTTTCTGAGCTGAACACGGCCTCGGCCAAGTGTATACGTTTGTTGCATATTGCGACGCCCTTTCCCCATCGCCGCGGTACGTAGAAAGCGGGATCGTTGCGTTCGACAATTGGAACGAGATTGTGCGCGCAGTTTGCCAGTTGAGGTGAACAGATACGCGTGTGACCGGCCTCTAGGGCAGAGTCCTCAGTTCTGGCCGCGACGCTACACCTGTCTGGATCGTCTACTCTTCACCCGTTAGAAAACCCTCGTATTTTCCTATGAATACATTGCTACAGCGCTCCCGCATTTTCGTCGTGGCGGCGACGCTCGTTATCACTGGGCTAGCCAAAGCGCAGGATGGAACGATTTATCCTCTCGATGCTCCGCCGGAGCCGAATGCGATTCCGCTCGGGACTGGGGGAGTTAAGGATCAACCCGCGCGCGAGAGCTGGTTCCGGCAATGGGGTGAACCGATGGCGCGTAATGTCTCGGAGGCCACGCTCACGCCGGTTCTACCCGATCCCGCGAAAGCCACGGGTGCTGCGGTCATCGTCGCTCCCGGAGGCGGCTTCCGTTGGCTATCGATGAACAATGAAGGTTGGAAGGTTGCTCGCGCCCTCGCTGACCATGGTATTGCTGCGTTTGTCTTGAAGTATCGACTCCAGCCGACGCCAGGGACGCTCGATGACTTCAAGGCCGGTATGGATCGCCACTTTGCGCCTCCGTCCGATTCGGGCTCTGCGGCGGCTGGCGCCCCGCCGCGCATGCCGAATTGGGACCTGACTAATCAGCTCGCCGACGCCGAGGCCGCATACGCGTTGATCCTGAAGCGCGCGCGGGAATGGCATATTGATACGCAACGTATCGGCATGGTCGGCTTTTCGGCCGGCGCAGGCCTCACGATGCATTGCACCCTTCACTCCACCACGATGAAACTCGCTTTCATCGCTCCGATTTACGGCGGCCTCAACGCGGTTGAAGTGCCCAAGGATGCGCCTCCCTTATTCGCGGCGGTCGCCAGCGACGACCCTCTCTTTCACGGAGATTTCGGGTTGATTAAGTCCTGGTACGATGCCCATCGGCAGGTGGAGTTTCATCTTTATGAAAACGGTGGTCACGGTTTCGGTCTCGGTTACCCCGATCGCACGAGCAATGGTTGGTTTCCGGTTTTCATCCATTGGCTTGAGGTGAATAAATTTCTGGGCGCGAAAAAGGCCTCCTAGTCCAGGCGGGCCGCCTCTCACGGATGGGCGTGAGGACTCTCGGAGCCGGGTTTAACCACGCAAGAGGTTTGAACCTGGCTCTTTGTTGGCGGCGGGCTTCATCGAAGCCTATTGGAAATGGGAGAGCGCGTATGAGTCATTGTATTGTTTACTGTTACAGGACGGTGGCACGGAGGTGCCCGAACCGGCTATTTGCCGAAAGTTTGGAACAAGCGGCTCGAAAATCGTAGGAGTGGTATGCGTTAGGCATCACTCGTCAGACGGCGTTCGCGCTTATCCAGCGGAGTTGCGGTCGCTCCCAACACTAAAACCCACCACGATGAAAATGTTTAGTTCTGTCAGCTTGGCTTGCAGTACGCTGCTGGCTCTCACCTCGGTCAGTCGCGCCAACCTCCTCGTCAACCCTGGATTCGAAAGTGGAGACGCTTCCGGCTGGACCATTGCTGGCGTTTCCGAAGTTCTCAGCGGTTCTCCTTATAACCATTCTGGCACCTATGGTGTCTCCTTGGGTGAAGGAACCTTGACTCAGGCCGTGGCCACGACCGCGGGACACGTTTATGATTTGAGCTTTTACCTCAAACAAATCCCCGATGGAGACACTCAATTGCTCACCCTCAAATGGGACAGTTGGGATGTTCCGCCCGGTCAGGATTATGGAGCTGTCACGCTGGTGGATGCATCGGGTTTAGCCGACATCGCTTCGGGCTGGGTTAAATACGATTATCATGTGCTCGCCCTCGGAAATGTGGGGACGCTGCAGTTTGAATTCCAAACCCAGGCCGACACCTTTCCGAACAACACCGCGGTTGACGACTTCAGTCTGACGGACACGGGTGCCCTCATGGCATTGCCGGTTTTGAACGGCGTGGCGATTGGTCTGCCTTCTCCCGTGCTACCGAGCGAAGCGCCTTATCTGTTATCCTCGTCGATCACCGTCGGATCTCCCGTCCCCGAGCCATCGACCTACGGATTGATCGGCGCAGCGATGCTCGCCGGTGCGGCCTTGCTTCGCCGTCGAACGACTCGTAACCGCATCTCTCGCGTCTGAGTTAAACGTTAGACGAGGACGCGATCTGTCGTCCTTTTAATATTCATGAAGGCCGGCTCCAAATCGGAGTCGGCCTTTAGCACTATATAACGTCGCGCTTCCTTTTATTGTTGGTGAGGGCGTCGCGCTCTTATTTCGCAACTCTCACTCTAGCTCGCTCACGTTCACTTGCAGGCGACGAGCGTGGGCGCAACGTTTGCGGGAGAGATCGACGCCGATGGCATTCATTTGCAGCGCGTTGGCTACGGCGAGCACGGTGCCAACGCCGCAAAATGGATCGACGATTGTGTTCACCCTCAAGTGATCGCGAGCGAAGCGGACGGCGTGGGCGGCTGCGCGTATGCCCATCGCCCGAACCCACGGCTGGCTGCCCGGATCTGTGATTATATCAGGAATAGGGAGTACCTCGGGGCAGACAAACGCCTTTGATACCGCGATTAAGTGCGTGTAGGCCGGGCGCCCATACGTGAGTGTGCCGGCCGGGCGGCGGCAGATGATTTTATGAAAAAGGTGATGCGCGCCGGCTTCCTCTACTGCGCGTGAAACCAACGCTCCTTTATCGATCCAGTGGCCCTGTTTCTTGATGTCCGATTGAAAGAAGATCGCGGCGCTTTCCGGAGGGACGCAATCGATCACATTGCGCGCGGCATCAATGAACCAAGCGCGCCATTCGGGAAGAGACAGAGGCACCTCCGAAACGTCGGGCAACGACGTGATCGCGCAGGTGCCCGGAAGGGAGGGGTGCTCTCGCATCCATTGAAGCGCGTCCTGACAATAGACATCGCGCTGCGGAGTGGTTTCGGTCGCTGTCACCGGTTTGTGAATACGAGACGTCGGCGATAAAGTCGACTGCGTTTTGGCGGGCAAATGAATTGGCCCGTCCAAGGCGGTGACGAGTCACCGCACTCCAAGCCGAAGGATCGAGTCGATCAAGAACCTCCGGTTTTCAACGTTGCCTGAACTTTTTTGGGCAGATTGGCCACGACCAGGTCATAGCTGTGGCGGATGTGTGATTGCAATTGGGGCAATTTGACCGCGGTCACGTCGGCGAGTCGGACCCAATGGCGTTTCGCGAAATAAGGCGCTTGGCCGGCGCTTTCGATGTCGAGCAAATCGTCGAATTCTGCGGGCGCGCATTTGAACGTGATGCCATCGATGGTCTCGGCGTCCAGGCCGATGACGAGAAAAACTTTGCCAGCTACTTTAAAGACGAGTCCGCCCACTGGCTGACCGAGGTGGTCTGTGGGAGTGAGAGTGCGAAGTCGCGCAGAGCTGAAAGTCGCATGCGCCTAAAAAGATGAATTGTTGGCTCATAGCAAGCGGAGCCCGAGGCGTTATTATGAAGGAAGATCCTGCGTGGTAGGCCGTAGCCCTTTGTCTGCGAAATTTACCCGTTCACTCACCCGTAGCTGCGCGTCTTGACGCGCGGACTTTTGGGTTGGGAAATCGGACGTCTCGTTGCGTGACGACAGGCGGCGTCGAGTCCGCGCGTCAAGACGCGCAGCTACGGAGAGGGAGGCCGGTCCATCGAAAATGCCGGGAGCCCAGGAAAGGCTTGGACTTTCGCCGACGAGAGGTTTCGCCCTTGAGAGCGCGGGCATCCGCCGCCAACTCGTGCCCCGCCAACTCGTTTATCGAGCGAAGCTCGCGGTAGAATCATCCTAGCGTGAACTCCCCTCACTTTAAAATAGTCGGCGGCTAGGATACCACGCTCCTCGGGGAACGAGCCGTCTCTATTTAAATGCTCTAAATCGGATCTACGTTCGCGGCTCGCTTGCCTGGCAATGGCTGGACGCGAGACGTTTCAGCGTCCAACCTCGATCAAACTATGTCCCATTCCGTCGGCGAGAAATCACCCATCCTCGTTCTTCATGCAACGGCGGGAGCCGGCCACACGCGGGCTGCTCAAGCGATCGGCGCGGCTCTGACCGCGAAAAACGAACCGCATCGCTTGGTCGATATTCTAGACTGCACCCCTCCGCTTTTCCGTCGCATGTACGTGAAGGCCTATATCGACATGGTTCAGAAAGCGCCGGAGCTTTGGGGATATTTATACGACAAGTCCGACGTCGTCACGCCTGCGCACAGTAAGCGGGCACGAACGCGTCTGGCATTTGATAAACTCAATAGCCGAGCCTTCCGCGCTCTGCTCGAGGAAACGACTCCTCGCGCGATCGTCTGCACCCATTTTCTGCCGCTTGAATTATTGTCCGACTTGAAAGGCCGCGGTAAGTATCATGTTCCCGTCCATGCGGTCGTGACCGATGTCAGCCCGCACGCCTTTTGGGTTTATCCGCACATCGAGCATTATCATGTCGCGACCTCCACGGCCGCGCGCGAACTGATGCGCAAGGGCTATCCCGCGGACCGGATCAGCGTGACCGGGATTCCGGTCGATCCGATCTTTGCTCACACGACTGCCCCCGCAAAGGCGCGTGAACGTCTGGGGCTGCCGGAAAAACCGACCGTGTTGTTGCTCTCGGGCGGCTTCGGCGTCGGTCCGATCGCTCGCATGTTGGAGTCATTCCGGGACTGCCGTGCGGATATTTCGCTCGTCCTCGTTGCCGGCAAAAACGCCGAGCTGCAGAAAGAGTGTACCCAAATCGCCACGACGCTCCCCGTGCCGGTGCGCGTGAACGGGTTCGTGAACAACATGCACGAGTGGATGGATGCGGCCGATCTGATCGTGACTAAGCCGGGTGGCCTGACTACGACGGAAATTCTCGCCAAGGGAAAGCCCATGGCGCTTGTCTCGCCGATCCCAGGCCAGGAACAGCGCAACTGCGAATTTCTCCTCGGGGCCGGCGCCGCCGTCCGCCTTTACGACGTGCCCGATGCGGCGTATTACCTCGCGGCGTGGCTCACCGATGCCGATAAAATGACCCGGATGAAAAAGGCCGCGCGTGGGATCGCGCGTCCAAATGCCGCTAGCGACATTGCCGACGCCATCGTCGCGCGTGCCGACGTCAGCGCTCCGGCGCGCACGCCCGCACGGAAAAGCTAACGCCACGACAGTCTGCATGGCGATGGCAGCGAGCAATTCGCAGCGGCACTGCGTCTTCGATGACGCGTGGCAGGGTGTTGACGGCATCGATTTTTCCGGGCGGTTAACAGGCCTGCGCAACGCACCCAGCCCGGACGCGGGCCGCCTTCGCGCACTGCGGCGAACCACCCGCATGCTCCTGACCGCCGGCCGAACGGGAACGGTGGCGTGGGAAGTGGCGGGCTTGGCGCGGACCGCGCGTGCGGGACGCAGTGGATATTGGGAAGATCACTGTGCTGTCTCACCAACTCTCGATCCGGGATGGCATGATGTTCGCGCGCAGCCAGCCACGTCGAGCCTCGCTGGTTTGCTTGTGCCTGATCCGCGGAATCGGTTCGGCATCATTTCCGATATTGACGACACGTTGCTCGTCACCCGCGTGCTGCGAAAACGAACGTTGGTGGTCAACAGCCTGACGCTTACACCGGAAAGACGTAAGTCAGTCGAAGGCGTGGCTCAACTTTATCGACGATTGCTCGAACAAAATCCGGCGCCAGCAAGTTCTCCGGTCTTCTATCTTTCCTGCTCTCCGCGCCAACTGACGGACAACCTGCGGCGCTTCCTTGGGGCGAACGCATTTCCTCGCGGTGTCCTGCTTTTGCGGAGGATCGGGCCGCGTCTGCAAACGGCGGACCGCGACCACGCGAGTTACAAGACCGCCCGGATCGAGTCCGTTCTGCGATCGCTGCCGCATGTGCGATTCGCTTTGTTTGGAGACGACGCGGAGTCCGATCCCGAAACCTACGCCGCCATTCGCGCGAAATATCCCGAGCAAGTCGCGGCGATTTATATTCGCCGCCTCCATCCCGACGCGGCGCGCGCGCGGTTTCCGGACCACCTGGACACCGGTGCATTGATCGGCGCTTGATGGTTCGAGTTCGGGCCGTTTTGCGTTTTGAGACCTCCGTCATCGCCGCTTGACCATCCAGACCAACTTGACCAACTTGACGCCATGCAAGTGGTGCTGAACCGGGCCAAGTCGAAGAGGAAATATTCCAAACAGGGGAAAGTTCAGATTTCCGTGGGGACGACTAAGGTCACCTACTATTTACCTCATGAGCAGGCATTGCGTTTAGCCAAGATGAATGGACTGCGGATCAGCGCGTCCGACGCGCTTGGAACGACCAAATCTCGGGTCGCCTCCAAAGTGAGGTCACGAAGTCTTCAGGAACGTAGGGACAAACTCAGGCAAACCAAGATTCGCGCGCGGCGCGCACTCGATGGATCGTCCGAAGACCAGATTCAATACGTCAAGGCATTGAAGGAAGCCGAAGGGGGCGCCTGGAGTTCGGCCGAATACGAGAAAATTGCCGAGATCAGTCGGCAAGCATTGAAGCAGCGTCGGGATAACTTTTCCATTGTTTATTGGACGGACGCAAAGGGACATTGCTGGTATCCAAAGTGGCAGTTCGACCGCAACAGCCAGGTGCTACCCGAAGTGAGAGAGAGTCTCGAACTGCTGGGCACCCATGATACGTATCGGGTGCTCACCACCTTCCTGGTTCCGGCCGTCGGCGATGCTGGTGAGTCTCCTCTGCATTTAATCCAGAGCGGACACGGAGCGGAGGCCGTCGAGTTTGTTCGTGCGCTCGTCCATGAGCACTAGCGCGCCGCTAAGCTATCCGGCGCCGACCGATCGCGATTTCAGTATCGTTCCTGAACTCGAACAGTACGTCGTGACCACGCGGAAAACCTGGGTCTGGCGTATTCATGGTCATAATACGTCGATCGGGGCCGCATACCCGCCCATTTATTTTTCGAATGCGGAAAGTTCGCGTTGGGATTTTAAGGCGCAGGCGAGTGGATCCGCGGTGGTCGATGTCGATGGCGTGCTTTGTCTCGGAGCCTCGTTTACCGGTGCGTTGATTGAAGTCTTTGATAAGCGATGGCCGAGTGTTTTGCCAACGCGCGGGGCCGGATCGATCTCGCTTTTGAATCGGCGCGCGCTCTCGCAGGACGATATCATTTTTAAATACGCGACTCGGGTGGCTCTTCCCGCAGGTCTTCATCTTTTCGATCTCACCGCGGCCGGTGCACTGAGCAGCGTGGGCGCGGATGGCGCGCTCACGACGACCCGAGACTATCGATCAAGCCGTGAATGGTCGCGATGGTTTTTCCAGTGCAAGGCGATCGATGGACTGATCTACAGTTCGCGGCCGGGAGGATCGCGGCTCGTCAATTACGTGCTGTTTAACCGACCTGGTCTAGGAGACGGAATGATAAAGACCGCGGGGAAAACACGCGCGCTCAAAGCGTGGACGCTGAAACTCGCGCAGGCCTGCAAGGCTCTCAACGTCGTCGTGCTCCCCAGGCCGACTCCACCGGCGCCATGAGTGTGAGTGGGTGATCGACGAGAGCGTGTTTTACGAGGGTAGTTTTGCGATTCGGCACAGACTCGTCCAGGTTACCTTCATGAAGAAAATCGGCTTCTTGTCCTTTGGTCATTGGACGCCCTCGCAGCAGTCACAAACTCGATCTGCGGCAGACGTGCTGTTGCAGTCGATCGACCTCGCGGTCGAGGCGGAGAGGCTCGGAATGGATGGCGCTTATTTTCGTGTTCACCATTTCGCGCGGCAATTGTCCTCGCCCTTTCCTTTGCTTGCGGCGGTGGGCGCAAAGACGAAGAAGATTGAAATCGGAACCGCGGTCATCGACATGCGGTATGAGAATCCGCACTACATGCTCGAAGATGCCGGCTCAGCCGATCTGATCGCAGGCTCACGTTTGCAACTCGGAATCAGCCGCGGCTCTCCCGAGCAAGTGATCGATGGCTGGCGCCATTTCGGCTATGAACTCAACGAGGGCGAGAATGATGAGGCGATGGGTCGGCGTCACACTGAGACGTTTCTCGAGCTTTTGAATGGGAAAGGCTTCGCAAAGCCGAATCCGCGTCCGATGTTTCCGAACCCGCCGGGGCTTTTGCGCCTCGAGCCGTTTTCTTCGAGCTTGCGCGAGCGGATTTGGTGGGGATCGGCCACCAACGCGACCGCGATTTGGGCCGCGAAGCAAGGCATGAACCTCCAAAGCTCCACCCTTAAGTTCGACGAGTCCGGGGAGCCCTTACACGTCCAACAAGCCGCGCAGATCCGGGCGTTTCGCGCCGCGTGGGCCGAAGCCGGTCACAAGCGAGTGCCGCGTGTCTCGGTCAGCCGAAGCATCTTCGCGATCATGAATGATCTTGATCGCGCTTACTTTGGGCAAGACGCCGAGTCGACGGATCAAATCGGGTTTCTCGACGCGACCACCCGCGCCGTCTTCGGGCGGAGTTATGCGGCGGAACCCGATGTGCTGATTGAACAACTCCGGAAGGACGAAGCGATCGCAGAAGCGGACACGATTTTGTTAACCATCCCGAATCAACTAGGCGTTAACTATAATGTTCACGTGATGGAGGCGATTCTCAAAAACGTCGCGCCGGGTCTCGGCTGGCGCTGAGCCGTGCCGTTCGCCGAAGAATGTGCTGATGTCCGCTCGACAGGTGCGACGCCTCGGCGAACTTCTTCCATCGACGCCTGTCGTGCAAAATAACTTATGAGCACCCCGAAAAATACCATCTGCCTTTGGTTCAATAAAGACGCTCTCGACGCAGCGCAATTTTATGCGAAGACGTTTCCGGATAGTAAAGTGACAGCCGTACACAACGCGCCGAGTGACTACCCGATGGGCAAAGCCGGCGATGTGCTCACCGTGGAATTTACAGTCTTCGGCATTCCCTGCATGGGCCTGAATGGCGGCCCTATGTTTTCACAGAGCGAGGCCTTTTCTTTTCAAATTGCGACGGACACGCAGGAAGAGACCGACCGCTATTGGAATGCGATCGTGAATAATGGCGGCCAAGAAAGCTCGTGCGGCTGGTGCAAAGATCGCTGGGGACTCTCTTGGCAGATCACGCCACGCGCGTTGACCGAGGCGTTGGCAGCGGGCGGAGCCGAGGCGAAGCGCGCTTTTGACGCGATGATGGATATGGGAAAAATCGACGTCGCGAAAATCGAAGCCGCGCGGCGGGGATAATGAATGTTTACCAGCATTTCCACTTCCTCTTCCGACGATAACATGCCGTCGGCAAAACCCGCGTCGAATCACCTTTATTTTCATTCGTCGATTCCTCGACGATTCACCTAAACCTTATCGGATCATCCGATGACTCTTACTCTGTCCAGAAATTTGGTTCACCCCATTAGGCCATTCCGCCTCGGAGGTACTCCGATTTGGCTACGCGCGATGTGCCTTTGGTTCGGTTTCGCTGCCCGCGGTTTGTCCGCCGACCAGAGTGGTTATATGCCGGTGAACGGTCTGAATATGTATTATCAAATCACGGGCGAGGGAAGTCCGCTCGTCCTGCTTCATGGCGGAGGCTCAACCATCGACTCGACCTACGGCCGCATCTTACCGTTGTTAAAGAAAACGCACCGCGTGATTGCGGTCGAGCTGCAGGCGCACGGGCACACGAAAGATATCGATCGCCCTTTAAGCTTTGAGCAGGACGCAGATGATGTTGCTGATTTGTTGGCGCAACTGCATGTGACCAAAGCGGACGTGATGGGATTCAGTAATGGCGGGACGACAGCTTTGCAGATTGCGATTCGCCATCCCAATCTGGTGAACAAACTCGTCCTGGCGTCGACCACCTTTCGGCGTGACGGCATGATGCCCGGCTTTTTCGATGGTTTCAAAGGGGCCTCGCTCGAGAAAATGTTGCCGCTCCCGCTCAAGGAAGCGTTTCTAAAAGCGAACCCGGATCCCAAAGGACTGCAGGCGATGTTTGATCGCGATGTCGCGCAGATGGAGGCCTTCCAAGATATACCCGATTCGAAGATCAAGGCGATCGCGGCGCCGGCGCTCGTCCTCAATGCCGATCGAGATGTGGTCCTTCCCGAGCATGCGTTGGCGCTGTTCCACACCCTGCCGCATGCCCGCCTTGCAATTCTTCCGGGCGGCCACGGTGAATATATCGGGGAAGTTTGCTCGCTAGACCCAAATAGTCCGGTCCCAGCTTTCGTGACGACAATGATCGAGTCGTTCCTCAATGGAAACGATAAGTAGGATGCCAAGTCGAATCGGGCGATCTTCGGAACAACGCGACGGGCCGACCTGCGAGCCGATGTGACCTCAACCACGCGTAGTGCTCGTCCAACTACGTTGATTGAGAATCAAAGTCCTGACTACAGCGGTAGCTCGGGTGATGCGATCGCCTAACTCTAAGCCGGGATACTTGGCCGGATGATCGATGAGGTAGAAAAACAGACATGAGGGTGTTCTCCATGTCGGTCTTTCGGCGTGGGATTCAGTTGACAGGCCGTCGGAATTATTTCGATCTCGAAATAATTCACTCCTTCATGGCCGCATCACGTTCCGTTTTGGAAGATCTGCCGTTCTGTCTCGCGCGAGCAACACTGAGCTTTCGACGCATCAGCGATGAAACGTTGCGAGCCGTTGGCCTGGAGTCATTGGCCCCTGGGCTAGCGAGCGTCTTGCACGGCATTGAAGAAATGGACGAATGCACGGTCAATGCCCTGATTGAAAAGACTCACTTGCCGAACGGCACTTTGACGGGGCTTTTGGATACGTTGGAGCGTGATGGCCATATCCGGCGGACGCGAAATCCCGACGATGGTCGTTCCTGGATTATCCAACTGACCGGCAGTGGTCGCCAAATCTGCAAAAAGTTGGGGGTCCGGCACCGGGCCGTGATGGGGATGTTTCGCGAGGTGTTGACCGAGAAAGAGTCGATGGAAGTCGCACGTCTCCTCGAAAAACTCATCTCTCACATGCGCGCCTATACGGTCGAAAACGACGGAGGCATGAAAGCGCAACGAACCGTTCGGCCCAAACGCCGACTTCAAGCCCAATGAATTTCGATGCGTCTTCCCGGTTTCATGCTGCGGTGCGGTCATTTAAAATCGGCAGCGAAAAAATATAATCGGATCCCTTTTTGATATGAAGCTCTGTTATCTCTCTCTCTGTACTGCGGTCTTCCTCGGAACTTTCTTGGGGAAGGCGTTCGGTGCTGGCCCGCAGCAGTTTAATCACGATGTGGATTTGAAAGCGCTGGGCGTCAGCTCCGCTGCAACGTCGCAAATCGACGCGAAGCTCCAGTCATTCGTCGACGACGGGAAGGTGAGCAGCGTAGTCGGATTCGTCGCTCAGGGGGGCAACGTTATTTATGAAAAGGCTTTCGGTTGGAAGGATGTGGAAAAACATATTCCAGCCACGAAAGACGATTACTACGTGCTGTTTTCCCAGACCAAGGCGATCACGACTGTCGCCTTCATGACGCTGGTCGAGCAAGGCCTCGTTTCGATCGACGATCCTGTTGCGAAATATTTCCCGGAAATTCCTAACCGAGTGGTGACGGCCATTCACCGCGACGGAACGTATGAGACGCGTCCGGCAAAATCCCCGATGACCTTTGTTCATCTCATGACGCACACGTCGGGCCTGGGCGCCGGGCTCGCGCGAGATCTTCGGGTAGCTCAAACGGGGATCGACGATGCGCCCGCCGGATTCCTCGGCCCTGTTCCCGCGTTCGTGCCGGCTGGTCAGCACACGACGGGAGGCAATTTCAATTCCAAGTATCTCTCCGATGAGATGCTCGCGTTGGCCAAATATCCGCTCGGCTTCGATCCGGGCACAAGGTGGAGCTATCACCCCAGTATCAATATGCTCGGTTATATGATCGAGCGCATTTCGGGAAAACCGCTCCGGGAGTACGTCAAAGAGAAAGTCCTCGATCCGCTCGGCATGAAAGAGTCCGATTGGTATTACAAACCCGCGGCCCTCGGACGTTTCGTCAAAGGCTACCATGTTAAAGATGGTAAACTCGGGGCGGGCCCCAATTTATATAGCGAAGGCACGATCAGCCCCGAGCAGACGTATGTCGAGGGAGCGCTTGGTTTGAATGGGCCGATCGAGGACTATGCCAAGTTTTGTCAAATGTTGCTCAATAAAGGCGAGTTCAATGGCCATCGCATCCTGCGGCCGGAGACGGTGGACTTGATGACGAAGATCAATCGGCTGCCCCCTGACAGTGGAGCCGAGAAGAACATGCAGTTTGGGCTCGGCTTCGAACTCTATCGGGAAAAGAAGCCGGTGCCGGCAGTATCGGACGCCGCTTTTGCGTGGGGCGGTCTGTTTGGGACTAGTTATATCGTCGACCCGGCGCACGACTTGGTCGCTTTGTTTTATACCAACACCTATCAACCCGAGCAGCTTTATCCGAAATTCCTCGATCTCGTTTATAAAGCGATCGGCGAGCGGGATTCATCGGGAAATGCGCCCGCGAAAACCGAGGGCCCGGTCGTGGTCGTCGAAAATGGAGGGACGGGAAAGTATTCAGCTATTGCCACGGAAGATCCTTTGCTTCCGGGAATGACAATCTACCGTCCGGCTGACCTCGCTCCTTTCGGCGCGGAGCGTAAGCTGCCGATTCTACTTTGGGGCAACGGCGCGTGCGCGAACACGACCATCGAGCACAAGAACTTTCTCAGCGAAATCGCTTCGCACGGCTATATTGTTCTCGGCATTGGTCTGCTCAACCAGATCGAGCACCGCGACGACACGTCCCATCTGCCCACGCAGTCCAGCCAGCTCCTTGCCGCGCTCGATTGGATTACGACGCAAAACCAAACTCGCGGCAGCATCTATTTGGGGAAGATCGAAGGGTCGAAAGTGGCCGCGATGGGCATGTCTTGCGGTGGTCTGCAGGCGATTGAAATTTCCCGCGACCCACGCATCAGCACGAGCATCATCTGCAATAGCGGCGTTCTGCCCGCTGGAACAGCCTTCAAAGGCATGCCCGGGCTGACCAAGGACGATCTCAAAAAATATCACGCCCCGGTTTTATACATCATGGGCGGGCCTACCGACATCGCGTATAAAAACGCGATGGACGATTTCGCGCGTGTGACCCAAGTCCCCATTGTGATGACGAATTTTAACGTCGGCCACGGCGGAACTTACGCGCAACCTCATGGCGGTGCCTTCACGGATGTCGCCCTGAATTGGCTGAATTGGCAGCTCAAAGACGACGCTAAAGCCAAGAGCTGGTTCCTCAGTAAAGATAGCGCCCTCCGGCGAAATCCCAAGTGGACGGTCGAACTCAAGAATTTCGGCGGCCATTGAGCCAAAACCTGGGTCGTATTCACCGCTGGACTACGTGTCGATCCTCTCGCTACTCAACCTTCTCATGCGCTTAAAAAAAATCTCAGGCGTCCTGGTTTTCGCTATTTTAACCACCGGCGGGCTTCTCCGTGCCGCAGGTGACGCGCCGAAGACTTATCCTCCGCTGCAGACAGAATTCGTTTATGAGGCGATCGTCGAGATCGGTGCGTCCGTCGATGTCGGTGATACCGCGACCGGACACCGGCGTTATATACCGATCACGGGCGGCACGTTTCAGGGAGAAAAGCTGCACGGCGTCGTTTTGAATGGAGGCGCCGATTGGCAAACGGAGCGCCGTGACGGGGTGACGGAAGTCGACGCGCTGTATTCGATGAAGTGCGACGACGGCACGGTCATTATCGTGCATAACAGCGGCGTTATTTCGGATGGGGGGAAGTATCTTCGGACGGTTCCGCGCTTTGAAGTCCCGGAAGGCCCGCACGCCTGGCTGACCCACTCAACATTCCTCGGCTCGATCGCAGGCGGCCCAAGGCCCGGCACGGTCGCAATCCGAATCTTTCGGGTGATTTAAAACCGCATCAGCTCGGGTGAAGTCCAGCGTTCCGTGACGACCCGTCTCTTGACGTCGACCGGTTCCTCGGCGTCGTTGCCGACTTATATAGACTTCGCTTCAGACTGCCGGCGCCGCAGACGTCTTGCCTCCGGCGAGATGCAGGTGGTCGAGGATTTCGCCGCGGAGTTTTAGGAATTCGGGGGTATTGCGTTGCCGCGGACGCTCGAGGTTCACCACGATCGTTTGATCGATCCGACCAGGGCGAGCCGTCATGATGACGATGCGATCGCTCATGTAGATTGCTTCGTCAATATCATGAGTCACCAGTAGTGTGGTCATCCGACGCAGTAGCCAGAGCCGGAGCACCTCATCCTGCATTCTCATCCGGGTGAACGTATCCAGCGCGCCCAAGGGCTCATCCATCAGAAGCACGGTTGGATGATTGATCAACGCGCGAGCGAGGGCGACGCGTTGAGCCATGCCTCCGGAAAGATGATGGGGATAGGCGTTCGCAAACGACTCGAGTCCGACCAAGCGCATGAAGTCTTCCACTTCGCGACGTTTCGCATGGAGCACGCCCCGCGCGACCAAGCCCGCTTGAATATTCCCTTTGACGGTGAGCCACGGAAAAAGATTCGGATCCTGAAAAACCAACCCCCGTTCTGCGCTTGGGCGCGTGATGGGTTGACTGCCAATCAGCAGTTCGCCCGCATCCGGTTTTTCCAGGCCGGCCATGCATCGCAGCAGGGTCGATTTTCCACAGCCGCTGGGACCAATGATGGAAACGAACTCACCTGCCTCGATCGTGAGCGAAACTTCGGCCAGCGCGAATGTGCGCACCGTGGAATTTTCGGGCGCGGGAAAGCTTTTACTCACCGCCCGGGCGGTGAGTGAAGAAGCCTCGCTCGAGAGATTGGAGGCAGCGGTTGTCACCATTTAATCACACCCTTTTGCCAGCCGAGCACGTGGTCGCGCACCTTGAACAATACAGTCATGATCGTTGAAAAAAACGCGGCCATGATGAGGAGGGCGGCGAAAACCTTACCATATTCGGCCCAACCCTGCGCCCAACTCAAATACCAACCCAGGCCCGATTTCACTCCGACCGTCTCCGCGACAATCAGGGTCAAAAAGGATGTGCCCAATCCCATAAACAGTCCGATAAATATACTCGGGAGCGCAGCCGGAACGGCGACGCGAAAGATCAGATATCCCCGTCCCGCGCCGAGGGTACGCGCAACATCCAGGTAGGACGCGCGGGTGTTGGCGATGCCGGATATTGTCAACATCGTCACCGGAAACCACACGGATAGCGCGATCAATCCCACGGCGGAAAGGGTTAACGAAGGCGACAGCACCATCGCCAACGGAATCCAGGCCGTCGCAGGAATGGGACCGAGCACTTTCAAAAGCGGCATTCCCCAATATCGCGCCCGAGTTGACCAGCCGATACAAACTCCGGTGATCAACGCGATCACGACTCCGACAGTATAGCCGCCGGTGAGGAGTAGCAATGAATGCCACGTGCTATCGAACAGCATCTCGCGGTCATTGATCAGACTTTCGAGAATCCCAGCGGGACTCGGAAAGTAGGGCAGGGGAAGCAATCGAAAACCCGACGTGACTATTGCCCAGAGCGTCAGTACCACGACGCCCGCCGCGATGATCGGGACCATGTCATGCATCCAGCGTCGCAGTCCCAACCACCACCGCTGAATCACTGACAAGGCAATCGACACCGCCAGCAGCGACTCCAGGAAGAGCCAATATAAATGCGTCTCCGGCGCGGGTTCTTGTCGTGAAACGACAGCGTGAACCGCTATCGCCGCGACCACCGCCAGCGGAAAGGCGAGCAAATGGTGGGCTCGCAATCCGGCCGCGGGCGATGTTGCGGTGACCGCTGGTGTCCTTTGAGTTTCTTGAGTCGGCTGTGTCAATTGCGCGCCAGAGACTGGTCGCAGCAGGACCTTACCGGTTTCGCATCGGGAGTCGATGATTCCGCGCGGACCAGTGCATCGATATTCGCGGGAAGCTGGCCACCGGCTACCTTTTCGACTCGAATCGACTTTAACCACTCATCGGAAACGCCGTCCAAATGAACAAAAGCGCGACGGGCTAAATCATCGACGTTCGTTGCGGCATTGAGCATCTTTACTTTCTGCATCGCCGCCGCCGCCGTTTTCACCGAAGCCTCGCCTCCCGCGATGCTGGGCTCGTAGCGCAGATGCGAAATCGCCAGCGCGTTGATTTCTGGTTTGGAAGCCAAATATTTTTTTTCAACCGCCATGGATGCAGCGGCCTGCGGATTGGCTTCTACCCACATGGCGGCTTTCAGAATGGCACGCGTCGCGGCCGCGGCCGCTTTCGGATTCTTGGCGACAAATTTTCCATTCGCGACGACCCCGCAACAATACTCGCTCGCGAAGGGTTCCTCCGTCGCCTGATCAGCAACGTTACGGATTTTGCCCGTGGACGTGAGCAGAGTCCCGATCGGCTCCGCGGTCGCAACCGCGTCCACTTGCCCTTTTTCCAGCGCCAATAGCAACTCGCCCGCCGGAAAAACCTGCCAACTCACGTCCCTGGCCGGATCAATTCCGTGGAGGGCGAGAGCCCGATTCGCAAAAATGAATGGCGGTGTTCCCATTCCAGGGATGCCGATGCGTTTCCCTTTTAAATCTTCCACCGTGTAGATGCTGGTCGAGTTGATCGTCTGAACCCGCAGGCATCCCTTGTGCACGCCAGCAAGAATTTTCACATCCATTCCCTGCTCGATCGGCTTGAGGAACATCATGATCAAGTGATGGGTGATGTCGATGCCCCCTAATGCGAGCGCGTCCTTGTAGGCCGACCAATCGCATTTCACCAAGGACACGTCCAAATTTTCCTCTTTGAAAAAACCTTTTTCAACGGCCACGAAAAGTGGGGCTTCGCAGGTAAGGCCGATGTAGCCCACTTTGATTTTCGTCGGAGCATCGGAATTCGAGGCGGCATCCGCCGAATTTTCCGCAGCCTGGCTGGAGGTCATCGAGAGCAGAAAGGAACACGCGACTGCTGCCAGTAATCGTAGTTTGTACATAGGATGGGACGGATGAAAAACGGTTTTTGAGTCAGCCACTGATAATGGGAATTTGAGCGGCTCGGCGAAAGCGAGTCCATCACGCAGACAACTCAGGGGTGGACGCACAAAAGGTCTGGGGTGAGTGGCAGAAAAATGGGGGCAAACCGCAGTCGCCAGTGAACCTCATTTACACGAAAACGATTGAACGCGGCGACCTAGGGAGGTCTTCGTCGGCGAGAGAGCAATGCTGCAGCGACGGTCGTGGGCCTTTGATTGAATGTGCGTTCTGCCTTTCGGAAACCGAGGTGGACTCGCTTTGACTTGATAAAGGGGGATCAACGGCCTCTCTCATGCAGCGTGAAGAGCGGAGCGGCGAACGAGTGCATCGCATAACCTCCGATTAAAACCCCCTGCCTCTCGTTCGTTAAATTCTATCCCGGGCAAACGCGTGCGATCCCTATTGGACGTAGATAGAAGAGATGTTGTCTTTAGCACACTATAGTGATGCATCTACACTTAGTTTCATTAAGACGTTGTCCTCTTCGATCACGTGGTTGATGGCCTCTTGGGCGAGAACAGCTTGATTTTGATTTCTCTCTCAATATAGAATCCGTTCGTGTCGGGCGCGTGCTTGGTGGTCCGCTTAACTCTATATATTGGCGGCACTCATTCGGCGGAACAGAGAGAAAACATGAAAACTATAATATCCCTAACTCTCCAAATCGGTTTATTCATTCTCGCAGCATTGTCGGCTCAGGCGACTCCTGATGCCACGCTCGCGGATTTTCAAGCCCGCGGACCTTATTACAATGGAGGGACCAATGCGCTGCCCTACCGCCTTTTCAAACCCGACGGTTACGATCTCGTCGCGAATGCGAACCGCAGTTATCCGCTCGTCTTGTTCATGCACGGCAAAGGCGATCGAGGCACCGATAACGCCGTCCAGATCACAGGCGCTGGCGCACCCGTCCTGGGTCTGGTGACCGGCACGAACCGCGATAGTTTTCCCGCATTTGTGGTGTGCCCGCAGATCCCCACGACGCAAGAATGGGCTTGGGGCGATACCAATGGGGGCATTGTCTATGACGCACATCATATCATCGAACTCCTCAAAACGGAGTTCCGTATCGATACGAGCCGCATTTATGTAACGGGCCTTTCTCTGGGAGGAATGGGATGCTGGCAGCAACTCTTGGATTATGATAACTACTACGCGGCTGCCGTGGTCTGCTCGGGTGACGGCAATAATGTCGTGGTTCAAAATTACGTGAAAACCCCGCTCTGGGTTTTTCACGGCACCGTCGACACCACATTCGATGTCTCTCTGCCCAGAGCGCGAGTCAGCGCCACCCGCGGCGCCGGTGGCTACGTCGTGTACACGGAGTATCCCGCGGTTGGGCACACCGAAGCCGCTTGGGGCACACCGGGAAACAATCATGGGCTTTGCACGCCTGGGTTGATGCAATGGCTGACGTCGCAGGTCTTAGGTCAACCGAACGCGTCGGCTCCAATCGTGACCATCACCAATCCGACCGCGAATTCGAACACGACCGCAACCAACGTGAACGTTTCGGGCACCGCATCCGACGCGCTTCCGGGCGCCCTGACACGCACGATCAACTCAATCGCGTGGAGCAATAACAGCGCCAGCAACAGCGCAGTCGTTTCGGGCAGCAATTGGACCGCGAGTTCGATTCCGCTGACTTCCGGCGCGAATAGTATTCAAATCCTAGCTACAGACAACCAGTCCACCACGTTCAATGCCAGGGTGATCGTAAATCAGGTCAGCGACGGTGTTGCGCCGGTGATCGGGATCAACGCCCCGACGTCTTCATCCACGTACAGCACCACGTCCTCGACTCTCAATCTCGCAGGCACGGCGTCCGACAACATCGGCGTAACTTCACTCTCGTGGAGCAACAATCGCGGCGGGAGCGGCACGACGACCGTCGCGGCAAACTGGTCGATCAATGGCATCACTCTCTTCAACGGTACGAATGTATTGACGGTGACGGCGAAAGACGCAGCGAATAATGCTGCAACGGCGACGTTGACCGTGACGGCGAATTTGCCGCCGGTGAATCAAGCCCCCGTGGTCTCCGCAGGCGCGAATCAAACGATCAGCTTGCCGTCCACTGCGACGCTGTCCGGAACTGTGACTGACGACGGAGTCGCGCCAGGCAATCCGACCCCAACTTCGACCTGGTCGCAATTGAGCGGCCCTGCGTCTGGCGTCGCGACGTTTGCCAACGCGAACGCTGTAGCGACGACAGTGAGTTTCAATTTTCCGGGCACCTATGTGCTCGCGTTGACCGGGAACGACGGCGTGCTGCATTCCTCCGCGAATGTGACGATCACCGTCAATCCGGATAATTCGAACAATCCGCAACCGATCCGCTTCGACTTCGGGGGCGTCGCGGAAGCCGGAACCGGGGCGATCACTCCAGGAAATTGGAACAATGTAACGACTGTTTCGACCGGTGTGAAAATCGCGAACGCGGTCGACAGCACGGGTGCCCAAACCGGAGTGGGGCTCACAATCACGACTGCGTTCAACAATATAAACTACCTGGGTTCAACGAGCGCGAGCGGAGCGTATCCTTCGACCGCGATGCAAGACAGCTTCTTTGTGCAGGACGCGCAAACCGCCGCGATCCGACTGACCGGTTTGAACCCCAGCGCGACGTATACACTGATCTTTTTTGCGTCACGGGTCGGCGGCGGAACGAATCGTGTGACCAATTATACGGTTGCGGGCACGACCGTGCCGCTCGATGCGACTGATAACACGATGAACACGGTGGGCGTCGGTAATGTCGTTCCTCAGGCTGACGGAACGATCGATGTGTCACTGACGAATGCAATCGGTTCGGGCTACGGTTACCTCGGCGTGTTAGAAGTCCAACCCGCTGCCGCGCACAAGACCCTCGATGTCGATTTCGGGGGTGTGGCCGAAGCCGGGACGGGAGCCATCACTCCGGGTAATTGGAACAACGTGACCACGGTTGATGCCGGATTGAAGATCGCGAATCTGATCGACTCCACCGGAGCTCCCACGGGTATTGGTCTTTCAATTACGCAAGCGTTCAATAATATCAATTATCTTGGCTCGACCAGCACCACCGGCCTTTTCCCGCCGACGGCTATGCAGGATAATTTCTTTGTCCAAGACACACAGATTGCGAAGGTCAAGTTGCAAGGTCTCAGTCCGACTCGCACGTACACCTTGACCTTCTTTGGTTGTCGTATGGGCGGAGGAACGAATCGGGTAACAGCGTACACGGTCGGAAGCACCACCGTCGCCCTCGATGCTACCGACAATACGGCCACCGCCGCGAGTATTCCCAACCTCGTCCCCGCTGCCGACGGCACATTGGAAGTTTCTCTGAAAAATCAGATCAATTCCGGTTATGGGTACCTCGGTGTGCTTGAAGTGACCTGGTGAAATGACTCATCATGCGAGTTAGGAACTGGAGAGGAGGCGCGCGCCTAACCCTCTGTTCTCAATCTCCGGTTCCAACCTGTGGTTTAACCATGGTTACAGCCTGCGCTGCAACCCATGGCTACAACCTGCGGTGCAGCCCGTGGTTCAACCTGGGGTGCAGTCCGTGGTTCAACCCCAACCCAATGGTCCAACCTACGTCTCAATCTCAGAAGCGCGTACAGCCGATTTGGAGTGCGGTGACTTGTCACCGCTTTCCAAGGCGAAATTCATTTCGCCTTCTGTGGACGCGATCACGCCGAAGGTGCCCTTACGCGTTGCGCGCATTGCGGGCGAATGAATTCGCCCGTCCAAAGCGGCGACAAGCCGCCGCACTCCAAAGCGCAAGCGAGCTGCGCGATGGGGGGCCCGCTGTGACACGAACTGCGCGCTAGAACGTTCGCTATGACACGAGTTCCGCGCTGAGATGCCCCTTGTGACATCCGTTGTAACATTCCGCTGTGCTGTTCCGCTGTACTATTCCGGCAAACGGGGCCTGTTCGATAGCGAGGAACCTTTGACCCTAGCAATGCCCGCCAGCACACCAATATAGACGGGCACGTCGATATCCGGCTAATACGTCAGTTCCGACCTTATGCTTATAGGTGAGGCACCGACCTTTGAAGCGCGTGCAGCCGTGAGGCACCGACCTATGAAACGCGTACAGCCGATTTGGAGTGCGGTGACTTGTCACCGCACTCCAAGGCGAAATTCATTTCGCCTTCTGTGAACGCGATCGCGTCGAAGGTGCCCTTGCGCGTTGCGTGCATTGCGGGCGAATGAATTCGCCCGTCCAAGGCGGCGACAAGTCGCCGCACTCCAAAGCGCAAGCGAGCTGCGCGCTGGGGTGCCCGCTGTGACACGAACTGCGCGCTAGAACGTTCGCTATGACACGAGTTCCGCGCTGAGATGTCCCTTGTGACATTCCGCTGTGCTATTCCGGTAAACGGGGCCTGTTCGATAGCGAGGAACCTTTGACCCTAGTAATGCCCGCCAGCGCACCAATATAGACGGGCACGTCGATGTCCGGCTAATACATCAGTTCCGACCTTATGCTTATAGGTGAGGCACCGACCTTTGAAGCGCGTACAGCCGTGAGGCACCGACCTATGAAACGCGTACAGCCGATTTGGAGTGCGGTGACTTGTCACCGCTTTCCAAGGCGAAATTCATTTCGCCTTCTGTGAACGCGATCGCGCCGAAGGTGCCCTTGCGCGTTGCGTGCATTGCGGGCGAATGAATTCGCCCGTCCAAGGCGGCGACAAGTCGCCGCACTCCAAAGCGCAAGCGAGCTGCGCGCTAGGATGCCGCTGTGACACGAACTGCGCGCTGGGTGTTCGCTCTTATATTCAGATATGACATTCCGATATGCTATTCCGGCAATCGGTATCCATTCTATTGCGACGAGCCTTTGACTCTTGTCATTCCCCAGACCCCGAAAGCATTTCGATCGAAAGCGACGTTGCGTCACTACAGTCGGCTCGAGTCACTCCAGTCGGCTTGATTGCGCGGGGATTCTACCCCCGTTCGGGCTCGTGCGATTCGAAATATACAGACCGGGCCGATGACGAGCGAGAGCCCGAAAATAACCCAGAGCCACATAGGAAACGTGGCCGGCCTGGCGCCGCAGATTTCGGGACCCGTTAACCCCAGCGCTGCGCCGACACCGAGATAGGCGGCGGCGCAGAGCAGGCACTTCGGCATCAATGCAAGGACCGCCATGCCACCGCCCCAGCGGAGTAACCGATCAAGCGGGTTCCTCGGTTTTCCCGTTTTTGCTTTCATGCGGATGGAGCTGTTTCTGGCGGTCTTGCGAGTGGGAGAGGACGGTGGCGCCGCCTTGACATGGTCTTGGCAGCGCGCGCTTCTTCGAGATTGCGAGCCTCGCTGATCTGACAGACTGGGTACTCTGATTGAGCTACCGTTGCTCTACACCGTTGTTAACTGTGCTTTAGCTCCGCTGTCCTGGGCGCTGTTGTATTTATCGTGATGGCGAAACCAGAATCCCGATTCATTGCGTCCGAGCGGCGCCCGATCGAGCCATTGGTAGGTGGGCCACAACCCATCCAATCCGCGCGCGTAAGTTGAATACGTGTGATACACCACGCCGTCTTTCAATACGAACGCGCTCACCCCCGGTGTTTCCTGCATGTACGTCGACCAATTCACGCCGCATTGCGCGGCCATCTTGGTTGCCTCCGGGTTTTCGGTCGCGCTCGATTCTACTTGGTATTCGCGCGAGGTGATCCCGACTTTGCTATAATTATAACCGACGTCGTCGTCGCGCTGTTGTTCTTCCGTGAATGAAACACTATAGTCGAAGTTGAAATCGCTGCCCTCGGACGAGGCCCAGGGAAAATTCCAACCCATACGGCTTTTGAACGCTTGCAACTTCGGTAGTGGCGCGCGCGATACCGCCCACAACATAACGTCGTGATTGGCCAAATGAACCGCGACGCCATCAAAGCCGTCCGCAATGGCTGAGCAACTCGGACAGCCTGCCTCGTAGTCGGGCCCGAACATGAAATGATACACGAGGAGTTGAGAACGTCCGCGAAAGAGATTCGCGAGGGACGCTTTTCCTTCGTCCGTGTCGAAGCGATAGCTCTTGGTAATCGGCACCCACGGAAGCGTCTGCCGTTTGCGCGCGATCTCGTCGCTACGACGAGTCAGTTCTTTTTCTTCTTTCAAGAGCTCGAGACGAGCCGTGAGCCACTGTTCACGAGTGGCGACCTGTGGTTTATCGAACGAGTTGGTTTTCATCAGTATTTCTATTTTGTGGGTTGGAGGTTGAAGGATTGAGGCAAAGCTCCGCTCCATAGACACCGGGGTGTCCCGAGCGAAAGATGTGGATTTGGCCAATCGGGTATTACGCGAATATCGCGACGACCTGGAGAGCCGTCCTGGACGGCGGAGAGTTATGATGCAGGGGCGGGCAGCGTGGATTTTGCGGATTGCGGATGGAGCCTCGCAAGGGCGACCCTGCTATGCGTTTTCCTACTAGCGTTTGTCAGGCGATCATCTTCCGCGCGAAGCACGTATTCAAAAACGTCGATTTGATGGCTCCAGAACTCGCGTGTGCGATTCAGCCAATTGTCGAGCTCACCAAGTCCAGCGAGGTTGAGCGATTGAACTCGGACCGGTCCCTCGGCCCGCCTCGTGATGACCGCAGCCTCGCGCAGCACGTTCAAATGCAGAGAAATCGCCGATGCACTCACGTCGAATTCGACCACAAGCTCGCCCGCGGTGCGATCGCGCTGTGCCAGCAACTCAACGATGCGACGTCGGGTCGGATCGGCGATGGCAAGGAAACTTTGCATGGAAGATATTAATTAAGCCAAAACGTAATTAAGCAATAACTAAAATAAGATTTTTCTTAATGAAATGGCGGTTCACCCACAAAGCGTCGCAAGTATCAAACGGATGCGGAATTATACATGGCAGACGAGCTTGGCTCTCTGCTTTGCTGGTAGTGGGTGCGACCGCATTTCAAATCGAGACCTCAACACTCAAACCGCGGGTAAGCGCATTCTGCTTGGCCAACAAACGTGTACAGTGAATCGTCCCCGGAAATTCTAGGACAATGTCATTTGAAGGCGATGGTTACGGCGACGCGGCAATTTTGGGGGAAGGTCGGACTGACAATGCTTTGTCTCACGGTGGGGCGGGCTGCGGCCGATCATGCGATTCTTAATGATACGGTAGGCTTGGGATTTTCGACCAACCCGCGAGGGCACCACGCGAACGACATCAATGGAGGGCAGTCGACGTGGGGCGCTACTCACACTCCCACCGTCGAGCTTTTCGTGCTCACCGCGGCATCATCGACAACCCAAGCGAGTGCGGCCCCGGCCCCGGCTGCCCCAACCACAGAAAAGAAAGCGGCAGAGACCAATGAAAATGCGAAGCCAACACCACAGCCTCGCCGACGGCTTAAGCCAGTTGACACGATGGACGCGCGGGCTCTGCTCGGCGCCCGCGATCACAGTGCGGTTGATCTTACCGTGAAGGAGCGGGCTTTCTTCCAGAAATTTGCCTCCGATATCGAGGCACGGTGTGTCGTCGCGATGGCCCGCGAAAAAATTCAGCCCGTCGCTGGAATGACCGTGCACTATATCATCGAAATTGCGACCCGAGATGGCAGGGTCGCGGTCAGAGAGGTCACCAGCCCAAGTAACGTCGGCACGCCTATCTTCTTTAGAGACCTTATAGATACCATGTCACCTTTACCGCAGCCCGATCCGGAATTCATCAAATCCTTCGGCGAAGTTGTGCGGGTCGAGGTTACGCTGTCCTAAATCTTCCGTTTTAAAACTTGCGCGTAAGCGCCAAGATATAACGCGATCCGGGATTTGCTTCGGAACATTGCGGTATTTGTTCCGTGGTCGACCGCGTCCCCAAGCCAGCCGCAAAGAGGTTAAGGAACTGGTGCGTCTTGATCTCGGAGGCTCGTCCGCATGACCGCCGCCGCGCCCGACTTCGCTCAGGCGCGTCATGGATCGGGACGCAGCCCTTCATTCCACCGACTTACTTCTTTTTCGGTTTCGAATCAGGTCGCGTTTCCTTGGCTCCCTTCGACTTGCTTTTCCGAAGCTCGATTCGGTGGAAGCGTTCATTAGCTTTTTGATCCCTTGCCGTAGGAAGGTATTTGGTGCCCATGGGCCAAGTTCGAGGGATTTGGGTCCGGGCCGCAATCACATTGGACGAGGCTCGTTCGTGAATACTCGTGCGGAAGATAGCAGCGCAGGGCGAGCGAGGGGGGAGGCGCGGAGGCCGAGGCGTTTTATCCTGAGCACGAATCGCAACGCGCACGGTTGCCACCCTGGCATTCATTTTGCAGTCTGAACTCATGTCGTCGAATCGCTCTTCGTTCGGTCCTGGTTGGAGCAAAACGCTCGTTCCGCTCATTGCCGTCGTCACGCTGGGCTTGATTTTCTTCGGCTGCCGGGGCCACGAAACGGCCGTGGACGCCGGCGTGCGCACGCAGACGCTTTTGTTGGGAAACGGTGCCGAGCCCGCCGATTTGGACCCTGCGCTGATCGTTGCATGGAATGACGGCAATATCGCCTACTCTCTTTTCGAAGGGCTCACTTGGATCGATGAGAAAACCGCTCAACCAATTCCTGCCAGCGCTTCGAGTTGGGATGTGTCGAACGATGGACGAGTTTATACATTCCACTTGCGGCCCGATGGACGTTGGTCGAACGGCGATCCGGTGACGGCGGCGGATTTCGTTTATTCGTTTCGGCGCACCCTGACCCCGAGCCTGGGCGCGCAATATGCGTACATGTTACGGCCAATCAAAAATGCCCAAGCCTACAACGCGGGCAAGTTGACCGATTTCAGCCAGGTCGGCGTCAAGGCGCTCGATGCGCTTACGCTTCAGATCACCCTTGATCAGCCCGCGCCCTATCTTCCGGCGCTGGCCGCGCACTCCACTTGGTTGCCGGTGCATCAGTCTACGGTCGAGAAATATGGAAGGTTAGATCAACGCGACTCGACCTGGACTCATCCTGGAAACCTCGTCGGCAACGGCCCCTTTGTCCTGAAAAGTTGGATACCCAACGCAAAGATCGTAGTTGAGAAAAATCCTCAATATTACGACGCGGCGCGCGTTCGACTGAACCGGATCGAGTTTTTTCCGATGGAAGATCGCCAAGCGGAAGAGAGTGCCTTTCGCGCCGGGCAGCTCCATGTGACTTACGGTCTGCCCCACGAAAGCATGCCCCGGATTCGCCGAGAACAGCCGGGGATTCTGCAGAGCGACGAACTGCTTTCTTCTTTTTATCTCTTCTTCAACGTGCGTCGGCCGCCTTTCGACAATCCGAAACTACGCCGCGCGTTGTCGCTTGCCGTCGATCGCGACGCTATCGTCAAAAATGTCTTGCTCGGGGCTCAGCACGCCGCGCGAAGTTTTACGCCGCCCAATTGCGGTGGCTACACCCCGCGGGCGAGCGTGCCGACCGACGTCGCTTTGGCGAAAAAACTCTTAGCTGAGGCGGGTTATCCCGGTGGACGGGGGCTGCCTACGATCGAAGTTTTGTCCTACCAAACAGGATCGTTCGTTCGCACTCTCGAAGTGATCCAAGCGGAGTGGGCGAAAAATCTTGATATTCACATCACCATTACACCGCAGGAACTTAAAATGCTGTTCCGCAACCAGCATCAGGGCAACTTCACCATCGCAGGCTCGGCTTGGATCGCGGACTATCCCGATCCGGTGACGTTTCTCGGCATCCTGGTGAGCGGCGGAGGCAACAATTGGCCAGGCTGGAGCGACCCGACCTATGATGCATTGATCGAAAAAGCCGGGCAGACGCCGGACACGGCGCAGCGCTTCGAATATTTCCAAGAAGCCGAAGCGCGTCTCCTCGATCAATCGCCGTTGATTCCCTTGTTCTTCGAGACCCAGAACTATCTCAAGCAACCCACCGTCCGCGGCTGGGTCCCGTCGAAGCTGAATTATCACCGTTTCAAAAATCTGTGGCTCGAAAAGTGACGAGATCCCTCACGGCGGACCGCGAGCTTAGATAGAACGATTGAGGTCTTCTTCATTCGTTCGATCGGCTCGGTAAACGCCATCAGCCGAGAAATGGTGCTCGGAGTTAAGGTGTGCCCCATTTCGGACATTCGGGCTTTACCACACGGAAATTTGCAGCGTGTACGAAACCGGAACGAAGGCTTGATGGATCGCCTGGACGAGGTGTGCGCGTTCTAGTTCCGTGCGTGTGACCGCGCTTTCGAGGTCTGCCTTACCTTCAGGGCCGTGAAAAATTTCCCTCACCTGTTTTGTCTCGAACGCTTGTTTTGCGGCGACGGCTTCATCAACACGCGCGAAGGCGGGGCCGAATGGGTTTTTGGGAAATGCTTCGGCGAGATTCACGCCGGCTTCGAGTTCTGCAGCGGAGAATATTCGCGATTCGTCGCCCCAACGAATCGAGTAGTGAGCCTTCGGGTCGCCGTGGATAATAAAGGTGAAGCGGTTGAGTTGCTCCTCGAACGGCACGAGGGACATCCCGGAGCGAATGGAGTCATCGCGGTTCACAGGTCCATCCGCATAGAAAGGATAGCGATGGCTAGTGACGGCCAATTCGCTGCCGTCGAAATGATCGACCGTGTGTCCCGAGCTGGCTTGCGCGGTTTTCGTTTTCATATCGACCGTGATCGTCCCTTGATCTCCGTCCAGTCCGAGCCCCCGGAGAAATGCATAGGCCATCACGAGGTGACCGGCCCAATTAGGATGAATACCGTCGTGTCCGACCAACGCATAAGGTGTATCGGGGTTTCCGCCGTAGCGTGCGCGAGCCGTGAATCCTGCCGTGAGCATGGGCCAGAAAACATCGGCGAACCGCGTGCCTTCCGTATTCGCGACGTCGAGCGCGATGTCGCGGAGCGTGCAAAGATTTAAATTATGCTCATCCAGCGTTCCTGCGCGGGTGCGTACCCACGTCGCATAGCGCTCCGCGATGCCGGGTGAACCAACGACAACACGCATATTTGCGGCTTTGAATTGTTCAACAAGCGCAGTGAGATTCTCGCGAAACCATTGGCCGTTCGCATCGTCGTATGGCCGATACTTGGAGTCATTCATGCCATAGCAGAGCGTCGCGACAGTCGGGTGAAAACGAAGGCAGTCTTGCTCAACGCGATGACGAAAACCCTCCACGGTTTCACCGCTCCAGCCGAGTTGCCGGACCTCGATCTCGAGATCTGGGCGGCAAACGGTCAGATACGTTTCGATGATCCGAGAATACATTTTTTGCTCGGTTATCGAATCGCCAATCACCGCGAGGCGATCTCCTTTCTGCAGCACCAGGGCTCCGGGCTGTGGGGCGAGCCGCGGATTGTATATAGCAAAGTAAGGATCATCCGGCTTAGGCTGATACTGGATCGCTACAGGAGAGGCGGTCACCTGACTGGTTACGAAAAGGCAGGCGGCAACCAGCGCGGGGGCGAAGCGAAAAGCGGCGGGGAGGGACGGGGGAGCAAATCTCATCGTGAACGTTTTAAGGAGTGATCAAAGGAACGCAATCGGTGCCAAGAGAAATCACGAGCCTGCTGTAGCGCCCGATTGCTAGGATCCAGAATTTATCCTGCAACCGCCAAAGATCGCTCGGCGATAACATTTCTTTCTTTTTCTCTGCGGTCCGTTTCGCCACTTGCGGGTCAAAGTCGGCGCTCAAGCGCACGTCATAAAAAGGGGTCGTGCTTTACCTTTTACCTTTCGTTACTCTCGCTTAGCGTGGCCGTAGACAATTAGGAGTGCCTTTATCCGTCGGGTCGATCCCGCGGTGCGTGGTAAGGCGAGGCGAGTAAGGTAAAAGGTAAAGCATGACCCCTTTTGCGAAAATTAGGGAGCCCGGCGAATAATAAGGTTGGTCGGCCGAACGGACTGTCATCCGTCAACTGTCACTGGATATCACGTAAAGGGGAGCGGTATCATGTAAAGGGGTCATGCTTTACCTTTTACCTTTTTCATCGTTTTGGTTGCTGTGCAAACTGCTCGTTTGAGACGTGACTGAGGCGGTTACGTTTCAATTCGCCCAACGAGCGATGAGGTTTAAAGAGCAAAATGCGCTCGAAAATCGTTCGTGCGATCCCGCGCCACGGTGAGTTGCGTGCCTTTGAGATCTTTTAGCCGAAGGGAGAGGGAGCCGCCGGGGAGGGAACTGACTTCACGGACCCAGGCCAAATTGACGAGCGTCGCGCGATGGATTCGAGCGAACTTCTTAGGATCGAGTTTCTTCTCGAGCTGAGTGATCGGAAGGTCGACGCAATACGGTTTGCCGTCGAGGACCGCCCAAGTGAGTTTATCTCCCGCGTAGAAATGCGTGATCCGGTCCACGTCGAGAAAGCAGAGCCGGTCGCCCAGGCGCGAAGCGATGCGGGCTGGATAATCTGGGGCCGCAGCGCGCAATGAACCGGCGACCTCTCTAAGGATGGCTTCAACGTCGGCTCGAGCCGACGCGCCTGCGGTCCGAAGGCGGTCCACCTTGTCGAGCGCACGCACGAGGGCTTCCGGTTCGATCGGCTTCAGGAGGTAGTCCACCGAGTTCACGCTAAACGCCTGAAGCGCGTAGCGGTCGTACGCGGTTGTAAATATAATGATGGGTTGTCGAGAGAGTCGGGCAAGAACGTCGAACCCGGTGAGCCGTGGCATTTCGATGTCGAGGAAGCACACATCTGGCGGATCAACCGTGAGGGCAGAAATCGCTTCTTCGGGAATTGAAGTGGCACCGATTACGTCGACGCGGCCGGTCTGCGCGAGAAGCCGGCGGAGGCGATCGAGTGCGAGCGGTTCATCATCGACGAGAAAGGCACGGAGTTTCATGTGCGCGGCACCCTCATTTCTACGATGCAGAATCCGTCGACTCGAGAGACGTGAATCCCGCCCTTGCCATCGAAAAGCGCATCGAGGCGTTGGACCAGTTTATCGAGTCCGTGTTCAGCCGGGATGGACGCAAGATCGAATCCCGGCCCGGAATCGCGCACGGAGATCGTGACGAAGTCGTCGGAATCGCGCGCGGCGATGAGAAGTTCTCCATTGCCGGGGCTGATATTGATTCCGTGTTTAATAGCATTCTCGGCCAGCGACTGAATCGACATCGGAGGGACCAATGCATCCCCAATTCCGTCGCCGATTTCAATCGCGACACGAAGCCGATCGCCATGACGAACGCGCTTGATTTCAACGTAGCTTTCTACAAAGGCGAGTTCGTCGCGGAGCGGAATGAGGGAGCGACTGCTGGCATCGAGAGATGTGCGCAGAAGAACGGCGAAGCGGCCAACGATTTGCTCGGCGCGCGTGGGATTGATGGCAATGAGCGCGCTAATCGAGTTAAGCGTGTTGAAGAGAAAATGAGGATGGATCCACGATTCGAGTGAGCGCAGACGAGTTTCCGCGACCAATTTTTTGGTGCGTTCTTCATTCAACTCCTTTTGCCGGAGTTCACGCTCGGCAAGCTCCAGTCGCGTTGCGAGGGAAGAGTAAGCCAGCGCGCCGAGACCGAACACGACGGCGAGAGGCATCACACTTTTGAGCGTTCGCCAATACTCGGGCCAAAAATTCACGGTGGGCTGGAAGTGGAGGGCGACGCGCAGGAGCGGTGCCGCCAAGCATCCGATCGGGACCACGATGACAATGCCCACTACGGCGATGGGGCCGATGCTTCGTCGATCAGGGGCTCTTTTTGTCTGAGCCCAACCGATCGCCAACACACCGAGGACCGAGCTCAGGTTGGCAAAAATCGCGCCGTAGATCCAACTACGAAGAAAGTCGGAGAAGGTTTGGATTCCTCCGGCAGCAACGAGAACCAGGACGGCGATGAGCACTGCGATGTTCGCGACCAGCACGGCGAGACGCCATGGAGATTTCGTCACGTTGTGGCGCAGCTTCATCGGTTATTGTTGAGGCATGCCGCTCGAAACCGAAACGGGCTCGAACGTCCCGACACGGAAAACGTTTAGAGGCTGCGGGCCGTTCTGGCCGGGGACTGTGAGTTGACCGGTGACTTCTTCATAGAGCGTGGCATATTCGATTTGTTTGGTGGCGACCGAAACCCACAGTTCACCCCAATAATCGCTTCGAGCCTTCATCGTGACGCCTGCGTTGATATTCACCGGATTGAAGAAAGCTCGATATTCAATGAGAGCGCAATTCTCACCGCGGCGTGACGAAAAGCCAACCCACTCCAGAACGATGTCGTGGTTGCGGAATGTTCCGACTCCGGCCAGTTGCACGTCCTGATCCTTGGCGTCGGTATGGAGAGGCAGGTTGAGCCTTAGCTTTTCGAAATAGTTCTGGGCAAATGACTCAAACATTGCCGTGTCCCAGACAAGATTGCGCTCCATGAAGGCGGCGGCGGGAAAAGTCTGGAAAAAGGTCGGGGCCATCGTTGCGCCAGGGTCGTTACGATAGCGGAAGCCTTCCATGAAAGCGCTGTTCTCCGGTTTTGAAAAAGTATCGGTGGCGTCGGAAGTCGCCGCAATCCCCACATTGTGCCACTCGACCTCATTGTTCTTTAGGCCGCGAGTATAGTCACCGGTGATGCGCTGGCGTTGGACGATTTGGCCAACGGCATTGGCCGTGTTGTAGTCGATGCTGAAGTGATAGGTCCGAGGCCCGGAGTCGATCACCGTGAGATGGCTCGGCAGAGTCCAGGATTGAGCGTTCGTTGGGGTGACGCTTTTCGGGGCGCCAAGGACGAGAGGGCCGACAATAACGGCTGCGATAGAAGGGATGAAGTTGAGAAGAGTGGGTCTCATACTTCCCAGTCTGGCCGCGGAATCGCACACGGCACGCACTCGGCGACGAAGGGTGACAATTCTCCGCCGGAAGGCGGAATACCGAAGATGAATCGTGACCCAGAGGTCTTCGCGAATAGTTCCGCCGCGGTACGAAATGAAAAGCGAGCGAAACGAAAAGGGGGCATGCTTTACCCTTTACCTTTCACTATTCTCGCTGAACGTGGCCGTAGGTAATTGGGAGCGCTTTAACCTTCGGATCGCCGCGCGGTGTGCGCTAAGGCGAGGCAAGTAAGGTAAAAGGTAAAGCATGACCCCTTTTACGCACACTCGGACGACTCAGAACAACACTGAGAGCACGAGGGGCGTTAGCCGCGAATCGAGGAGGCTGGATCTACTTTTGTCGCACGCCGCGCGGGGAGGAGACAGGCTGCGAGGGAAATGATGGTCATGAGCGCAAGGGCCAGCAGGAAGATTTCAAAGCGAAATCCAGAACTTTCGAACAACATGCTCTGCATGGCATTCCCGGCGGCCCACGCGCCGACAAGTCCGATCACCACGCCCATCGCGAGGAGCCGCAGGCCGAGCCCAAGGAATTGCCAACGGATTTGCGCGGCTTGGGCACCGAGAGCGATTCGAACTCCAATCTCCGCTTCGCGCTGCGCCACGGCGTAGCTGAGCACGCCGTACGTGCCAAGGGCCGCGAGAAGCAACGCAGCCGCCGCAAAAATCACCGCAACGATCGCTGGCGAGCGGCGTGCCACCAAACTGTCATCGATGCGCCGCTGCATCGTTTTCCAATCATCCACGAGCAAATTGGGATCCAGGTTTGATACCGCCTTGCGAACCGATGTGGCCGTCATTTCCATGGGCAGGTCGCTGCGAACCACAAGGTACACAAACGGGATCGGATTGCTGAGATAGGGCATGTACACGGTGCCGTGTTCCCTCAAGTCGGTCAGTTCGCGCTGTTTCGCGGTGTTCACAATCCCGACGATTGTCGAAAATTTTGTGTTCTTGTCGGGAGGCGATCCAAAGGCCAAGCGATGACCGATCGCGTCTCCGTTTGGCCAATACAGGTCCGCGAAAGCGCGATCGACCACGCAGACCGGCGCCGAGGCGTGATCGTCCGCGTCCGTCAACAACCTTCCCTGCAGAAGCGGAATGTCCATCACCTTCCAATAATCGGACGAAACAGATGGAATGAAATGGGCTCGAATCGGTTCTCCGGGACTCGGTGGCCGGCCCTCGAGCGCGACTGCGGAATCGTTCACAAAGCCGGTAAAAGGAAGTCCGTTGATATAAGCGACGCTGGTTACGCCGGGGATCGCTTTGATTGCGGAAATCGTGCGTTCCAAAAACGCGAGACGCGCTTCGGGTGTTTGATAGCTTTTCCACGGGATCGAAATGTGGCTGGTCACGACCTTCTCGGTTTCGAATCCGGGCGAGGTGGAAAGGACCCGCTGCAGGCTGATCGTGAGGAGTCCGGCAGAGGACAAAAGCACGAAAGCCAGCGTCAGTTGGGTGACGATAAAAGCGTGACGGAGACGTTGTGCACCACGACTCGCTGTCCCGGTCCGAGACTCCGTTTGCAGCCCTGCGGCCATTTTCATCCGCAGAACGTAGGTTAAAATCGGGATTGCAAACGCGACTCCGATCACCGCGGCGATGATCAAGGCGGCAAACGCAACGCGCCCATCGAGATGAATCTGGGAGCCAAGCGGCAGGCGATCCGTGCCGAGCGTATGCACAAAATCAATACCTAGCGTGCCCATGAGCAGGCCGCATAAACCGCCGCCCAAAGCGAGAAGGGTGGTTTCGGCCAAAACCTCGGTCGCGAGGTGCTGCGGCCGCGCTCCCAAAGCCTGCCGCACCGCGTACTCCTTCGTCCGATGGCTCGCGCGAATCAGCAGGAGGTTGACCAAATTGACGCAGCCGATCAAAAGCAGGAGCAGCACGCCGCACTGAAGCAGCAGCAAGATCGGCTTCACCGCGCGAATGTGCTCTTCGTGCAGCGGACGAACGGTGGTGTGGAAGTTCGTCGTTTTGATCATCGGACCATACGGATCATCGACGACCTGACGGGCGTTCAACGCATCGACCTCGGACTGCAAACTTTGCATCGTGGCGCCCGGCGCGAGCCGCGCGATCATCACGTAGTCGTTATTGTGCCGAGCGGCGGCCAGTCGCTGTTCGGCCCCATGCGCTGCGGGGCGGATGAAATCGATCTTGTTCGATAGTAAATGAAAGCCCGGTGGCAATACACCGATCACGGTCATCGTGAAATCGTCGTCGAGAAAGGTGCGTCCGACGACGTTTGGATCCGCGTTGAAATAACTTTTCCAAAATTCGTCGGTGAGAACGACGACTCGGTCGGGACCATACTCGAGTTCGCTATCGGTGAACATATGCCCCCTGGCGAGAGGAACGCCGAGCGTTTTTAGAATATCGGGACTCGCGCGAATATTCCACACCCGGCGTAGCGATCCAGCGGAGCCGACGATTTCGGTGTCGGGTTGGTAAATTGATAGGCTCACGGCGGACTTCAGCACGCCGCCTCGCCGATCGAAATAATTCGCGACCGAGGTTCCGGCATGATCCACACCAGCTCCCGGATAGCTGTTCTCCACGAGCATGAGTTGGTCTGGTTCGGGAAACGGTAGAGAGCGCAGCACGATCGCGTCGACGACGGCGAAGATGGTGAGGTTTGCGCCGAGGCAAATCGCGAGCGTCGTCAGCGCGGTGAAAGTGAAGCCGGGCGTTTTCGCGAGACGCCGAAAAGCGAATCTAAGCGCCGAGAGCATGGTGGAACCGGGTTATGCGAACCGATCATGCCGGTCCCTTTTCGTCGCGGACCATGCGGGAAGAAGACAGGCTACGAGGGAAACGATCGTTATTAACACGAAAGGTGAGCAGGAACAGTTCGAGGTGGAATCGAGAACTTTGGAACCGCGTGCTTTGTCTAGCATTAGCAGTGGCCGCGCGCCCGGAGCCCAATCTGGCGTCGGTCGCGAGCAGGCGCAGGCCAACTCCGAAAAAGTGGCAGCGGAACGACGTCGGGTGGCCTGAGGCTGTGCGCGCGGTAGTGTGCGTTTCCGTCGTGCCATCGCGTCGCTGCATATACGATGCGGCCAAACTCCCCGGGATTATTTCAACGGCAGTGAAAGCCGTATCGAGAATCTCACGCGTGTCTCACCAGCTCATCTGTGGCGTTGCGTTGTGCGACGGTTTCCTTCGCTCAAAGAGGGGCAAAAGAATCGTCGCCGCTATAACGAAGTTGCTTGGCGCGGGCACTCGCGATCAAAACTTAAAGAGTCTCCCATTCTCCTGTCTCAGATTTTAATGTCCAAAATCGAACAGCGGGCGGAAGTAGAGTCATGCAGGCCGTGCTCCCCTTCGCCCACGCCCCACTTAGAAAACCCCAGTCCTCTTTGCCTGAGAAGCGAGTGAGCAGTGCGCTTCGATCTTTCGCGAGCGGTTTCGCAACGATTCCGTTTTGCGCATATTTTCCGAGTTAAGCCCGATGGTTCTCAACTATTGCCCATGAAAAAGAAGATCAGTTTCACCCTCCTGTTAATCGCATTGGTGCACTCGCTGCTCGCAGCCGGGACCGCGCCGTTATCCCAGCCGGTGATGACGGAATTCGGCCCCGTGCGCGGCGTCATCGACCAAGATCTTGTCGTCTTCCGCGGTATCCCCTTTGCGGCTCCTCCCGTCGGAGATCTCCGCTGGCGTCCTCCGCAACCGCCGGCGAAGTGGGAGAGCGTACGGGATACGACGACCTTTGGGCCGGATCCAATTCAGGGTCCCGGCAAAGGTCCGGATATGAGCGAGGACTGTCTGTACTTGAACGTTTGGAGCCCCGCGAAAAACTTCAACGAGCACTTGCCGGTCCTGGTCTGGATTTATGGCGGCGGCTTCAACGCGGGCGGCACGCATGGGGATACAGGAGAGAAGCTGGCCAGAAAGGGAGTCGTCTTGGTCAGCATCACTTACCGTGTGGGACAACTCGGATTTTTGGCCCACCCCGACCTCACAGCAGAATCCGATCATCACGTCTCCGGCAACTACGGCCTCCTCGACCAGATCGCAGCGTTGCAATGGGTGCAGAAGAACATCGCGGCCTTTGGCGGCGACCCTGCGAAAGTCACGATCTTTGGCGAGTCCGCTGGAGCGATCTCCGTCAGTATGCTCTGTGCGTCTCCGCTGGCTAAGGGGCTTTTCCGAGGTGCCATTTCGGAGAGTGGCGGATCTTTTGGGCCATCACGACCGACCGTATATCCAGGTGAAAATATGAAGCGCCTGCATGACGCGGAAAAAAATGGCGAAGCTTATGTCAAAGCTGCTGGCCTCACATCCATTGCCGAACTCCGCAAGGTCTCGCCCGAAAAACTTCCCCAAGGGCGCGATATAGGCTGGGGCTGGCCGAATATCGACGGATGGGTCATCCTCGATGATCAATATAAACTCTACCAGAAAGGTAACTATAATGATGTCAATGTTATCGTCGGCTACAACTCCGACGAAGCCGCTTACCTGTTTTCCGCGGCCACGCCGGCAGAGCACATAGCTGGAGTTAAAACTCGCTATGGGAAGTTCGCCGACGAATTGCTCAAGGCTTATCCCGTCAGCTCCGATCGTGTAAACCGGAGCGCCCGCAACTTGAATCGCGATGCCGCATTCGGCTGGCACACGTGGAGCTGGGCGCGTCTCCAGAGTGAGACCGGTCGATCAAAGGTGTTCTTTTATTATTTCGATCAGCATCCCCTTTTCCCGAAGGACTCGCCGAAGGCCGACTTCGGTTCGTGGCACGGCGAGGACGTGGGTTACGTTTTCCAGCATCTTAATCCCACGGCCCCCGAACTCACGAAAACGGATTTCGAGGTGTCGGACGCCATGTCGACGTATTGGACCAACTTCGCTAAACGGGGAGATCCGAACGATGGTAAGCTTCTCGCGTGGCCCGCTTTTACCCGGAAAAAAACGCAGCTCATGTATTTCAGCCAAGGCCTGCACCTCGGTCCGGTGCCAGGTCTGGAGTCGCTCAAGGTGTTGGACGCGTATTTCGCCTGGCGTCGCACGCCAGAAGGCGAAGCGTGGGCCAAGTAACCGAGATCGATGCATTTGCCTCCTTGTCCGCGGTTGAGTTTCCAGAAGTCACTCGGCTCGACGCGACCGGCAGTCTTAAAAATGACATCCTCGGCCCGAAATCGCAGATACGTCCACCTCTGTCGGCTCTCCCTCAACTGAAACTCACCTGCCGCGCCACGATAAGCCGCGCCGACTTTTAACTCACTTCATCAATTTGTTATGAACTCATCTTTACGCTTTGTTGCTTCACTGTTCGCTCTGACGTTCGCTCTGGTAACTGCACGTTCAACGTTCGCCGCGCCGCCGCCCGGTATACCCGATGGATGGTCGGACGCGTTTATCTATGCGAACGGTATTCGTATTCACTATTATCATGCCATACCGGAGCCGGGCAAACCGGTGATGGTGATGGTTCACGGTATCTCGGACATCGGCCTCTCGTGGACCACGCTCACTTGGAAACTTCAAGGCGACTACGATATCTATATGTTGGATACGCGCGGACATGGTCTGAGCGATCCGTTTACGTTGGCCGACGACAAGGATACACTGGTGAAAGACGTTGTGGCCTTTATTCAAGCGATGAAGTTCGAGAAACCTATCCTGATGGGCCATTCGATGGGAGCGGCTACGGTCATGCGGTTGGGCGCGGAGTACCCGAACATCGCGAAAGCCATCATCATGCTGGACCCCATTCTGAAACCGTTCGGTCCGCCCCCGAGCGCGCATTCTGAGGCATCAACGACTGCGGCGCCGGGAGATCGACGCGTTTCGGGCGCGGCACCGGCAGCTCCCACTCGGGAACGCCGTCCGAACGGTATATTCGGGACTCCGGAATCGCTGGTCGCGACGAATAACAGTTCGTTCGATGAGTTGGTTGCGACTTGTCATCGCCAAAGTCCGAAATGGGATATGGTCGACTGCCAATATTGGGCACTCTCGAAGAAACAATATCATGGCGCATATACACCGGAAGCACAGGAAGTGATGTCGGGTGTGATGAGGATCGGCGACTCGCTCGCAAAGATTACCGTGCCGGCAATCATCTTGAAGGCGGACGCTCCGCCGGACGTCCGCAAATTCAACGAAGAGACTGCGCGGGTCATGCAGCATGGAAAGCTGGTGCACATCGATGGCGCTGCGCATAACCTGCATCACGACCAGTTGGCTCGCACGGTTGAAGTGCTGAAAGAGTTTCTGGCCACGCTCTAAGTTCTTTTTTTAGGGCACCACTCGGATAGTTCTTTGCCGCATAACTTCGGACCTCGACGCCTGCCCATAGGTTGAGCGTGATAGCGACGACTCACGGAAATTAAAGATCCTACAACTTCGTTTAACCTATGACTCTATTTCGTGCCATCGCCGCGGCCTCTGCATTTGTCGTCGCATGCTCGAATTTAACGCTGGCGAACCAAACGGTTTCTCTCAACGGGTCAGCGGGCGGCAAACGATTCGAAGGGATCGGCGCGGTGAGCGGTGGGGGTGCGACCTCGGTATTGTTGAAGGACTACCCCGAACCGCAGCGTAGTCAGGTGCTGGATCTTTTATTCAAACCGAAGTTCGGAGCCTCGATGAGTGCGTTGCTGGTCGAGGTTCCTGGTGATGGAAACTCCACCCAGGGTTCGGAGCCGAGTCACATGCACACGCGCGACGATCTCAATTTCTACCGCGGTTACGAGTGGTGGATCATGAGCGAGGCGAAGAAGCGAAACCCGCATCTCACCCTCGATGCTGTGGCGTGGGGAGCTCCGGGTTGGGTTGGAAACGGAAATTTTTGGTCCCAGGACATGGCCGATTATTACGTCAAATGGATCCAGGGCTTGAAGTCTGCGCACGGTCTTGAACTCGACGCGATCGGGTGTCGGAACGAGAAGGGCGTCGACCTCCCTTTCGCGAAACGTTTCCGCGCGACGCTCAACTCCGCCGGACTGCAGAGCGTGCGGCTCCACGGTTTCGACAATTGGGGAAAGCAAAAATTCGATTGGGTCGGCGCCTTGTCGAGTGACCCTGAGCTGCGTCAGTCGATCGACATCATCAGCAATCACACCATGTCGGAGGTCGCAGCGCCTGCGGAAGTCCAGCGGCTGGCGGAATCACTGGGAAAACCACTTTGGAATACCGAGGAGCACGTTTACCTCAAGGGCTTCGAATGCGAAATCAAGCTGGTCGAGGCGTTCAATGAAAACTTCGTCGACAGCGGTGTGACCAAGATCGTCAATTGGTTTCTGGTCGCTTCGCTGTATCCAATGGAGCCCTACGGCATCGATCCCGCGGCCATGATCGCCAATTCGCCCTGGAGTGGATTTTACCGCACGCGCGAGGTGTTGTGGGGATATGCGCACTATGGTCAGTTTTCCGAAGTCGGTTGGACCTATCTCAACGGTGGGTGCGGCAAATTGGACGGTGGCGGCTCATTCGTGACGCTAAAATCGCCCGGAGCGGATTACAGCGTCATCTTGGAAACGAACAACGCCCACGCTCCACAAACGGTCACGTTTAATCTTGGCGGAGGACTGTCGGATCAACCGCTCTGTGTCTGGCGGAGCAATGCTCAGGAGCAATTTGTCCAACTCGCGTCGATCACGCCGCACGAGGGATCATTCACCCTCACGATTGACCCGAAATCGATCTACTCGATCTCCACCACGAGGGGCCAAACCAAAGGCACCTTTGGCGAACCGCCGCGAGAACAGCGTTTCCCGTTTCCCTACAGTGAAACGTTCGAGGACTACGAAAAACCGCAGGCGTTTGGTTACCTGCCTCACTACACGGCCGACATCATGGGCGCGTTCGAGTTGAGCGATCGACCCGACGGCCAGGGCCGCTGCTTGCGCCAGACCGTGCCGATCAAGCCGATGAGTTGGGCGCCCGATTGGCTGCCGTATTCAATCATTGGAGACGAAACGTGGACCGATTACGCGGTCAGTGTCGACCTGCTGCTGACCAACGATGCCGCCGCCGGTGTGATGGGGCGCATCAACGACGTGGGCAACGGTTATGGCTGCACACCGAAAGGCTATTACCTCCGCATTTCGCCAGAAGGGGCATACGCGCTGATTGCCATCGATGGCAAAGCGGGGCCCCAAGATATCGGCGACAAAGAAAACCAAGAGCGCCTAAAGGCCGAAGCCGCGGCTGGCAAACCACGGGCGCAGGGCGAGCAAGGCGTGGCCACCGGTGTGCTCCCGGGATTCGACCGCGCGAAATGGCATAACCTGAAACTGGAATTTTCCGGACCGACCATTAACGGATACATCGATGGCCAGAAAGTGGTCACGGCAACGGACGCCCATTTTGCTCGGGGCATGGCCGGACTTGTCGCCTGTAATAAAGAGAACGAATTCAGCACGGCGTACTTTGATAATTTGAAGATCACGCCCGTGGGTAGCAAAGGCGCTGAAAACACCGGCTTCAAAAAGTCGCTGCCGATCTATATGGAGTGAGATTTTAGCGATCTTCTTTTCAAAGTAGGAAAAAGTTGAATACGCGATATCCCTTTAACCGATTCTTCCGGGCTCGGCGATTGCTGGTGGCGGATCGGCAGCTAAACGATTTCGCGACGTCTTCTCTGGCGACTCGCGTCTCTTCGGCGACGCGTGCGTTGTTGTGCGTGCTGACGCTGTCGTGTCTGCTCGGGATCGCGTATGGCGATGATGATCCGCTGGTGCGCGGTTTCCATTCGCCGCCGCCCGACGCGCGGCCTTTGGTTTTCTGGCAGTGGATGAATGGTTGCGTCACGAAGGAGGGCATCGTGTCCGATCTCGACTCGTTTCAGCGAGTCGGTCTCGGCGGAGTTCAGCAGTTTTTGGTCGGTGGGAGCGAAGCCACGATCACGGATCCTTCGATTGAAATTCTGAATCCGAAATGGCGCGAGTTGATGCGTTTCGCGGAGGCCGAAGCCAATCGCCGTGGCCTGTCTTTCGGAACCCACAATTGCCCGGGCTGGTCGGCCAGCGGTGGGCCTTGGGTAAAGCCCGAGGACGCGATGCAAAAACTGGTGTGGACGACCACCGAGGTGGACGGCGGCCAATTGCTGCAACGCGTGATTGAACAACCCGTCGTCGATGCACGGTGGAAATATTATCGCGACGTCGCGACGCTGGCCGTTCCCATATCCTCCGGTCCCGTTGCGCTCGCACAGGTCATCGATCTCGGCCATGCGATGGATTCAAGTGGCCAACTCCACTGGAAGGCGCCGGCGGGTCGGTGGCGGATTCTCCGTTTCGGACACACCCTCACTGGCGCGATCAACGGTACGGCTCCCGCCTCGGGACAAGGACTCGAAGTGGACAAAATGAGTCGGGCTGCGCTCGACCGATTTTACGCGGCGTATCCCGCTCGTCTCATCAGCGACGCAGGAAAGCTAGCCGGACACACGTTTCGTCGGGTCGAAAGTGACAGTTACGAAGCGGGTGCGCAAACTTGGACGACCGCGTTTGCCTCTGAGTTTCGCCGACGCCGCGGATATGAATTGAGACCGTGGCTGCCGGTGTTGGCGGGAGTCGTCATCGAGGAACCGCAACAAACGGAGCGTTTTCTCGAGGATTGGAAACGCACGATCGAAGACTTGGTCGGGGAAAACTACTACGGTCACCTCGCTGAGCTGATCCATCGCACTCCCGGGCTGACGTATTTGCTGGAGCCCTACGCGACGGGCCGCGACGAGCCCTTCGACTTGACGGCGGTTAGCGCCGCGGGGGACACACTGATGTGCGAGTTCTGGCAAAAACCCTCAACGTGGGGTTGGGACTCGGTGCGACCTGTTGCCTCGGCGGTCCATACTTGGGGAAAAGGCATGGTCTCGGCGGAAGCGTTTACGGGGCAGCCTCAATATGCGTGGCGCGTGGCGCCGTTTGATTTGAAGACGACCGGTGATCGCGCCTTTGTCGAGGGCGTCAACCGCGTGATTTTGCATGCAGCGGCACATCAACCGTGGCCTCAACTCAAACCCGGCATGACGATGGGGTGGTGGGGCACACAGTTTGGTCCCGGCCAGACTTGGTGGGAACACGGCGGCCCGGAGTGGATCGCGTACCTCAGCCGCTCTCAGTTTCTACTACAACAAGGCAGATTCGCCGCCGATCTTTGTTACTTAGGCCGTGGGCACGATCGTCCGGAACTCCCGGCGGGATACCAAGGTGACGTGATTGGCGAACGAGCCTTCCTGGAGCGGTTGGAGGTGCGCCATGGACTTTGGTGGCTTCCGGATGGCATGAACTATCGCGTACTCGTCTTGCCAGATGCGAATCACCTCCGCGTGGACGTGTTGAGGAAGATCCGCGACCTCGTCCGGGTCGGCGGCGTGGTTCTAGGTGCACCGCCACAACGTGCGACGGGCCGTGAGAATTATCCCGCCTGCGACGCGGAGGTTGCCGAAATCTCGCGAGAGATCTGGGGCGATCTCGACGGTGTCGCTCGCACCGAGCGCGCGTGCGGCCAAGGCCGAGTTTTTCGGGGCGTTGCCCCAGCCGAAGTTCTCCACCGGCTCGGTATCGCGCCTGATGTCGAAATCGAAAATGCTTCAACATCCGTTACGTGGACCCATCGGCAAGGCAAGGGGACAGACATCTACTTTTTCTCCAACCAGCAGGAGACGAGCACAGCGGTGGACGTGGTGTTGCGGACGACCGCGGCCTCCACTGAAATCTGGCATCCGGAGACGGGCGCGATGGAACTTGCGCGCAGCACGCGCACCAAAGATGGACGCACTCGGTTGCACCTGGATTTCCCTCCCGCAGGTTCCTGTTTCATTTTGCTTCGCTCTCAGGCGACAAAAGGAATCGCGCTCGCTCCGACGTATAGGGTGGATGAAAAAAACAGTCGCGAAATCGACGGACCCTGGCGCGTGACTTTCCCATCCGGGCTTGGAGCCCCGCCTCAGATCACGCTGGCTCGAGCCGAATCTTGGACAGAAAATGCGGTCTCCGGCGTTCGTTATTTTTCCGGAACCGCCACCTACCATCGCGCGTTTGAAGTGAGCGGGGCGGAAATCGCGAGCCCACGTCGGATGGTTTTGGATTTAGGCGCGGTCGAAAAAATTGCGGCGGTGAGAGTTAACGGCACTGCGTTCCCGGCGCTGTGGGCGCCGCCCTTCCGCGTGGATATCACGCGTGCGGTTCGCCCTGGCGTGAACGATCTGGAGATCGAGGTGACGGACCTGTGGCCCAATCGTCTGATCGGTGATGAACAGCAGCCGGACGATGCCGCTTGGGGTAAACCCGATGTATTCAACTTCGTCACACCACCGCGCACCATTGGACGACGGCTCACGGAAATCCCAGATTGGGTAAAGATGCGCCAACCCCGACCAGCCGCGGGCCGCGTCACATTCACCACGTATAAATTCTTCACAGCCGACTCCCCACTGATCCCTTCCGGCCTCCTCGGCCCGGTGCGAATCGAAACGCAAATCCCCGCCGACGTTCCATAGTCAGCGATCGCGAAGTCACTGTAACGCCACCTTGGCGCAAAAGGGGTCATGCTTTACCCTTTACCTTTTTATCTTTGGCCGATCGTGCCGCCGAGGCATCCTTTGACGGTATGAATAAGGTAAAAGGTAAAGCACGACCCCTTTTTCAAAGAGTTGCCGGTAAAGCGCTGCGTTGTGGTCGATGTTTGCGGATCGCAGGCGGCGCTGATAATCACGCCTCTCGTCGGCGATAGAAGCGAGAGGTGCCGAAAACGATCGGCAGGCCGAAAATCAGCACGAATACGATCAACCCTATATAGAGTTGTTTGCTCTCGAAATTCGGCAGAGGCCAAGGCAGAGCACTCAGCGGCATTACGATATAGTTCATCACCGCCCAGGTAAAAAGTGCGTAGATCGTGCCGATAATATAGGGGTTTTTTCGCAACAGACTCACGCGCGGGTAGAGCAAAAAAAACAAGAGCGTGAACGCGAACGAAATGAAGTAATGAAAGAATAAACCCAAGGCCATCGTGCCCACGCCACCTTGCATGGCGCGTCGAACCCCGAGCGCCCCGGCCGCGATTCCTTTGAGCATCATGAATGGAAATTTTCCGCTCGATGCCCAGATCTGGAGATACGCCGCGATAATATCCAACGTTCCTGCGATCGCGGTGACGAGAAGCAACGCTCTGCCTGGGGATCCGGTTGAAGCGCGGTATGTATGCAGGGTTCCGGTGGCAGATGATTCAGTCGTATCCATGAGCAAAATTTCGATTTTCCTTATTTTCCGGCGCACCAGAGCGGTTAAGGCTTCAGTGCGCTAAACACGTACTCGTGATCTTTCGCGTGCGAATGGCACTCGAAACACGATTGCACCGCGTTCTGACCGACATTGCGGATCGTGTGGCTGTCTTTGTCGAAATCCTCAAATCCCCATCCTCCTGTCGTGGTGTAACGTGCATCGCGGACCATCACGTTGATGGACTTGCGCTGACCCTGGATCAGTTCAGGTCCCCTGGACTCGAGTACAAACCAGTCGGCGATCAAGACCGAACCTTCGGGAAAATGGCCCGTGCGATAGCCCTCGATCGCCTTTTCGTTGGCATAGACGTTGTGGATCAGGCCGTGGGACGGCGCAGCGACTGTTTGGTCGGAATGGCCATTTGCTGCGGCTGGTTTCGACGGGAGAACCGCGCTGGAGAGAAACCGCCAATGGCGGTAGCCGTCAGGGTAGGGTACCTCGGGCGGCGCAGAGGTAGCAAGTTCGTCGGCGAACAGCGACCCGAACGCGAAGATCGCGGTCAGAATCAGCGCAGGTGGGGACAGGAATGTTTTCATGCGGCTTGAGTGAGTCAATGCCGCGACTGTCGACCATTGCAGGACGAGGTAGAACCGGAATGCGATGAAACCTGCGGGCGCCGGGACGAAAGCTGAAAAAATGCGACGAACGGTGCGTCAGGTCGCAATGTCGAGCTGCTCCTGCATCGCTTTCAGGAAAGAAAAACTCGCCTCGAGCTCGGCACCGTTTTTGAGCAAGACGATCGAAACCCCTCGGGAGAGAGCGCGGAGTTCTTTGATCCGGCTCACATTGACCAGGCGCGAACGGTGAATGCGCGCAAATCCCTCCGCCTTCAGCCGCCGCTCCATGTCGGAGATGGTCGCACGCATGAGATGCGACTCACCGCCCACGTGTATTCGCACGTAGTCACCGAAAGCCTCGATCCAGTCCACCTCGCGCGGTTGCAATACAATCACTCGGTCATCGCGTTTCACGAATAGACATGGCGCTGACGTCGGCGCGGCCATCGTGCGAATAAGTCCGGCGAACTGGTTTCTCAATTTTTTTTGTGCCGCGGCGCCGCAGAGAAATGCTCCGGCGCGCTCGAGTGCCTGTTGCACACGTTCTTCGCCGAATGGCTTGAGCAAGTAGTCAACTGCCTGGGCTTCGAAAGCGGCCAGCGCGAACTCGTTGAAAGCCGTTACAAAAATCACGACGGGCAGTCGCTCGGACCCGAGTGCCCGAAGCACGTCGAAGCCGTCCCTGCCCGGCATCTGCACGTCGAGAAAAACGATGTCCGGCTCGTGTCGACGAATCGCGGCCAACGCCATATCCCCGTCACTACACTCTTCGACAATCTCGATGTTCGGTGCGGCTTGAAGGAGGCGGCGGAGCCGACGACGCGGTAGCGGTTCGTCATCGGCAATCACGACGGTCCAGTTCGGTAATTCAGGGGGCATGGGCTCCTTTGCGCGTCATCTCGGAGAAGGGCAGCCGCACATTCACGCGAAGTCCTTGATCGTTGATCAACTCGAAACGCTGGCGTTCGCCATAGAGTCTCTGCAGACGGTCGCACGTATTCGAAAGCCCGATACCTTTCCGTCGATCGGACCCGTTGCCTGTTAAACCGGAGCCGTTGTCGTGCACCTGCACTTCGAAGAAATCGCCCTGACGGCGGGCGCGAATCGCGAGAGTACCGGGGCGAGTCGAGGGGGCGATGCCGTGCTGGATCGCATTTTCGATCAGAGGTTGGAGGAGCAGGCTCGGCACGCGCGCCGTTAGCGCATCCGGCGCGATGTCCCAGGTGACGCTCAAGCGTTCACCGAGACGGAGTTCTTCTATTTCCAAATAGGCTTTCACGAAGTCGAGTTCCTCGGAGAGGGCGATCTCTTGCGCCCCCGAGGAATGCAGGGCTTTGCGCAACAGATCTGAGAGCCGCAGCAGCATTTGTTCAGCGAGGCGCGGATTTTCGTGCACGAGTTCCGCGATCGAATGCAGCGTGTTGAAAAGAAAATGTGGGTTCAACTGGCTGCGGAGCGCCTGTAACTGCGCTTGCTGTAACAGGGCGCTCATCTCCGCCGATTCCAGCCGCCGTTGCTGCAAATCGCGGTAGTAGGTCAACGCGTGCCATGCGAAAACAACGCCTCCGTAGATGACGATATTGAAACCAAAAAGACTCAGGTAAAGTTGCCGCCAGTTTTTGGTCATTGCTTCCAGATCCAACGCACCGCCTGAAATCACTGCGGTCGCCCATCCTCCGACAATGCGGCATCCGAGCAGCAGGCTTGGTTGCAACAGCGCCGCGACGAAACCTCCTGCAACCAGTCCGGCTGCCAAACGCCATCGGGAAGGTTTGCCGCGATGCAGCAGCGTGCAGAGCCAAAAAACGAGAATGCCGGTCAACCACCACGTGCCGCAAAAAATCGTTTCCTGCCCAAATGCGTGGCCCCACGATTCTTTACCGGAGAGCTTCACCTGCGTCGCGTAGATTAGAGTCGACGCGACAGGCACGGCCGCGGACAGCGCCAGTCGCCGCAGTCGGGAGCTCCGTGGGGTTGGATCGTTCACACGCTCGAATCTACAGTAGTTGTCAACCTGCGCCTCGCTTGGGGGGCGAAGGGAAGGACCGGACTTAGGCTATCGACCCGACCAAGCTCGGTTTTCGCTTCTCGAAACGCTATTTCCGATGAGGAGCGATGTGCTTTTCCACCTTTTGTATCATCTCGCGTTTGATTGCTTCGCGATCGGCAACAGTTCCCAAACCTCTGCGTCGTTGGTGGGACGCGGAGCTGATGTCACCGTTGCGACGAAACGAAAACGATCTTTTGGACTCGGGTGAGTGTCGTCATCGGTCGTGGGGCGTTCCATCACCGTTTTGAGTTGCGCGTCCACCGTGTCGAGCTTCCCGACTGGCGGTTCATAAATACTACGCAAAGGTTCGCGGGACTTCAGAACCTCTTCGATCTCCGTGTTGGCGACGTGCTCGAATTCGAAGCGGCGCCGGATGACATGCGTCAATCCTCCCTCGAATGCCAGGGGGCCATAAGTTTGCGCAGCGATCCGATCGGCGAGCACTTCCTGAAGTCGAGTCGCGCCGTGACTGATGCGGCGAAAGATAAAATTGTAGACGCGCAAGAAATGAAACGCCGCATTCAATTTCGTCGCTTGGCCGGCTTTATACATTGCGATATAGAAATTCATCATGTCTTGGCGAACGCGGAGGGCGATGTCGCCACCAGCCGTGTCGCGATGCGAAAAATGGCCGTATTCATGAGCCAATACGCTCCGTAATTGATCCTGTTTGAAACCCTCGACGATGCCGACTCCGAGAATCAGCACGCGCTCGGCTTGGTCTCGCATCTTCGCTTGCCAACTGCCTCGCTCGTAAACGGCCAGGTCAGTGCCTTCGGTGATGCGAATCTCGTCGATCGGCCGAGTGTCGACGTCTTGCGCCACGTCTTTCGCCAACGCCCAAAGTCCGGGCGCTTCTTCGGGCCGAAGGGGCCGCCCGGGTTCGACCTTCGACGGCTTGAGCAAGAGCGATTTGATCATGGCTAGGATGGTCATCATCGCGCCGATGGCCAAGATTGCCATGAGCTTGATCATGATAAATCCAGCGGCGAGAATGGCTATAAAGATCCCGGCGCAAAGGCCGAGCACGATCACGAGAATGATGGGGAGTGATATATAATAGTATATTCCGGCGAGGTTGACCAATCCGCTATAAATTTTCCGGAGACGCCTCTCCCCACTCGATAGGGCTAAGTTCGGATCGCTTGACGCAACCGATCGAAGGGTCGCCAAAGATAGACATAGTCCCACGAGGAAAAGAAGCACGAGGCCGGCGACCCAGCCGCCGATAATGCCACCGAACCACCAGCCCATTTTCCAACGAAACGCCCGGTCGTGCACGCCCGAGTCTAACATCCTTTGCGCGGTCTCCGCCGGGAGCCCGAGATTGCGCGCGGCCAGGATTTCCCTCTCCGCTCGAATCCAACGTTCGTCGATGATCGCCTCGATCGCGGCGAAATAATGTGCTTGGAGGGTTGTGGGATAGCGCGTGTGAACCGTGTCCGCGATTTGCCGGAAGGTGGCCGTATCGTCCAATTCAAGGGCTAACTGAGCGGCGAGAGTGTCGTTGTCGAGATCCGCGCCGCTAGGCAACAAACGCGCTTCTTGGATCAGCCTTAAGGCCTGTCTTTGGTCCGAGCGATCTTTCGAATTTGAGCTGAGGACATAAGCGAGGCCGAAAAGATTCTCTGCGTCCCGATTGAGCGCCAATGCGGTCTCCGCAAGGCGGATTGCTTCGGCATGATGGCCGGTTTGAAGATGACAATAGGCGAGTCGCCGAATAGCGGTGTCATAGTGAGGAGCCGCCGCAACCACGGCATCGAAAAGCTTCGCCGCCTCCGCGTAGTGCTGATGATCATACGCTTCAGTCGCCGCGCGAAATGTCTCCACTTGACTGGGGGCGACTGCGCTCAACTGCATCTCGTATTTTTTTTCTTGGACGGGATCGCGACCCGACGTCGCTGCGATTGTTTGATGGAGACAAGCCATCGCCAGCACTCCGCCCCAGAGCCCTCGCCACAATTTATTCATGTTAGAAAAGTTGGAGCCTACAACCTAGTTCAACACGTTATCGACCGGCAATCTAGAATTGACCGTGACTCTGATAAAGGGCTGTGAAACGGTGATTTCAGGAAGACGCTGAATACATGGAATGGGTCAGGTCTTGATCCTTGCTGAACGGTGAGAAGCGCGCTGCCTTTTGCTTCACGAAAACATAGTGATTTTTGACGGCTATTTTCTCGGTCCGGTGCGTTGCGTCTGCGCAGCGAAAAAGTCGAAATTTGGTTTCCGGGGGAGGGCGCCGCACAAAATCCCGAGGACGCCTCGGGCTGAGACAGAGAAGGTCGAAAAGGGATTTTTGGCCTCGCGATTTAGGTTTCGTCACCGAGTTCAACGCCAAGTCGGTGCAGCAAGCGTTGACGTTTTTCTTTGGCGTAGCGTAGACCTTGAGTTGTGAAAGTCGCGTTCGTCAGTGGCACCAGCATCGCTAATTCCCATTTATTTTCCGGCTGGGAAAGCTGTTCGCTCGAGACGGTGTATGGAGTTGTCCATTACAAGAAAAACGGGAACCGGGTGCTTCTCAATCGTCATGGTCCGGGCCGACCGCGTCCGCCTCATACGATCAACCATCGGGCAAATATTCGCGGTTTAAGCGACTTGGGCTGCGTTGATGTGATTTCACTCAGCTCTGTCGGGTCGCTCCGCTCCGATCTGAAACCGGGAACGGTGGTGTCTTGTGCCGACTATATATGTCTTCAGCAAGGGCCGATGACTTTTTTCGACGACGAGATGAAAGGCGCGGCTCCGGGAATAGATAATAACCTGCTTGCAAAGATGGCAGAGCAGCTCGCGCCGGAGTTTCAAATCGAAACCGGTAAAGTTTACGTACAAACGCGCGGGCCGAGATTCGAAACAAAGGCAGAAATCCGACTCTTAAGCCAGTGGGGCGACGTTGTCGGAATGACCGCTGCGCACGAGGCGGACCTCTGCCGAGAAATTGGACTGCATTATAATTCCTTCGCGATCGTTGATAATTACGCCAATGGCATCATGAACGAAGAGATCGACTTCAATCGCTTCAAAGCGTGGTTGAAAGAAAATCAACTGAAGGTCGACCGGCTGTTTTCACGGTGGTTGGAAATTTTTCACTGAGCCCGGATTCATGATGAAGCCGTCGTTGTTGGACTATATTCAAGCGCTTCCGAAAACGGAAACGCATCTTCATCTTGAGGGAGCGCTGCCTTACGACCTGTTGCACGCTTGGAACCCTCGGCGGTTCCCGGCGGAGCCGAATTTTCGCGCCGCTGATTTTCGTTTTCCCAGTTTTGCCGTATTCGACGAAACGCTTTTGTCGCATGCACTGCCGTGGTTCACTTCGGCGGAGCGCTATTATGAAGCGGCCCGAGCGATCTTTGCCGGGCATGTCGCTCAGAACGTTCGTTATGTTGAAACCAGCTTCCATCTTCCGGTCACACAGTTTATTGCGACGCCCGGTCGGAAGATTATAGAAGCCATTCGGGCGGCGGTGCCGGCGGGACTAGAGGTTCGGATCTTCGCTGGGATGCTCCGTACTGACTACTGTGGACCGCTGCAAAGCGTCATTGATGACCTGGAAAATTGGGACGAACTTGATGGGGTGGATCTGCACGGCCATGAAATCGTAGCGACCCAGCCGTGGACCGCGCGGACTTGGAAGCGACTTCGCGCCGCAGGAAAAGTGACTAAAGCTCATGCAGGTGAATTCGACGGCCCGCGTCGTGTGCGAGAGGCGATCGTCGATCTCGGGGTGCGTCGAGTTCAACACGGAGTCCGCGCGATCGAGGATCCGACGGTGGTCGCGTTAGCGAAAGAGTGCGGGGTCACTTTTGATATGTGCCCGATGAGTAATGTGAAACTGCAAGTAACTCCATCGCTGGCGACTCATCCATTACGCGAGCTAAGCGTAGCGGGAGTGCGTTGCACGATTAGCACGGATGATCCGCTCGTGTTTAATAATACGATAGTGAAAGAATATGCCGGGCTGGCAAACGAAGCCGGCTTCACTGCTCGCGAACTGGCGCTGCTGGCCCGAAACGGCTGGGAAGTGGCGCTCGTGCCGGAGACTATTCGCCGCGGCGCTATCCAGGAGATCGATCAATTGGCCGCCCAAGTGGATGGCGTACTCGATGACAAGGGACGACGAGGAACGGTCACACATTGAGCCCCCGTTGATCGAAACGGCTAGCTCGTGCGATCCGTGCGTGCGGTTGATTTCCGAAATTCTCGATCGTGATCAGAACCTGAAGTTCGGGTCTGCGCGAAGCGCTTTTCGAACGCGGCGAACCCGCAGCGGAGATTTTCTCCGCGAAACTCCGACGCGGGGCTGATCGGTTACCCGAGGGTCGGTAAGCAGCTAGGTGAGGTAAAAGGTAAAGCATGACCCCTTTGATGAGGGGTCGCGCTTTACCGTTTACCCTTTTTTATATTGCGACGTTTTTGGGAAAACGAACTAGAGCTGTGAGCTGGTCCGTGCGCGGGTTTGCCGCGATCCATGCGTGTCGCGAGCGGGGAATGGCGAAGTGATGGATCTTGGGGAGGTGACCGAAACTATTTCGCGGGCGATGTTTTGTCGTCTGCCGGAGGTGTGACGGTGACGATGACCCGTTTATAGCGCGTCAGGGGAGGGCAGCCTTTATCTGTCACTTTTAATATAAAATGAATTGTCTCCGGCTTGTCCACCGGTGGGGCGGTCAGCCGCAGGCGTACCACGTCCGTGGCGCCACTCAACGTGAGGCGGCCGCGATAGGTGCCAGCTTCGGGATACTGAAACCAGAGAAAGCTCAAACTGTCTCCGTCTGGGTCCGTGGAGTCTCGCGCATCGAGATAAAAGGTCTCGCCGGCGCGCACCGTCAGGGTGTCGCCGTGCCGCAGTTTTGGCACGGGAGGATGGTTCGCTTCTTTGAATGATTTGGTCGTCCAATTCATGCGCGCGGCGAAGTCATTCTGAAAGTGGTCGCGCCAACGCCAAATTGTGACGCGGAAGGATTTAATCGCATTTTCGCCAACCGCAGAGGCCCTTCCATCGTGGGGATGGACTGGGGGTGCATACTCGTCCAAAGCATTGGTCCAAATCGGTCTGGTCTCTGGTTCGATTGGGACCCCACCGGTAAATCCGTTCGGATCCATCGCTCCCATGCCCGGAATATATAACTCGTACCGTCCACCCCAGCCGCCCCAGTTTGGATGTTCGGGCTCGTTCAAGCCATTTGGGATCAGTGCAAGCCACGAAGGGGTGTCCCCCTCCATGCCGTAAGCGACGTCAGGATATTGTGCTCCAAGCGGACCGTGATCTTGCTGTATATTTTCCGCCAGCCAGCGATTGCTGATGGTTTCATTGTCGTAACCCGGTTCTACATAATTGATACCGGTCCAGGTTGCGGCGCCATAGCCGCCCGGGCTAACGATGTAGAACAAATTCGGAAACGTCTTGCGCATCCACGCACCACTGTCGTCCTGATCAGAGATTGTATAGACACGCAATTTTGCGACTAACCGATTCAACTCAGCCTCTGACCGACTCGCTCGCAGTTTATATAAAGCCTGAGCCAACGTGTTCGGGCCGCCCCAGGCGGCGATCCAGAGCGGACGTTCATCCGGCTGCTCCAGATTCTTAATAATCCATTCCGAGCCTTCACTCTCCAAGCCATCGCCAACGGCTTTCATCCCATAAACCGGCGAACCACTTTTGACCCGCTCGTGCAACTCATTCGCCGGCGGGAATCCCGGCTCATGCAGCAAAAGGTTTGGTCTGACTTTTGCGTACGCATCGATGGTGCGGTGAATCGTCTCTGGCCAAACCTGCGACTGAAGATGCACGGACGTGGTGGCAATGATACCCTTTAAGTCGATGACATTCGAATAGACCATCAACCGAACGAGAGACTCCGCATCATCCGGTTCATTCTCGACGTCCGTGAGCACAATGAGCCGATGCAGTTGCTGGTTGTCCCATGATTTCTCAACTGGCTGCCCGGAGGTGCGCAGTGCCATCGGCGCAAGCAACATTAAGCAAAAAGATGCGTATCGTGCGGGTTGGACTGCGTGGCGTAACGGGTGGGGAAGTTTCATTAGCGACGTCCAAAAAAGCTTTTGCAGACCAGGTCGCAAATAGGTTCTTCCGTTACCCGGTGGCGCGTCATCTGTGCGAACGTGTCGCCGACAGCGCGCTGACATCGCCGGCCAGATCCATTTGATTGCGTCGATGCCCTTATCGATCATCTCGGACGCCCGGCGCGTCGAGCTATGCTCACCCCCTCTTCCGCTCTTGGAATTTGGCTGCGGTGCTGGGACCGAATCAACGACCAAGTGATTAATCCCGACCGGGTCGGGCTTCTGCCAACTCGTCTAAAAGCCTTTGGCGAACAAGCCGGAACGATTTCCAGAACGCGCTTTCTCGATTATGTGCCACCCGCTTTCTCGCTCCCCAAGAATTTGGCTGCCCGGGCTGGGATCGAACCCTGTATTCGAATTCTGGATGCGTGTGCTCAGGTGATAAGTTCGGAGATCGCCAAAACCACCGACGCACAACTGCGCGCACAGGAATTTTCGAACTTCGTAAAAATGATCTACGCGTGGGGGAAATTGTCACGCGAACTACGCACGGCGATGCTGCCGATGGCGGGGAGCGTCGTGGGATGACGTGAGCGCCTATGGGCAGTCAAGAGTCAAGACGTGACGTCTTCATCTTTCCCCCTTCACCAGCAAGAAGCCGCCCATCCGCGACCAAGGCTGCGGGTCAAAAATACATGCCCTCCGATCAACGCGGAGCCGGGGTAAGAAAGTCGTCCCGCTGCCTATAGCAGGCCGATGAGCCTACGGAGATGCAGGCATTCAACAAGGCGAGCGTCGCGGTGCGCAACTCCGGCTTGGATTTGAGCGCGACCGGATCGGAATAGATGAACCGTCCAAGGATTTCCTCCAGACAAGAGATGGCCAGCCCACTCAGCACCTCCGCCGCCCGCCGCTCGGCAATCCGTGTTGCCAGCCCGATCAAGGCCTCTGGAAGGAGCAGCTTTGAACCGATGCGCCGGAGAAAAAGCAGATAGTCCTGAATGACCTGTGGATGACTCTGAAACCGCAGGAATGTCGTTTCCAGCCGGTGCTCCTGTCCTTCAAGCGGCGGCCAATCCCGCGCATCAGGCTTCCAATTGTTGCCGAGGAAAATCTTGGAAAGGAGTTTTTCGCTTCCGCGGCGCTGGGCGGCATTCTGTTTCTGGCCGAGTGCTTCGAAGAAGCGCTCGGCGATTTCGTGCCAGAGAGCCCAGAATGTCGGCATCGGTTTTTGTCGGTCCTGCGCGGAGATGGAGTGCGACAAGAAAGCCGCGCCGCTCTCTGCATTGATGATCGCGGCGTCAAGGACAGGCAAAGCGATCCTCAGCGCCTCTGCTTCCGGAAGTTCGAGGAGGAATTCCGCCAAGTGCTTGGAAAGGAGTCGTTCCTTCTCGTGGTCCAAACCTTCTTGGTCGTCGTTGAACTTTGAACTGCTGGTCCGGGAGCTTTTCTGCATCTCGGTTTTCCAAGCCTCGGCCAAGGTGCGGGCAACATGGGCAAAGAATTCGCGCGCGAGCTCATCCTCCGAGGAGGCATTGCCGACGAGCTCAAGGATCAAAGGCAGGATTTTGTGGCCGGAGCCGTCCGCCAGCGACAAAGAGAGCAACACGTTACGGTCCGCTGGTTTGCCGGCAATAATGTCTGCGCGTGCCGCACTGGCGGCTGCCTGCTCGATCTGCTCATAAGGTGTACGCTTGTCGTAATCGACCCCGGCTTGCTCCCGCCGGGCCTCCTTGATGACGCCGATTTCCTTGGCGAGGGCGCCCACGCAGCTCCACACCAGCGCAGGATTTGATTTCCACCATTGACTGCTCAGCCCAGTAGCGGCGGATAAACGCATCCGGTCGGTCGCATGCGTGAGCGCCACGGCCAGGCATTCCAGCACCTCGGCACGTTGTTCCACCGTCAGCGACCTGCCCAACAAAAGTGAAAGCACTTCGGCCGCCGGCGCATTGAGGTCCAGCGTCCCGCGCATAGTCGAACCGAACATGCCGTAGTCGTCCGCCCCATCGACTGCCGCATCGCACACGCAAGCGCGGCACCACTCGCGGTTCTCCTCATCCATTTCGTCCCAATGATCGCGCACACAAATGGCGGCCATCTGCGGAACCGCGGAATCCTCCAACCGGTTCTCGATGCGGCTCGCATCGACATCCTCCTCGTGCATGTCCTGCGCCGCGGTAAGATGTTCGCGCCACTGCGTTGGATCGCTGCTCGTCCCCGGTCTACGCTCCCAGCATTGCGTCGCCCAAAGCCAAAGGCCCATCCGCTGGTTGGTCCGGTCCATGGTTTGACGATGCTTTTCCACGACCGCCTTCACGTCCGGAGGCGGTTCGCCCGCCTGAATTATCCTCCGACCGTCGGGCAGGGTTTCACCCACCTGGAAGTTGCGCACATCAATCCGATGGAGATGGAGACGCCAGATTTTGAGTTCGTCGTCCTGCTCTTCCGGCGGGGGTAACTCCGCTTTGTAGTCATCCAGTAACTTTTGCACTGCCTCGCGGTGACGGCTGAGCTGCAACTGAACGGCGAGTAACTCCAAGTGTCCGCGCCGGTGCGGGCGCTCATAAGTGAGGTTTCGCTCCACCTCGAAGGTCGCGTGCTCCGCATCGGTCGGCGGGAAATTCTCACCCAGGATATTGTTGTGGTTGGTGCCATCGTAAACATATCGCGCCCGGTCCAGGTCGAAGAACGCCGGGCAAGTCAGGAGCGCGATGCCGGCGCCGGCCGCCGGGCCCGGAAAGGCTTGGGCGACGCTCGACACCACGGCGGTAATCGCGACGTTGTTGCTCGTTCGCAGCAAGCCGAGGAGGACTCCCTCAAGTTCGTTCGGCTTCGTCTCAGCCAGCTCAAGGAGCCAAGCTTCCAATGCCATGACGGCGGAACTAAGGACGTAGGGTGCAACGGAACCGCCGCGATACATGAGCCAGAGCCGGCTGTTAGCCCACTGTTCCACCACGGTGCCGTCGGGCAAGCGCATCGTGACGCGTTCCGGTTTCTCGATATATTGCACCCAAGTATTGGGATCACCGTAAGCGTCGGCGGCGCGGTTCATGATCCGGACAATCAGGTCCAAGCCTTGGGTGGAATGATACCGCAGTAGGTTGAAGAAGGGCCCACTGAGGGCACTCGCCGTGTGGTCTGCGAACTCGAGTCGCGCGGGCAAGCCAAAGGCCTGGGCGACTTCGCGGCGCCCGCGCCCGTGTCTGTCCTCCTCTTCTTGGTCGTTGAACCCGAGATACACTTCCACGGCGTTGACCACTAGGTCCGGAAAATCGCGCGCCACGGCACCGGCCTTGGAATGACTCAGGAGGAGGCCACCAAACCCCGGGCGCCACCGGTCCCAACGGTCTTCATCGACGCTGGCTTGCACGCGTCGGCGCAGTTCCGACTCGATAGGCTTCGGCACCGCCACCAAAATTTCCGCCAAATCGTGATTCAGCTCATCCGAGCGGAAGGAACAGTCTTCCTCGGGCGGGAGGAGCGAATCGGCGAGACGTGCCGCAGATTCCGCGCCGGCCGGATACGGATTCTGGGGCGACACCCCGCGCACCCAGTCCGAGAGCAAGCCTGTCAACAGGAACCTATCTGTGGCCGTGAAACCCGCGCGATGGCGATAAACGAGATCGATCATTGCGCCCCACGCGGCGCCTTCGGGCACCAGCGGGGTTTTATTGGTGGCTCCGCCGCGCTGCCATGCTGGGCTCGTCTTGCAAGCGACCCGCAGGAGATGGGCGCAACGTCGAAGCAACGCGAGATTGTTGGCGATCAAGGTCGCCTCGTTGCGGCTAATGAATGCCGGGGCGGACGACGACAGGAGCATCGCGACCAAGGTGTCATCGCGCCAATGGTCATCCACGGTGGCACCCAATACAGACAGAACCAAGCGGTCCGCCGCGGCCGGGTCAGCCTCCAGGAACTCGGTGAGCCATCGCCGATAGGCGCGCCGCAACGCGGGATAGGTTCCGATCTGCTTTAGAAACTCCGGGACGTCCTTCTCATGGCGCCGCCATTGCTGGGTGAGCCATTGGAGGAGAGCCCAATCTTCCAATACATCGTGGGCTGTAGCAACCCACGCATCATCGCCCGGAGGCGAGGCAGTGAGGCCGTCATCGCGAAGCGAGGCCAGGACATCGGCATCGAGGTCGTTGCAATCGACAAAGGGTTCCAATTTACGCGCCCGGCGGAGGGCGACATCAATGAAAGTCTGCCCGCGTAGCTGGGGCATGCCGCCGGACCGGTCCTCGCGCCGGATGACTTCGCGCCAAACCCTGTCCCGGAATTCGCGTTCGTTTTGTGGCAGCGCGCCGGCGGGCCAGTCGAGGGTCGCCGCCTTCTCCAGGAAAAAAAGGTTGCGGAGCAATTCGCGCAGTCGCGGCACGCCGAGCGGTGCGACCAGTGCCGGCATATGCCGTGCCACCTCCTCCAATTCGGCGTCCGACAACAAGGGCACCGGCACATGGATGAAGGTGAGACCAGCCGCGCCGAAGATGGCTGAACGCACCGCTTCCACCTGATAGTCGCGGCAGGTCAGGATCAGCCGGAACGTCGGGTCCTGCGCGACCATGTAAAGCAAATCTAGGAACGCATGCCGCTCGGGTTTCTCCAGCAACCGTTCGACGCTCTCGACCCAGATCCACTTGCGGGAGTGCAATGCCGCCAAGGCGGTAAACTCCTCCGCGGTGAACTTGTGGGGCGCGAAGACATCATTGAGATGGGGCGCGGCAAAGCTCTCGGCGCGGAACGCCGCCGCCAACCCCTGCGGCTTTAGCGTGTCGAAGACCACTTTCGCGAGGCCCGACTTACCCGAACCAGCCGCGCCACTGATGCAGACGATCCGGTGTTCCTCCAATGCTGACTGGATGGCGGCCAGCTGTTCGGTCCGCGGGAGGGCGATCCGTCCTGCAATGGTCGTTCGAACGACTTGCTTCACGATTTGGGAATGGCTGGCGATGGCCTTCTGCGTCATCGCCATAACGGCCGGCGCCTTTTCGTGGCGACGACGAAGCGTTTCGGGCAACTTGGCGTAGTCGAAACTCGCCGCGTCGGGCCCTAAGGCGACGATCAGCGCCACGAGTTCATTCCACGACTGCGTGGCCGCCTCGGCTACTGGCAGAGGGCCCGACGCAGTGAACGCCAGAAGTGACCGCACGGCTGCCTCGGTGGAACTGGCCGGCGTCATTAAATCGAGCCACTGAAAATCGAAGATCCGCGCGAATTTCCAGAGTTGGTCGTCGCTTACCGGTGAACCGTTTGCCCGCGCGAGCAGGTCTTGCAAAGTGTCGAGGGCCACAGCGGCGCCCTTGTCGAGGTAGCCGGGTAAGGTCAGCCGATTCAACCAATCGGCTGGGCTGAGCGAGGCGCGTGCGGCATCGAGTAGGATCCGCCAGCGATGCTGCGCCGACACCGGTAACGGACCGCAAACCAACACTAAGGCATCGCGAGTCCGGTCGAACAGTTTCGCGTTGGAAAAATCCTTCCAGGCGTCGGCAAACACCTGCAAGCATTCTTCGTTCTCGGCTGAAAACGTGAACGAACTCTTCGCCTGCACCGCGACTTTGCGAACGTGACCCCCGACCTCTCCGACGAGCACTAAGTCGTCGGTTTCCCAACCCAAGTGGCCTGCTTGGAAGTGCACCTCGTCGAGAGCTCCGCCTTGGAGAAACGGCGGTGTTCCCTGCGTGAGCAGGTAGGTCAGGTAGCAGGCGCCGACCTGTTGCTCAAAGCTCCCGCCACGATCACCGGTGGCGGCGGGACTGGTGGGATGAGCGGACATTTCGAAGACTTTGGCGAGGTGCCTTTGGGCTGCGAACACGTTTTATGCTAAAAATGCCCCAACTTTACTCCATATAGAGAAGTCGGGGCGGACCGAACGAGTCATGTTTCAACATTCAACAGCAATGCGATATATTTTCCACTTTCCGGAAAATGGTAAATCGTGCCGATCTCAATCAGCGTGGGATCCAATCTCCGACCTCGACAGAATTTTCTGCCGATCTTTTGCCGATGTTTCGGGACTTTTGGCTGCTGATCGCTAAATGATTGGGGGGCATGAAAGGGGCAGGCTTTACTGTTTACCTTAGTTCTATCGTATCCATCGCTACACTACAGGCTATTCCGGTTAATTCCTGCTAAATGTCATGTCTTCCACACTTGGATTTGTCCTGCTGCATCAGTGGAGACCAGAAGCATCTGCGCCCGCCAGTCGACGAGGACGAGCCCGCAACTGGAGTTCAAATTCATGAACGCTCTCGCCAACTTAGAATGCCGGCAACGCAAGGCGATCTAACGGTCTAACGCAGTTCCGCCGAATCTCAGGCATCTGAGACGGCGTAAACGTCAGATACAAAACGAGACGATTTGAAAGCGTGTTTGTGACCGTGGAACGCGAAATCATGCCAACGACTTTGCTATACGACCGGCGAGCGATTAAGCGGCAATCGCGTACGACATTTAGCGCGGCGATTTGAAACGCGCCGGAATTGAGCGCGTCGACGCGTTGGGCCGGTCAGCGCAGTTTCATTCGTTTCGGAAAACGTGGCAGACGCTCGGTGTGCGTTACGGAATCAATCAGCGCGTCGCGCAAGACGTGCTCGGGCATTCGGACGCCAATTCGACGGCGAAAGTTTACACGGATGTGCCGACGTTGTCGCTGCACACGGAGATTGCGAAGTTACCGTGGATTGCGACGAAAGTGCGGGAGCAGGCGGTGCCCGAGCTTAGCGTTGGCTGCGAGATGAGTTCTGGGAATGGCGGGGAGCAGGGCCCGCGTTCTCACGAACGCGGCTTGTTTCGGACGTATCCGTCACATCTCGCCATCACACAGAATCATTAAAACCAGCGTCCAAATTGGAGGACGCACAAATATACGCACAAAAGTGTAAGGACTCGGGGCGCGCGCGGCATGTCTGACTTGTGCGATCGTTTCGTGGCTTCCGTCAACGTCTCTGATGATCAGAGCTTTAACCGGGTCCTGCCGTCACTTGTCACTTCGTGGCAAAAGGACGAAATGGCTGCCCGGGCTGGGATCGAACCAGCGACCAAGTGATTAACAGTCACCTGCTCTGCCACTGAGCTACCAGGCAATCTAAGGAACGTGCAAAACAAGGCTTTGTGGGGATGGTGACAAGTCAAAATCTTCTGTTTTTCTTTTGTCCGGTTTAGAGGGTATCGTTCGTTAAGCTCTTGAAGCTCTATCAACTTGAAAGGAAAGCACATGACCGACTCTCGTTATCGCTGGATCATCGTCGCCGCAGGCGGACTTCTCGGCTGTGTCGCCATCGGCTCCATGTTCTCCTTGCCGGTTTTTCTCGTGCCGATCGCACGCACGACGGGCTGGTCGGTGACTGGCATCTCCACCGCCATGACGATCGGCTTTCTCGCGATGGCTCTGGGCAGCATGGTTTGGGGCACACTTTCCGACCGTTTTGGACCTCGCGCGGTCGTGTTAACCGGATCCGTTCTGTTGACCGGAAGCTTGGCCCTGGCCAGCCGGGCGACATCGCTGCTCCAATTTCAACTGCTCTTTGGCCTCTTCGTCGGTGGTTCAATCGCGGCCATTTTCGCGCCCATGATGGCGTGTGTAACGGGCTGGTTTGATACGCACCGCAGCCTCGCGGTTTCGCTCGTCTCCGCCGGGATGGGGATGGCGCCGATGACGATGTCGCCCTTTGCCGGCTGGCTCGTTTCTCACCACGACTGGCGAACGTCGCTCCTCGTGATCGCGGGAGTGGCGGCGGCGCTGATGATCCCGACTGCCTTCTTGGTTCGCAGGCCGCCCGCCCTGAGTGGAGAGCGCCCCGCGTACTCGCCAGTGTCCGAACCGCCTTCGACCGCTGCCGTTTCGTTCCGCCAGGTGATGCGATCGTCGCCGTTCATCATCCTTTGCCTCACCAATTTCTTTTGCTGTGCGACGCATTCGGGTCCGATTTTCCACACCGTCAGTTACGCAGAGGCGTGCGGGATCCCGATGATCACGGCGGTCAGCATCTACAGCGTGGAAGGGCTGGCGGGCATGGGTGGACGGATCGTGTTCGGCTTGCTCGGCGACCGGCTTGGGGCGAAACGCGTCCTCGTATCCGGGCTTCTATTACAGGCGTTCGGCGCGCTGGCGTATTATTTCGTGCATCAACTCAGCGGATTCTACGCCGCCGCCGCGGTGTTTGGTTTTATCTATGCGGGCGTCATGCCACTCTATGCGGTGATTGCACGTGAAAATTTTCCACTCCGGATAATGGGCACGGTGATCGGCGGCACGGCGATGGCGGGGAGTCTCGGGATGTCGACCGGACCGGTTCTGGGCGGGCTGATCTTCGACCACTTTGGCAGCTACGGATGGCTCTACCTTGGTTCCTGCGGCATCGGCATCGGCGCGTTTTTGGTCGCGCTGACGTTCAAGCCGGTTCCTCAAACGGACGGAGACGCAGTCGCTATGCCGGCGAGATAGGAGGGATCAAAGCCACCCGACCGTGGGCCTCCGACTTTTCTGACTAGGCTTTTTAACGGCAAACGGAAGAGCGCGGCTTGCGGGGGCTGGGAAAGCTTCCTCATCCTGGCGCGATGGGCTCGGATGTTTGGTCGATCACTTGGTTTTCGTTCGTCATCGCGGTGACGAGCACGCTGGTGATTCTGCCTTTTGGGACGGCGCTGGCCTGGTGGCTCGCGCGTCACGCGCGGCGCGGGCGCGCAGTCGTGGAGACGTTGATTTCATTGCCACTGGTTATGCCGCCCGTGGCTACGGGTTTGATTCTGCTGAAAGTACTCGGGCGCCGCGGTTGGATCGGAGCGGTGTTCTCCCGTGTTTTCGGTGCGGATATTGTTTTCAGTTGGCGCGCGGTCTTGATCGCGACGGCGGTGATGTCGTTTCCGCTGTTGGTGCGGACGGCTCGAATCGCATTCGAAGGCGTGCCGTTGCGACTCGAACAGGTTGCGCGCACACTCGGAGCGAGCCCCGGACGCGTGTTCTTCACCGTGACACTTCCACTCGCGCGGCGTGGCGTGACGGCCGGTGCGGTGCTCGCGTTTGCCCGCGCACTCGGTGAATTTGGGGCGACGATCATGGTCGCGGGCTACATTCCCGGAAAAACCGCCACGCTCTCGCTTTCGATTTACCACTGGGTCGAACTTGGCCGCGACGGGGATGCGATGACCTTGCTCGCCATTTCAGTGGCGCTCGCGTTCGGGGCGGTGTTGCTCAGCGAATATTTCTCGCGCCGCCCGACGTCATGATCCTGGAATTTTCCGATCTGCGGCTGTCGCTCAACGACTTCGAAATCGCTTTCACCGGCGTCTTGTCGCAACGAGTCACGGTGCTTTTCGGCGCTTCCGGCGCCGGAAAAACGTCCTTGTTGGAAGTAATCGCAGGACTGCGTCGTCCGCAGCAGGGAAGGCTGAAGCTCGGTGCGGCCATGCTCGTCGACGTCGCCGCGGGGACGTTTGTGCCGCCGCAGTATCGAAAAATTGGTTACGTGCCACAAGATGGCGCGCTTTTTCCGCATTTGTCGGTCGAGGGCAATCTGCGCTACGGACTCCGCCGTCGTCACGAAAATGGCAATGAACTGAGCTTCGACCGCGTGATTGCGGTGCTCGAAATCGCGGACCTTTTGGGGCGCCAGGTGCGAACGCTTTCGGGCGGCGAGAAACAGCGAGTCGCGCTCGGGCGCGCTTTGCTGGCGGAGCCAAGGCTCCTCTTGCTCGACGAGCCGTTGGCGGGTTTGGATTTCTCGCTGAAGGCGCGCGTGTTGCCGTATCTCGCGCGCGTTCGCGACGAACTGCACATGCCGATGATCTATGTCACGCATGCTCCGGAAGAAGCCATTGCGCTCGGCGATGAGGTGTTGTTGATCGAGCGCGGGCAGATCCTGCGGCGCGGGACACCGGCGGACATGTTCGTGGCGACGAATCAGCCGCGATATGTGTTGAAGGAGTAGGGCGCGAATTCAGCCACCCGGAAGCCGTGGAGTAGAGGCGCCTCGGGAAGGCGAAATGATTTCGCGTTTGAAGGCGGTGACAACGCCCGCACCAAATCGGAGGAGAGGGCGGAGCAGCGACCTAGAAAGCATCCTTGAGATGTTCAGGGCGCCGGCTATGGAGCTGTTATGAGAGGTACCGGCGGATTTAAAAAGGACGAGTCAGTCCTCAACCACAAAATGGCGCCCGGCACCGTGCGCCGCGTGATCCGATTCGGCCGTCCTTATTACCCGATCCTCAGCGTGTTTCTCTTTCTGGTCGCGCTCGATTCCGCAGCGGGGTTGATCAATCCGCTGATTTATCGGCAGCTCATCAATCGAGGTATCCTTCCCGGCAATACACGGCTTGTCATGGAACTTGCCCTGACGGCGGCGGGAGTGGCGATCGTCGATTCCGCCCTGACTTTCGTGCAGCGCACGATGGCGACGAAAATCGGCCTCGAGATCGTGTACGATTTGCGGAAAAAAGTTTTTGCGCACGTTCAACAGATGTCGGTCGCGTTTTTCAGTCGCACGCGCACGGGCGCGATGGTCAGCCGACTCAACAGCGATGTCTCTGGAGTGAACGACGCCTTCACCGATATTTTGTCCACGGCGGTCGGCAATCTGCTGACGGTCACGCTCGTGCTGACGACGATGTTCGTGCTGTCGTGGCGATTGACCCTCGCGAGCTTGGTCCTGATCCCCGCGTTCGTTTTACCGGCGCGCTTCGTCGGCGGGAAAATGCGCAAGCTGACCCGCGAAGCTTACGATCGCACCGCGGAGATGAATAACTTGATGATCGAGCGCTTCAACGTCGGGGGCGCGCTGCTTGCAAAAATTTTCGGCCGTCCTGAAGAAGATCTCGCGCTCTTCGCCGATCGGGCCGCGAGTTTGCGCGAGACGCGTTTTCGCGCCTCGAACTGCGCAAGGCTGCTCTATATCGGTCTTGGCTTGATGGCCGCGCTCGCCGTCGCAGTGGTCTATGGCTGGGGTGGCACTTTGGCGGCAGAGCGTACCATCGACGTCGGCACATTGATCGCATTGGTTTCGTATTTGCTTCGCTTATACGGGCCGTTGACCGCGCTCGGGAACTTGCAGGTCGACGTGCTGACGACCCTGGTTTCGTTCGAGCGGGTTTTCGAATTGCTCGATCTAAAACCGCTCGTGGTGGAGAAATCCGATGCGCAACCGATTCCGGCCGGACCGGTGCGACTCGAATTTGTCGATGTCACATTCCGTTATCCGACCGCGACCGAGGTGTCGTTGGCGTCGCTCGAGTCGGTCGCGGTGCTGAGTCCGTTTTCCGAGAAAACCATTTTGCACGAGATCAGTTTTGTGGCCGAGCCCGGGCAGATGATCGCGCTGGTGGGACCTTCCGGCGCGGGAAAGAGCACGCTGGCGCAGTTGACCGCGCGCCTTTACGATCCGCGCGCCGGGGCAGTGCGAATCAACGGAATCGATTTGCGCGATGTCACCACAAAATCGATACAGCGGACCGTTGGCATGGTCATGCAGGACGCGCATCTTTTTCACGACACCTTACGGGCCAACTTGCTTTACGCGCGTCCGGAAGCGACCGATGAGCAATTGAAAGCAGCGTTGCGCGACGCCCAGATTTTGTCGGCAGTGGAAGCTTTGCCGCAGGGACTCGATACGGTGATTGGCGAACGCGGTCATCGACTTTCGGGCGGTGAGCGACAACGCGTGGCGATCGCGAGGTTGTTGTTGAAAGCGCCGCCTCTGGTGATTCTCGATGAAGCGACGGCGCATCTCGATTCGGAATCGGAGCGCGCGATCCAACTCGCATTTCGCACCGCACTCGCCGGTCGCACCTCGCTCGTGATTGCGCATCGCTTGTCGACGGTGCAAGCAGCGGACCAGATTTTAGTGTTGGAAAAAGGGCGCGTCGTGCAACGGGGTCGACACGAGGAATTGTTGGATGCGGGAGGCCTTTACGCGCAACTGTATCGGACGCAATTTGCGGTCCGAAGTGGGGCGTAGAAGCGGGAGCGAAAGCGGCGAGAGGGAGCGTGTCGAGGCTGCACGTCGCGTGCGCGGAATCTATTTCTGACGCTTGGACGTAGCTGCGCGTCTTAACGCGCGGTCTTGCGGCATGGTGCGAATTGATGTTTCTGGAAGGCGAGTCGTGCCTCGCCTTGGAAAGCGGTGTCGTGCCACCGCACTCCCGACGCGGTGCGGGTTTTGCGGTGGTTGGGGGAGGGCGAGGGCGGCGGGCTTCGACGCGTCGCGTTTTTGTCACGGAATCGTCGTGGCGGCGTCGCTGTTCTGTCGCTTTGGATCGGCATGATGGCGGCCTCTCGTTGGTCGCGTGGTCGCGGCGGCGAGGACCACTCATCCATGAACACCCTCCTTGTCCCTCGTCTGTTGAGAAAATCCCTATTCGTTGGCGCGGTCGCTTCTGGTCTGGCATTTGGCTCCGCCGCCCGCGCGCAGCAGGTCGGAAATGTTTTCTACATTCTCCTCGAAAATCGCAATTTTACCTCCGGCGGCGATTTGACCGGCGGCGCTCCGCTCGTGGGGAGCCCGGCGGCTCCGTATATCAATAGCCTCATCACACCCGGCAACCCCAACGCCGCGCAGGTTTCGTGGGCCAGCGCGTACCATAACGTTCTCGCGACTCCGTCTGGCGCGAATTTGAACATTCATCCCTCGGAGCCGAACTACTTGTGGATGGAATCGGCCGATAATTTCGGCGTGCTCAACGATAACGATCCGTACGGTGCGACGATGCAGGTCAAGGTCATCGCGAACTTTCTGGCCTCGCATCCGCAGATTTCGGGCGAGCATCTCACCGGCTTGGTTCAAAACGCCGGCATTTCCTGGCGTTCGTATCAGGAGGATATCGATCACGTGAATACGACGGGCGGGAACGCCAACTTGGGCGGCCCCCTCACGTCGCAGGTTCTTCCGCAGGATCAATGGACGGTTCCGCTTCAGAGTTTCAGTGGCAAGAACGATGCCTACGTCAACCCGTACAACGGCAGCCACCAATGGAACTTCGCCTGCAAACACGATGGCACGTTGTTCTATCCGGACACCAACGGCAGCACGGTCACTACGCCGAATACATCGACCAGCAATCCGATGGCGCGCCACTATGCGCCGCTCGAACAACTGCAAACCGATCTGGATAACGACACGGTGGCGCGCTTTACCGTGATCACGCCCGACCAGTACAATGATATGCACACCGCGCTCAGCGGCGGCTTCACGTATCAAGGCATCCACTACACGGGCGACCTCTCGCAGATCGCGCAAGGGGATAATTTCCTTTCCATCATCATCCCCAAGATCATGGCTTCGAAAGCCTACCAGGACAACGGTGCGATCGTGATCTGGACCGATGAAACCGAAGGCGCGAACCGCGACGATTTCAACCACACGTTACTGCAGATCGTGATCTCACCTTTGGCCAAGGGCAATGCGTACATGAGCACGCTCAATATGACGCACTCGAGCGACGTGAACACGTTTCAAAAACTCTTCCAGGTCACCGCCAAGACGCCGACCGGTTATCTCAATGATGCCGCGAATGTTTCAAATTCCTCGAACGGCGCCACGGGCATCGGCTTCGGGACTGGCACCGCGATCGACTTGTCCGATCTCTTCATTGCGGGAGCGATCCCGACGAGCATCCCGACCAAGAAGGTCTCGGCGAGCGGGTACGTCGTGAACCGTCGGACCAATACGATCACACAGACGGCGACGATCACCAATCTCCTCTCCACTCAGCTTGCTGGCCCCGTCTACCTGGCGGTTGACCATCTTTCGGGCAACACAGCCCTCGTGAACAAGATTGGCAACACCCTAAACAATGCTCCGACCGGCAGCCCGTACGTGGTGGCGGCTCCCGCCGGTCTGGCAGGTGGTGCCTCGGCCACGGTGACACTGCAGTTCACTATCCCCGCGTCCGGCGGCATCAGCGACAGCTTGCGCGTGATCGCGACGAGCGGCCAGCCCTAACCGATTCAGTTGAGCCATTAGCCGCGGCGCGGGATCGGTCCCGCGCCGCGTTTCTGTTTTTCGTTTCGCTAAATTCGATGGGTTTTAATTCCCTTTTAAGTATGTCTTGGACTGGGCGTTTTTCTGACACGCGTTTAACTTCAACTCTGTTGTCCGGCTGCGCCGGTCTGTTCGCGCTGGCGGCGATGCCTTTGCCGATGAGGGCGGCAGAGAATGTTTATGAACAGACCAATTTGGTCGCCAATAAGGCAGCATATCATCCCCAGATCATCGATCCGCAGATGTTGAACGCGTGGGGGCTGGCGCTACGCCCGCCAGGCGCGGGGGGACATATTTGGATTTCGAATGCGCGCTCGGGAACGTCGTCTGAGTTTATCGGCGACGTGCCGAAAAATCTGTTGCATCAAGACGAGTTGAAAATCGTCACGCTCGATGAACCTGCTTTCACCGATCACGGCTACGCGTTTGTGACGGGGCAAGCCTACAACGCGGCGAGCGATTTGCCGGGGCAACCGGATGAGTTTCCTGTCGCCGGCCCGGCGAAGAATTTGAAAACGAAGCAAGTGATTCCCGGCGGATACAAGGGCCCGGCGAAATTCGTTTTCGTGACCGAGGACGGCTGTATCAACGCGTGGAGTTCGGCGACGGCACTTTCGATGGATCGGGCGCCGGTGATGATCGATTACGCGAAGCGGGCCGCGCAGCTCCCGTTCAAAACGAACTGCGTTTTTACCGGCGTGGCGCTGACGAACAACCCGGGCAGTTCAGAAGCTTTCAAGCACTCCGGCGGCAATCACCTCTTCGCGGCGGACATGCGCAACAACGCGATTTTGGTTTTCGACAGCCGGTGGAAGGATGTGTCACGCGATTATCATTTTCAGACCCCGCCGACGGTCGGAGGGCTTCATCCGTTCAACGTCGTGAGTTTGGCGGGCCATCTCTTTGTCACCTACACGCAGTTTGATCCCGGCAGTGATGAAGGACAGGAGCAGATTGTGGGACGGGGACTCGGCCATTTGGTCGAGTTTAACGAAGACGGCACGCTCGCGCTGGATTTTCAGGACATGGAATCGCTCAATGCGCCATGGGGCGTGGCGATTGCTCCCGCGACGTTTGGCGCCTTTGCAAACGACGTGTTGGTCGCGAACTTTGGCGACGGCACGATCGCCGCGTTCGATCCGAGGAGCGGGAAATTTCTCGGCTATCTGGAAGATAAGACTCACCGGAAAATTGTGATCGATGGCATCTGGGCGTTGGCCTTCGGAAACGGTTTTAGCCTCGGCGATGCCAGTGCGCTCTATTTTACGGCCGGGCCAAATAACGAGCAGGACGGCGTCTTCGGACGATTAAATGCTGGGGGACGGGAGTAAATCGATTCACGTAATCGCGTTTCGTAAGAACGCGGTCTAGGCGTCGCGTTGGGTTGGGGCCGGCGTTCTGACGAACACAAACCTGCTCCGGAATGCTTCGACAGAGCTCCGAGGCTCCCTAGTCTCCGCTGGATGGATACGCCCCACGGCGAACTCGCAGGATCCTCTGAAGACGAGCTCCGCCGCTTCTGCGCATGGGGGCAGGTCTTTAAGCGTGAAGGGCGTTACGCGGACGCTGCCGCGGCTTTTGCGGCGGCCTTGCAGATCGATCCTGGTTACGCGGACGCGCACAACGATCTCGGCGCAGTGTTTCAGTTAGTCGGCAACGACGTCGACGCGATGAGTTCTTATCGCCGCGCGCTCACGCTGAATCCGAAACATGTCAACGCATTGAGTAATCTTGCGACGGCCTTGTTGGAACGAAACGAAGTGAGGGAAGCGATCGCGACTTACGAGCGGGCTCTCGCGCTCGAGCCCGATCAGGCGAAGGTGCGGACCTTTCTTGGGCTCGCGCAGCTTTTGCACGGTGACTTGAAAAACGGTTGGCAAAACTATCAAAGCCGGTGGGCCGCAGGGGCAACGCGGCCCAGCTCTGCGAACGGCGAACTTTGGCTTGGGCAAACGGCCTTACGCGGACGATCCATTTGGCTGGCGAACGAGCAAGGCCTCGGCGACATGATGCAGTTTAGCCGCTATGTGCATTGGGTGCATGAGCAGAAGCCGTCGAAAATCTATTTGGAAGCAGCGCCGGCACTCCAGCGTTTGTTCCACGACGCTTTTGGCAACATCGCCGAGATTCGCGGTATTCAGGATTCGGCGACAAAACCGTTTTGCGACGAGGTCACGACCGTACCCAGCTTGGCGCTCGCGGCCGGAACCGACTTGGCGAGTATTCCGTCGAGCGTCCCTTATTTGCGGGCGCCACGTCCACGCGAAGATACGGCGTGGCGATTGGAAACACTGCCGCGCGGCTTGCGAGTCGGCTTGGCGTGGGCCGGCAATCCGACGCATCACAATGATCGACGGCGTTCGATCGAGTGGGCGCAGTTTCGACGCTGCTTGGTCGAGGGACATGTGTGCTATGTGAGTTTGCAGAAAGAGGTGCCGGCGAGCGACGCCGTTTTCGAAAGCACGGGAGAGATGGCTTTCGGTAGTGCGGGGGCGAATACGAAGAATGCGCTCGCCCCTGCGAGGTGTGAGGTGGCGGATTTTCGCGACTGCTTGCACGACTTGGCCGAGACAGCGGCGGTGATCGCAGCGCTGGATTTGGTCATTACGGTGGATACATCGGTCGCGCATCTCGCGGGCGCGCTTGGGAAGCCCGTGTGGGTGTTGCTGCCGTTCGCACCGGATTGGCGCTGGCTGCTGGGGCGCGACGATAGCCCGTGGTACCCGACGATGCGGTTGTTTCGGCAGACGCGGGCGGGGGATTGGGACGCGGTTTTTGCGTCGGTCAAGGAGGAGTTGGAAAAACGCCTGGCGCGAACATGATTGTTTGCGGAGTTTGCTTCGGCGTGGGAAACAACACGCGGAAAACAGCGCACGCCGCCGGTTCGAAAAACGCGAATCCCGAATTGATCGCGCTCAACGACACCGAAGCGGCGTGCAGTGGGAATAGACTCGAGTTGGGCCTGTTTCTACAGCGGAGGAGTATCCTATCTTTAGACCGGCGTTCCCGCGAACGCGGAACCTAAATGACAGGGTGCTCTAAGTAGCTGCGCGTTTAACGCGCGGAGAGCGGCGTTCCTCCGTGTGAAACGGGAATACAGATTTACCGGGGTTAAGTCCACGCGTCAAGACGCGCAGCTACGGGGGAGGCAGCAAGAGGGCGAGAATGCATAGCCACGGATTACCCACGCGGATCCTAAGTGATCGTGCACTCCAAGTAGCTGCGCGTTTTAACGCGCGGA